>Ga0065721_10050670_pt1 | contig 18566 bp, 18 predicted proteins | sample Mesricmetagenome_FD_59108 | JGI IMG/M metagenome (GOLD analysis project Ga0065721, IMG submission 59108) | Mesophilic microbial community from rice straw/compost enrichment Sample: eDNA_1 v2 (version 2) | ecosystem: Engineered > Solid waste > Grass > Composting > Bioreactor | place: USA: Davis... | reverse complement strand
GGGAGCCGCTGACCGGCGGACGGCACCGCCTGCATGCGGCGGGCGGCTGGACGGTCGATGCGGAGCATGTCGTCTATGCGATCGGGTATGAGCCGGAGCAATTGAGAGGCCGGCTGCTCAAAGCCGACCTGAACCGGACTTATGTGATGGTTACCGGCAAGCAGCAAAGTCTGGACGACTGGCACGGCCAATGGATGATATGGGAAACCGCCAGACCTTATCTGTATCTCCGCACGACTCCGGACGGCCGTGTCATGGCGGGAGGCATGGACGAGCCCCAGCCTTGTCCGAACCGCAGCCGCAAATCGTCGCGCCAATCGACGCTGCGGCTGGCGCGACGGGTCGGCGCCTTGTTTCCAATGCTGGATATGACGCCTGAATACGAATGGAATGCCACGTTCGGCGAATCGCTGGACGGCCTTCCGTTTATCGGAGAGGATCCGGCAGAGCCGAACGTGCACTACAGCCTTGGGTACGGCGGCAACGGCACGATTAGCGCCATGATCGCCGCCGGCTTGATCCGGGACCGGATCGCCGAAGGCCGGAGCCGATCTCCGCTGGCGGATATCGTTTCGCTGAACCGCCGCGCCTTGCGGCCGTAAAGCCGGATCAGCTGCCGTCCACGATGCGGGACGCGCCGCAATTGCGAAATATTCCCTCGGCTACGCCAAGCTTGGACAAGCTGGGCCCTCCGTCCTTGTCGAGCAGAGATTTGCTTTCGTCCGTTTGCACGATAAGCACCAGCGAGCCGTCTTCTACGGCTTGCATGCACAGCTCCGTCTCGTTGCTGTCCAGCCCCATCGCCTGATACGCCTCCTCCCGGTCGTCCCGCAAAAAGGCAAAGTAGGCGCCAAGCGCACCGATGCCCCCGGCGAACGGGAGTCCCCCAAAGCCGGAATTGCTGTAGATGCCCGCCACGGGGGCTGCCGCATATCCTCCGTCCTCCGCCAGGAAGCCGCCGTCGTCCTGTCTGCGGCCCCCGTCGATCGTCGCCTGCATCTCGCGCATCTCCTGCACGTGCACGTCGGTTTCCTGTTCGACGCGTCTGGAGCCTTCCGCGTTTTTGGCGAGCACCTTCATCTCTCCCGACGTAAAGCCTTGCTGCTCCAGCTGCTGCACGGCTTCGACAATTTGCTGCTGCGTATTGAACATGCCGAATTTTCTTGCCATCAATCCATCCTCCATCTATTCGGATTCAAACCCGATTCTATACGGTTGGTATGCCCCAACGCCGCCTAAATCAACCGTTTTTGTCGAATGGCGGCGTCTGATGACAGATCCCGTCAAACGGGGAATAGCGGGTTGTACGCGGACATGCTTTAGGGTTATGATGGGAAAGTGGAAAAGGGTAACCGGAAATTATAAACGTTTATTATGACAAGTCAAGGAGGCAGCGAAAGTTGATTCGTCGTTTGCTTCGATATCCCGGCTGGGAATGGCATGTGCTGATGCAGCCCGGCGGGGAACAACAGATAGAGCTCCCGAGCCGCAAACGGTCGGCCGGAGCCGGCACCCCGGCCGTCCGCAAGACGGACCGGATCGATGAGGAACAAGCCGCATCCGAGCTTGGCCGGCTGCTGGAGCTGAAGAGGCAATATCCGGAATGCGCAGGCTGGGCGGACGATTGCGCGGGACGGATGAGCAACCATATCCAGGTCGACGCGCTGAAGGATGCGGAGCCGGTCATCAGCGGAACGCTGATCTATCAAGCTTCCGACGATCCTTCCGACATCCAGCCGTTTCATTTTTGGCTGACGAAGAAGCGCCTGGTAACGATGCACGGCGACATGCGGCTTCCGCTGCGGCTGCAGTCCGTGATGCACAGCGGACGCTACGAGGCTTGCGGCATCGCTCCCGAAGCTTTTTTCGTCATGATCGGCATCATTCTCGAAATCTTTCACGCCGGGTTGGACGGCTTCGAGCGGCGCCTGGGAGAGCTGGAGCAATCGATGCGCCGGCACAACCGGGCCGGCCTGATCGATACGATCTTCGAGCGCAGATACGATTTGCTCCATTGGAGCCATCTGTTCATCCCGATCCGAGAGCTGCATGGGGCAGCGAAGGAGGCGTTCTATGACGAGCTGACGGATACGGACTCCTTTATCCGGATGACGCACAAGCTGGAACGAATCGAGCTGCTGCTCAAGCACTACGCATTGGAAATCGACACGCTTATTTCGATGGACGACGCGCTGTCCAGCTTTCGCGGCAACGATATTATGAGGACGCTGACGATCTTTACCGTCCTGTTCTTGCCGGCTTCGATCGCCGGCGCGCTAATGGGAAGCAACTTTACGCGGCTCCCCTGGAAAGACTATCCTCAAGGCTTTGCCGTCATGATCGCCGGCATCGCGCTTATTACGGCCGGCATCTATCTCTGGCTGTGGAGAAAAGGCTGGACGGGCGACCTGCTGCATAAGCGCCGCCGCACCGAGGCGGAACGCGAGCCGGGTAGCCGTGCTTCCCGCCGGGCGACCCGACAAGCGACCCGCCGGGAAACCGAAAGCGGACGCGCCGGTCGCAAATCTCGCTCCTTGGATCATGCAAGTCATGCGGGTTATACGGATACGGGTCATGCAGGTCATGCGGGCCATGCGGAACTTGCCGCCCATCCGGAAGCCGCGGCGGAACTTGCTCCCCTTCCATCACGCTCGCGCAAAAAAAGCAAGCCGTAAACCTCCAACTCCGGAGGCATGGCTTGCTTTTTTTTATGGGATTGAACGACATATCGTTCATTTCAACGCTACAGACCGGCAATCCCTTGCATATAAACGATCAATCGTTTCTATCGGCGTACCAGCATCGCAAATTCCATAAGAATGATCGATGGCCGCGCAATTCGTCGACAGCCTCGCCATGTCTTAGCCTTCCAGACTAATCGGCAGGCCGGTGCGGGCGGATTCGTTGGCGGCCGCTGTCACCCGGTGTGTCAGCCAGGCATCCTCGTAGGTTGACCGGATCAGCGATGCGTCGCCCGTACGGACGGCATGCAAAAACGCTTTGTTTTCTTCCTCGTACGGGTCCATCCGGTTGCCGTATTCCGTTCGTTTGCCCGCCTCGATATCGACTAGCCCTTGACCGGTCAGCTCCAGAACGCCCTTGTCCGTATACAGATGAAGTCCGGAGCGGTCTCCCGCCGGAATGGCGCATGTATTGTTGATGGACGCCACGGCGCCGGATGCGAGCTTGAGCGTAACCGTGCCGACGTCGGGAACGGTGACGCCCTCCGCCTGCTCCTTCATGATGCGGTCGCCGTAAGCGGCATACACCTCATGCACCTCGCCGGCCGTATACCGGAGCAAATCGACGATATGCGTCGTCTGCTCCACAAATTGGCCGCCGGAGCCTTCCATGGACCGCCACCAGCTTACGCCCGGCATGCCGCCCATCCAATACCCGATCGCCATGCCCAGCTTCCGTTCCTCCAGCAGCGCTTTGGCCCGATCGGTGCTTTGCATGTAACGGAAGTGGTAGCCGACCGACGTAATCAGCCCTTTCCGCTTAACCGCTTCCACGATCGCATTCGGCGTTTCCATGCCGATGCCGATCGGCTTTTCGACCAGAAACGGAATTCCCCTTTCGATCAGCGCCAGCTCGATGTCCCCATGGGCAAAAGGCGGCAAGCAAATGTAGACGGCGTCGAGCTTGCGGTCGTCCAGCATATCGACGACCGAGGCGTACCCGCGCGCCCCTTCGTGCCGCGCCGCCGCCGCATTCGCTTTCTCTTGGCTCGTCGCCGCAAAAGCGGCCACCTTGACGCCTTCCATTTGGGCCAGCTTGGCGGCATGCATCATGCCGAACCAGCCCGTTCCGATTATCCCGATATTCAACGTCATCCGTTTCCATCCCCCTGTCATGATTTATAAGCCCAAATTTATAATTTTCGCATCCCGGCCGTCACCCTCCGGTACCCTTTGGGCGCCGCCCACATACAATACATCAAAGCAGCCCCGCGCGCCTGCGCCGGAACGGAGGGATGAGAAATGAAAACAACCGCGCCCGCCAATCGGACGCCGGAGCCGGATATGGGAACCGCGTTGTTTTTGGCTTCCGTATGCGGACAAACCTACGTGCAATTCAACAACAAGGAGGACGGCCTGTTCCTTGTGCCCCGAACGTACAGCCTGACGGGTTCGTTTACGGCCAGAGCCTACAACAACCGCCCCGAACGGTTCGGCTTCGTCATAACGTCGGAGTCCTCCTCCATTCTGGCGTTCAGAGGCACCGGTTCGGCGGTCGAATGGGTATCCGACTTTATCGCGCAGCAAACCCCTTATCGGCCGGTCCGGCAAGCCGGCGGCACGCACAAAGGGTTTACCGACATCTACATGTCCGCGAGGGATCAAGTTTATTCGCTGCTGGCTCAGCTCCCCCCAGACAGGCCTCTCTTCATCACGGGGCACAGCCTCGGAGGCGCGCTGGCTACGCTGGCCGCCTTGGACATCGCGAGCAATTCGCCTTTTACCGCTCCTGTCGTCTACACGTTCGGCGCTCCCCGGGTCGGCGATCCCGATTTTGTGCGCGCATACAATTATACCGTTCCCTATCATTGGCGGGTCCAGAACGAATTCGACATCGTGCCGCATCTGCCGCCGCTCGTCTACCAGTCTCCGCAAACGAAGCAAACCTACTTTTACTTGCATGTAAAAGGCGAAGTGATGCGTTCCTTCCGGATGGGATCGGTAGCGGGCAATCATATATTGTCCAGCTACTTTGCCGACCTGGCGCGCGAGCATCCGCAGCTGGCCGCCTCCATGTGCGCCGAACCGCCCGGCTGGTGCCCGGCCGACGAGCCGTAAAGCCGATTATCGAATACCTTTAAGGGAGAACGTACCAAAATATGGCGAAGAAATGGACGATCGAACCCGCCAGTACGAACAAATGCCACACGGCATGATGGTAAGGGAAGCTTCTCCACATATAAAATACGGTTCCCGCCGTATAAAGCAAGCCGCCGGTCACGAGAAGCTGCAGTCCCCCCGGAGCCAAATGAGCGACAAGCGGCTTCCAGGCAAACACGATAATCCAGCCCATCGCAATGTATACGAGCGTGGACGTAAACAAAAATCGGGACGGAAAAAACGATTTGAAGACGACGCCGACGACGGCCGCTCCCCATACAATGCCAAAGAGCACCCAGCCCAGCGCTCCCTGAACGATATGGAACAATATCGGCGTATAGGTGCCCGCAATAAACACGTATATAAAAGAATGGTCCAGCGATTCGAACACCCGCTTCGCCTTCCCTTGCGGGAAGCTGTGCACCAGCGTCGAAGCGGAGTACAGCAGAAGCATGGCCGAGCCGTAAATGGAGAAGCTGACGACATGCCACGCCGTTCCTTTCAAGGATGCAAATACGACCAGCAGCACGAGCGCCGCGGCGCTGAGCAACGCTCCAATGCCGTGGGTCACCGCGTTGGCGATTTCTTCGCCTTTCGTAAACGTATGCGTGTTGGCCACTCAAGATCAACTCCTTGCTTTTGCCCGAAGCCGCCGAGACTTCGAGCATGGCGTTAATCCCAGTCTAAAGCATTACAGCCAGCCTTTCAACCAGGTCAGCATCCGATCCATCGTTTTATCGAGGTTGCAGACGCTGTTCGTATCGACAAACGGATGGGTATGGCGAAAATAATCGGCATGGCCGCCTACGGTCGGTATCCCTTCCACATAACCGGGCGCGTATTTGTACCGGTTCCATCGCGGAACAGACCGTTCGTTCCGGCTCCAGCCTCCCCAGCTGCCGATTTTCGTTATCGGATCGTTCTGTTTGCCGCTGCTGTCGACGGAATGGAAGTAGCAAACGCGCTCCTGCAGCCGGGGAACGATCGGCGTACGCGGCGAGCCGACCTGCACGATCCGAAAATCTTTGACGATGCCGTCCTCCTCCAGCAGCTTTGCGGCTTGATACGCCGCCGCTCCCCCGCCGCTGTGCCCGATCAGCAGCATCCGCTCTCCGCGAAACGAGTCCTTGATGTGCTTCAACACTTTGCGTCCGCCGATCCGTCCCGCGCGCATGCGGTTGGACAAATCCGTCCTGACCTCCAGCACTTGCCTGAATACGTTGCGGCTGGCGTCTCCATAGGGAAACAGAACGTGGATGGAAGCGTCCACGCCTTCGGAGCGAAGATGCGCGTCGAGCTTGTGCCTGCAGGCGGCGAACGCGCTCTCCATCGTTTTTACTCCCGCAAGCAAATAGACATGAAGCGCCGATGAAGCGGCCGGTATCATATGCAATCCCTCCAACCAGATCATGATGACATTTTCATTATGCGGGCAGCGGCGTCTATTCATTCTTCCGGCCGGTTGTAAGTTCCGACCAGCGGACATGCGCCCGTTGAATGCGGCTCGATCACCGCTTTCGGCTGCAGCGCGCCCATTGGCTGCTTGCAACGCTTAGCGGTACGGCAGCGCGTCAACAAAAAAGAACGCCAAGCTGATGGCAGCCGGCGTTCCTTGGTTTATGCATGCGGATTGTCGCAACGCAAGAAGCGAGCGCGTTAGACGCCCATCTTTTTACGCTGGTTGTTGACCTTCTTCGTGTTTTGGCTTTTTAACTCCTGCGTGCCGGTCGAAAAATGTTTTTGGCCGGGCTTGGATCCGGCTTGGCCGTTTTTCTTCTGGGCCAGCAGCTGCTTGGCCAGTTCCGCTTGCGACAGCTTTTTGGGCTGTTCAACCGTCTCGCTGTTCGGATTCGTTTCGTTTGTGGACATAAGGTCGGTTCACCTCGCTTTGCACTCGTTCAACTGTTATTCTACTACAGTTATATAACGGACGAAAGAGCCTTTTCGCAGCTGCGCCCGCCGAATGATCCGCAATGATACCCGTTCCAGCTCGTCAGATAAGTCGTCCGTCGCCACAATTACCGCTTTATCCGCCATGTTTCGGACAGCCGCCAGCATGGCCATCCTCTCCTCCGAAGGAAGGACGGAGCATAAATTATACGGCAAGTCCACAATTGCTGCGTCATAGCTCCCTTGCCATTCCTTCATATCGCCCAGCCTTGCCGCGTCCCGATAACCGAAATGCGCCAGATTGGTTCTTGCCCCCCGCACGGCCAGCGGATTGCTGTCCAGCCCTTCGATCGAGATGCCCATGGACAACGCTTCGATCAACACCGTTCCCATGCCGCAGCAAGGATCGATCAGCTTCATCCCTCGGGGATCGGGGCCCGCGGCGATATTGACGATCGCTCTGGCCGCCCGGACGGGCAGCGCCGTCGAATAGTTTTGCGGCTTGCGCTGCCGCATCTGCCAGCTCGCATCATGCTCCTCGCACGGACCGAACAGCCACCTCCCCCGATAACGGACAAGACCGAACGGCCGGTCGGGACGGCGCATATCGGCTTTTCCGCGCACGGCAGCTCCCGCCAGACGCTCCAGCTGCCTGCGTTCTTCATACGTATGGCGCTCATCGCCCGGCGTATAAAGCACTTTAAACGTTCGCCCTTCCAGCGCGACGTCCGGCAATGCGGCCAGCAGATCGGGCAGCTCCCGCGCGGCGGCCTCAATCTTCACCCTTCGTTTAAAAAACGGGCTTCGCTGAACGGATACATCATGTTCCGTCCACAAACAGCCTTCCGTTCCGCGGCGGCCGAACAACGCTTCCATTTCCAGACCGCGCAGCTCCGCTTCATCCTCGTGGCAGGCGTACGTATATAGAAACCCGGTGCCCGTTTCCATGGCGCTATTCGTCTTGAGCAGACGGCCTGTTCGGGCGTCCCGATTCGCCCGGTTTGCCGTCGGTTTCGTCGGTGCCGGCGCTTGCCGCTTCCCTGTCCTCGGCGCCGCCGTCTTCCGACGGCCGACCCGCGGCCGCGGCTTCAGCCGGGGACGTTCGATGGACCGTTTCGCCCGCCGGACCCGCTTGAAGATCGGAGAGCTTTTTGTCCGCCGCCTTCAAGCTTTTTTGCAATTTGTAAATCCGGATCATCCCGAACAGACCGACTGTCAAGCCGCCGAGCAGCGTCGATACCAAAATAACGAGAATAAGCGGCGTCGAGGTTTTGGCAAACAAGAAGTTAACCTGAACCGGATCCACGTTGATAACGGCAAAAACCGCAATAACCAAAGCAAACGCAAATGCGGATATGAGCATTCCTTGACCTTTCATCGGCAATCCCTCCGCCTATAGATTCTCATAAACGGAGCCGATCGTCCAGCGCCATTCCTTCAAAAACCCCGCTCGTACGGAGCCGGCACCGCGGAACGATAATCGCCGCCCGTCTTCTCGATGGCATGCAGCGCCCAATACGGATCGTAAAGCAATCCGCGGGCGACGGCGACCAAATCCGCTTTGCCGTCGGCGAGCACTTTGGATGCGACCTCGGGATCCGCCAGCATGCCGACCGCGATGACCGGAGCGCCAAGCGCCTCCTTCACGGCTTGGGCCGCATGCACCTGAAAGCCGGGCTCAACCTTTGGCCTCTTGGCCGGGCTGGGTACGCCTTCTCCGCCGGTCGATACGTGAATCATATCGGCTCCGGCTTCCATATAGCGGCGGCTGAGCTCGATCCCGTAATCGACGCCGTAGCCGTCATCCGCATATTCAAGCGCCGAGATGCGGAACAACAACGGCATATCGGACGGTATTCTGCTTTTGACTTCCCGGATGACCTCGCAGCCGAACCGCGCCAAATCCCGGCCGTATTCGTCATCGCGAATATTCGTCCGGGGCGAATGAAATTGATGAATCAAATAACCGTGCGCCCCATGCAGCTCAATCGTGTCAAATCCCGCCTTCACCGCCCGCTCGGCGGCGTCGCCGAATTTGCGGACCATCTCCCGCACTTCATCCGTCGTCAGCGCGCGCGGCGTTTTGTACTGCTCGCTGAACGGGATGGCGGACGGCGCTACCGGCTGCGGCGCATCTTCGGCTTTGCGGCCGGCATGAGCGATTTGAATGCCGATCTTCGCGCCGTGCCGGTGCGAAGCTTCGACAATGCGGCGCAGCGCGGGAATTTGTTCGTCGCTCCACAGTCCGAGACAGCGATCGGTAATTCTGCCGTCAGGCTCGACATTGGTCATCTCTACAATAATGAGGCCGACGCCGCCGACCGCTCGCGAGACGTAATGAACGGTATGCCAGTCGTTGGCGACGCCGTCCTTCTCATGAACCGAATATTGGCACATCGGAGCCATGACGATCCGATTGCGCAGCGTCAATCCTTTTAGTTGATAAGGCGTATCCAACGAAACGCCCGTTTCCGAAAGTTGGTCCGTTTCTCTCCGCATCTTGACTCTCCTCCAAATGAATAGATTTATATTTACTTTCAATATTATAGCATACGCCGTCGCGCCGTTCGTCATCCCGCGAACCGGCAAACAGTCGGTTACCCTTCACGAAGGGCCGGCGCCGCTAGTTCTTTTGAGGATAAAAAAAACCCCTTCGCGGGGTTCCGGTGTTAAGCGGTGCGGAAGGAGCTGGCGGCCGGCACTTTGTCGCAGCCGGTGTAAGCGTGCAGCTTGCCGTGGTAGATTAGCTCCATATGACGAGTCTGCTGCAGATCGCCCGGCGTGACGAGCAAAGGCGACTTGTCGACCAGCCTGACGCCGCTGCGGTCAAATACCGTCGCGACAAACTGCGAGCAGAAATAAGCATAGCGGCGTTCCCATTCGATGTTGAAAATAACTCCGAGCATGCCGATCAAATTATATTTGTACATATCCTGATATTGCAGGAAATGCTGAATTTGGGCGCGGATAGCGTTATAAGCGGACTGGCTCACTTTGATCCGGTACAAGGCGCACATCGACTCCTCGAAGAAGGGTCCGCGCACGTTTTCCCGAACGAATCCGGCAAAAAACGGATTGCTCGGATTTTTGCGGCCGAAGCTGTATACTTCGTTCAAATCGGCGTCGAAGGCGATCGAAGCGTGATTGAGCGGGTCCTTGGTATAAGTACGTATAATTTTTGTCAGAACGGTGCCGGTATCCGTTAGCAGTACATAGATCTCTTTGTCCCTGCTCATAACTGCATGACCTCCATATGAAAACTCTCTTTTCTTTATCGTAATGCAGGAGTAAAAATTTCATAACCTGCTGAGGTATAGACGGCTCCCCGACCTAGGTCTAGTTGATTGCGAATTGGCGCGGCGTTTCAATTGTGAAAGATTAATGAACATTCGATCCTTTTCCATTCTACTGGATTTTTTCCATTTACTCAACCTGTCGAATCAAAAGATTTTCGTCCTCAATAAGCATTGATTTGAAATTATCAGATGGACTCATGATATAGTAATTATAGGAAAGATTCTAGCAATCGCAATCTGTGCCCGCCTTCAGGCGCTAGGAGATGATAATCGATGGATTGGTATGAACGCTATAAACCATCGCTGATGGAAGCGTATGGAGAAGCGGAACGGACAATCGGCCGGTTCCCTTCGCCGCTGAAGGAAGCCGGACTCGCTTACGCCGAATCGTTTCATCCCGTCAAGGTAGAGACCGGCAAAGACTATATTTGTACGCTTCTGCCATTTTGGCTTCGGGAAGCCAGCGGCATATCCGGGGAGCGGTGCGGACAACTTGCGCTTGCCAATGTATATGGCATGCTGTACTTTTTTATGCTGGACGATGTGATGGACGGCGCTCCGTCCGGCGGGAACAAGGAGCGGCTGGCGCTCGCCAATCTGTTCTATTTGGAGATGTTCGCCGTTTTTCGCGCCTTGTTCCCTTCGGACAGTCCGTTCTGGTCCTATTACGAGCGGTACGTTGCGGTTTGGGCCGACAGCGTCGTCAACGAAAGCGGCGATAATTATTTTGTGCGCGATCCGCTGCGCATGGCGGGCAAAGCCGCTCCCGTCAAAGTTGCCTGCGCCGCCGCCTGGCTGCTTGCCGGACGCCCGGAGAGGATCGCCGCTTCGGAAGAAGCGGTCGACATCGCCCTTATGACGCTGCAAATGCTCGACGATTGGGCGGATTGGGAAACGGACATGGCGGAAGGCAATTATAACGGCCTAGTGGCGATGATCGCCGCCCGGGCCGACGAGGACGGAACCCGCGCTCCGCTGACGTCCGAACAGGTGCGCGCGGCGATCTACGTTAAAGAGTGCTTGACGCCGTATTCACGGATAGCCCTGCACCATCATGAGCGGCTGCTCCGTCTGCCCCATGCCATGCCTGAACTCGTCGACTTTCACGCTTATATGGTGCAATGCTTGACGGAAACGGCCAAAGAAATTGCCGCCAATAAACGGCTGCTGCTCGGCGGGGGCATCAATCTGCTGGCCAAGCGGCCGTAACCCGGCAGCTTCGGCGGTTATCTCGACAGGACCATCCACCAGCCAAAATGCAAGCGGCCCGGCAACTTTGCCGGGCCGTTTCGCTGCAATTAAAAAGGAGTATAAAAGTTTTGAGTGTAATATTTTCCGTATACGCCTACGCCCAGCCGCTCCATATTTTCGTTCAGCAGGTTTTTGCGGTGGCCTTCGGAATTCAGCCAGCCGTTATGCGCCTCGAAGGCGTTGCGGAAACCGGCGGCAATATTTTCGGCTGCCCAGGAATATTTAATACCGAGGCTTTTCATACGATCGAACGGCGACTTCCCGTCTGGATTCGTATGATTGAAAAAGTCGCGGTCATGCATGTCCTTGCTGTGATTTCTCGCCGATTTTGCGGCCAAATCGTCCCAGGTCAGCAGCGCCTCTCCTTGCTTCTGGCGAAAAACGTTCGTCAAGTCAAATATTTGTTTCTCGTAAGCCTGAGCCAGCTTGGTGCTGTCGACGGAATCTGCCGTCCCGACAGAACCGTTCATATGAAGGATGGCATCGACTTGATTCTTTTGATGGTTGTCAAAGTAAAAATACGTCTTTTCGTTCGAAGCCGTATGCTGATACGTCTTATCGCCTTTGACGGAAACCTTCAGAATTCCCGATAAGGCGGAGGCCGTCATGCCGTCCTTGATTCCGGCGGAGGAGCTCCATGCGCCCTTGGCATTGGAATAAAGAGCAACCGTTTTGCCGTTTAAAATTCCCACTTGCGCATAATGTGCATAGTCTTCATTGAAAATCAGCCAGGTGAAGCCGAATTCGCTTAGATCCTTGCGGCCCGGCGCGCCCAGCCGGTTAAGAACCGACTGCTCCGAGTCGCCCAAGGCGATGCCAAACAACGTCAATCCGTCTTCGACCGTATAGTCCGGCAGTACAGGAAGCTTGTCCTTTACATTTTTGATAAACGTAACGGCCTCGGCGCGAGTTAACGGATCCGCCGCTTTAAAGCCTTCGACCGTGCTCGAAGTTTTGCCGTTGGCCAGTCCCTTGTCCAGCAAATATTGAATCGCTTTGCCGGTCGTGGCAGGTTCTTGCCCGGCCATGTGGGCGATCAGAAAGGCAACCTTGCCTCTGCTGTAGGCGCCCGTCTCCGGTACGTTGAGACTGACGGGCCAGCTCAGCCCGCGGGCAACCTTATAATACGGAGAATACCACTTTTCCGAACGCGACGGCGCCGGAACCTCCATCTGATCCTGATATGCCCGAAGCAGCATGGCCAAAAATTCGGGTTCCGTTACGTGGGAGTTCGGATGGAAGTAACCTTTGCCGTCCCCTTGGACGATTCCCGCTTCCGCAGCCCAATGGACGGTCGCATACCCCCAATGCTGCTGAGGCACATCCGCAAATCCGCCCGGATTTTCCGCCGCCCCCGCTTTGGGAACCGCCATTACCGTCAACAATACGGCACACATTAGCAAATGCAGCGTCTTGAACCAACTATTCATGAATGCACCCTCCTTTGATGTCGCAGCAGTCGTTCTATTATATTTTTCGGCTCTTATCTATTAATTCGGTACATTATAAAAGATTTAGCCGCTGAGGCAAAAAATAATCCTTGGAACCAGCAAAATTTCTATTTTAAAAACATCATGAGACCAGAGAATCAGTTTTAATTCATTATTTTTCATACATTCTGCCTGCATCGACGATCTAACGAAGCTAATTCTATCGAACTAAAAAATGTTCTCCATTAGTCGATATGGTATAGATTCTGTCGAAAAAAAATGGTAGACTGGAGTTGGTAATCTTATACATAAATTGAAAGGGTGATTAAATTGTCCAATCCGCAAGAATTGAGAAATCAAATTATCGAGAAAGCCTGGTCCGATTCCGCCTTTAAGAAGCAGCTTCTTTCCGACCCGAAAGCAGCAATCAAAGACGCGTTCGGCATTGAAGTGCCCGCGGACATCAATTTGCAAGTGCTGGAAGAAACCGATAAAAACTATTATCTCGTTCTGCCTAGCAGCCCTTCCAATGCCAGCGTTAAGGGACCGATGTGGATTTAATGTACCGATTCCTACTAGCCAATAATGACAGTTCCTTGTCATTATTGGCTGTTATTATTTAGTCTAGGAAAATAGATCGAAACCTCCGTTCCTTCTCCTTTAACACTTGAAAACTTAATGCTTCCCTGCATAGCTTCAATGATTCGATAAGTTACCATAAGCCCCAGACCGGTACCTTTTGTCTTTTTGGAATAGTACGGCTCTCCAAGCCGTTTCAGATCCTCCTCGTTCATTCCTTCTCCATTGTCTCGAATAATTACGACGATTTCTTTATTCGCGTATGCTTCGATTTCAATAAGTCCGTTTTCCTTGAAGGCTTCAATGCCGTTTTTAATAATATTGATCAAAGCTTGTTTAAATTTTGATGAATTGCCTCTTACGAATAAATCGGCCTGAATATTCGTTTTTATAGTACCGCCTTGCATAAGAGCCAACGGAGCGAGAATGGCTACAGTTTGTTGTATTTCTTCCGCAACATTTAATTGATTGACTTCACCCAAGTCAGGCTTTGCAAAAGTCAAAAAATCTGTAATAATTTCTGAAGCTCTGTCGAGTTCGTCTATAGCCAACAACATATAGCTTTTATCCTTTTCACCGGAAACCCGCACACTTAGTAACTGCAGAAATCCCCTTGTCACTTGGAGCGGATTTCTTACTTCATGAGCAATCGAAGCCGCCAAGTGACTGATCATCTCAATTTTTTCAGTCCGTTGCAGTTCATTATTGAAGATCTCGATTTGTTTGGAATATTGAACGGCTTGTTCATAATTATTCATGCTTTTGCGTACGAGAATGATGATAAGCGCTGCCAGGAAAAATAAGATGCTGATTTTCCAGAAAAACATCTTGTACATTTTATCGCTTATAAAATACCACATAATCTCCAACACGCCGGTACCGGCAAACATACCGAACCCTATTGACAAAATAACTGCATCCTTATTCCCTTTGAAACAATAGGAGACCAATGAAAGGATTAATATAATGTTTCCCAGCACGATAGCAATTCCAAGAGCGATAGTTCCGACAACCGTATATAGTTCAGTGAGGTTATCGAAAAAGAAAGTGATCGTCAGCAAAGATAAAGTTGTCGTTGAAAACACAAGCTGCATCCATTTAAATTTACTAATTAACCCCAATGGCCCTTTTCCAAATATCTTCTCAAAAAAGATGAAAAGCGAAGGTATCAACAAAGCGGAGGCAACATCAAACATGTGATAAAAGATAAATCCGTATTCGCTAAAAATATCTTCCAGAAACGATGAATAACTCAGAATCATTACGCCAATTGACAGCATGGTAATAAATAAGGAGTTCCAGCCTGGCAAAAATGTTTTTTGCAAAAACAACACGCTAATAAGCATAAAAAAGGATATGAATATTAACGAGGCACCTAAAATAATATCAAGCAAGTCCTTTTTAATTTGTTTTTTTATTAACTGAGAGTATTCGCCTATTGAAACTGATTGCTGAGGACCTACTTTTTCCGGACTGCTTAACAGCTTTATATACAAAACTTGATGGGCCTCATCATTAGCTAACGGAATTATTATTTCGTTATATACAAAAGAGTAGTTTCGTGTCTTAGTGTAAACAGCATTTTGTCCCACAAACACAGAAACATCTCTGGATAAAAGATTGCTTAACAAAATCGCCGGTCTCATTTGACTCAATTCCGGCAGGCGCATTTTAATCCATGCCGAATAAACCCCCTCCGGCACTACGGGATACTCCCCGTCCGCCCGCACGGTAAACCATCCGTCTTGCGCTGCGTTCACTTCCTCGATCGTCAGCTCTTCGCCCGGCTGCTCCCAACGCATTTGCCACTCCTGGATCAAGATCGCCCCGTTCTCAACGTCGCCTTGAGCATGCGCGGTCCGAGGCGGTACGATGGTCAACGCCCCTGCAATGCATACAGCTATCCATATGTACATCCATTTTCGAAGCGCTACCATAGTTACACCTCTGACTTCACTCGTTCTATCCGAAAATCGAAAATCCCCAAAAAATTCCTATAATTCGACAAGGTTCGGCAAAATTTACCTATTACTATTTTCTATGATGCGGGACAGAATAGCAACCTAAATTATTGAATTGCTCCAATGAAAAAAGCTCCCCGAAGCAGACTGAAACGTCTGCGCCCGGAGAGTTCCTTAGGCAATAGCGGTAAGATAACGCGCCCAGAAGGTTACATGATCATTTTCCGCCGGATCGCCACGCGGCTAAGCAGCGCTTTATTCAGCAGAAAGACAGCGGCCGCGGCGAGCAAAAGCGTAACGTACCGGATCGCGGCCGCAGGCGCGCCAATCCCCGTCCAATCGAGCAGCCATTCGCCCAGTCCTTCGGATCCGAGCAGCATTTCCGCAAGTACCGTCGGCGTATAGGCCAATGCCGCCAGAACAATCGCCGCCTTCCAATTGAATTTGTAAAAGAGGGTACCGATCAGCCAGCCGGAGCCAAAATAGGAAAGGAACAAAAAGAAATATTCCGCGGAATTGCCGAATAACGATTGCCCCTGCTCCCACGCAACGCCCAACGCGCCGAACACGATTTTCCCCAGCTCGTAGCATGCCGGGATAATGATGGCAAAGATCAGCGACATCGCCGCAATGAACAGGCCCGCTCCCGCAATAAAATGCCTTCTCGTCAGCCCGTTCGATACGAAGCCGGCCAGCGACACGGGCGTCAGCAAAATGCCGATGACCAGCAAATAAATTTTCGGAGACATGGAGGCGCCCTTCCAGATCTCTTCGGCGCTGCCCCCTCCGCTCGCTATAATATTGCTGTTCGTCATCACATTGATCCCCATAAATACGACGAAAAAGATCAGCGTATAGATCAACAGCGACATCCGGTAGCTCCTCCACAGATGTTTCAACACGATCATGACGGGCTGGCTCCATAAGCCGTTCATCGTACATCCCCCTTGCTTGTCGTTAAATGAACAAACAAATCCTGAAGCGATACGGGACCAAGCTCCAGCTGCTCCGCTCTCGCCCGGCCGAGCCGCTCCTCGTTAAGCTCGCCGAATACGGTAACCGACTTCATGCCGCCGAGCCGCTGGCTGCCCAGCACCGTCAGCCCTTCGGCGAACGCGTCCACTTTGTCTGCGGTGCCCGTAATGGTCAGGCCGCGCTGGCGCAAGCTATCCGTTTCCTCATGCAGCATCAGCTTGCCCTTGTCCAGGATGAGCACCTCCTCGAACAGCGACTCGACCTCCTCGATCAAATGCGTGGACAAGATCAGGGTGCGCGGATGCTCCATATAACCCTTCAACAGCTCGTCGTAAAAGAAGTAGCGGGAAGGAGCGTCCATCCCGAGATACGCTTCGTCAAAAATCGTGACCGGAGCCCGGCTGGCAAGACCGACGGTTACTCCTAACGCCGATTTCATGCCTCTTGAGAGCGTTTGAATCCGTTTGCGGGCAGGCAGCTCGAAGTGACGCGTCAACCTCTCCGCTAACGCCTCGTCCCAGTTGGGCCAGCAATCGGAAGCCAGCCGGAGCGCATCGCGTACGGACAGCCCTTCCGACATATGGCCGTTTTCCTGAATGAAGCATACTTGTCTCATGACGGCCGCGTTCTCGAACGGCGCCTCCCCTCCGAAGCGCACTTCTCCCCCCGATTGGCGGCGGTAGGAAGCGAGCACCGAAAGCAAGCTTGTTTTGCCGGAGCCGTTTTTGCCGAGAAGCCCGTAAATTTTGCCTCCTTCCAGCTTGAAAGACACCTCGTCCAGCGCCCTGAACGGCCCGTAGTTCAGCCTCAGCCCGTTTACTTCAATACTCAGCGTCAAGCTTCGCCGCCTCCTTCCTGCTTCTCGATCCGTTTAATGATTTCGGCGGACGGAATGCCGATTTGCCTCGCTTCCGCCAGCATTCGGTCCACCACTTCCTCAAAAAAACGTTCTCTTCGCTGCTCCAGCAGCTTGGTCCGCGCATTGGCGCTCACGAACATGCCAATCCCTCTTTTCTTGTACAAAATGCCTTCATCCGTCAGCAGCTGAAAGCCTTTGGCCGCCGTAGCCGGGTTGATCCGGTAAAAAGCGGCATACTGATTCGTCGACATGACCTGCTCTTCTTCCTTCAGCGCGCCGCTGACGATATCGTTTTTAATCCCTTCCGCGATTTGCAGATAAATCGGACTGCGGTCGTCAAACACGACACCACCTCTTCACTTATATGGTTCATTACTCATGTAACTAACCATATAACTAAACGTATTTTTTGTCAAGCCCGATTCGAAGCGGACCGACTGCCGGCCAGCGGACGAACATTCGCCCCGAGAGGCGCAACCTCTCCTTCCCGCAAACCGTCTATTGGGATAAATGCTAAGGAAATCCATTGAACAAAGGGAGGTTACAACCATTGAAGCTTAAATCGATAACCGCTTTGATGCTCGTTCTACTGATCGGCTTGCTGCCCGCCGAGGGCGGCCGTTTCGGCAGCCCTCCTGCGGAAGCCCAAGCCGTCATCCATGTGGAAGCGAGCGGCCGCTTGCTGGAGCCGGCCCATTCGGCCTATTCCGCCAAGGGCGTAACGATGGGGCCGATGAAGGAAATCGCGATGGCGCTCAACGTCGCGTTAAGTTACGGGAAGAACGAGGAGGGCAAAGCGGCCGTATCCTTGAGCCGCGAAGGGCGGACCGTCGACATCGCCGCCGGTTCCCGCGTCGCCGCGGCAAACGGCGCGGCAATCCCGCTGGATGCCGCGCCCGAAGTGAGGGACGGCGCGTTGTACGCCCCATTGCGGCCGATATTCGAGGCTCTTGGTTATGCGGTTGTTTGGGACGCCCGGCGTCAGACGGTTGCCATTCACGAGCCGCTGCAGCTCCCCTCGGTGGAGACGCCGGATAGGCTGCTGCAGCTGCTGCGGCAAACGGCCGATCGCGGCTACGGTCCCGATTACTTGGCAACGGCGGCTATTGTCGAAGAGAGCGGCGTCGCGGACGCGGGTGCCGCGGAAGCCGAAACCCCGGGCAAAGACGGCGGCTATTCCGCCACCAATGTGCAGACGGCAGGCGTAGAAGAGGCGGACTGGGCGAAGACGGACGGCACGTATATGTATCAAATCAGCGGATCAAGCGTGTTCATCGCCGATATTTCGAAACCGGACCGGCCGAAGCTGGCTGCGGAGATCGACTACGCCAACGATCATGCCGGCTTTCGGCCGCAGGAGCTTTACGTTGACGGAACCCGGCTGGTCGTCATCGGCCGGGAGGAAGCTCTTCACGCCGTCGGCTCGGCTGCCCGCACGGCGTCCGGCTCGGCCATCGGGCTTCAGCCGGACTCGCCTTCGATGG
>Ga0065721_10005414_pt1 | contig 18566 bp, 20 predicted proteins | sample Mesricmetagenome_FD_59108 | JGI IMG/M metagenome (GOLD analysis project Ga0065721, IMG submission 59108) | Mesophilic microbial community from rice straw/compost enrichment Sample: eDNA_1 v2 (version 2) | ecosystem: Engineered > Solid waste > Grass > Composting > Bioreactor | place: USA: Davis... | reverse complement strand
CGCACATCGAGCGGAACTCGAGGTCGCGCAGCAGCACGAGGTCGCCGCGTTCGCCGTCGCCCGCCGCGTCCTTGCCCTCGCGGAGGATCTCGACGGGGTCGACGTCCATCCCGGCGAAGTACTCGGCGTAGGCCTCGGCGACGCGCGCGGGCGTGCGCACGAGCCCCGGTCGCGCGGGGTCGTCGCCGATGGCCGCGAGGAGCTCGGCCACGGCAGCCTCGATGCGGCCGGAGTCGACGGTCATCGCCGGACTCAGGCGGTCGCGATGCCGGGTGCCTTGCGCACGCGGGGCTTGCGGGCGGGCGGGGTGGGCGCCGAGTCCACGCCGTTGTCGACGGCCTCGGGGTCGACGGGGGCCTTCGCGGGCATCGCCACGGGCGGGCGGTCGCTCAGCGGACGCGTCGAGCTCGAGAGCCACTGCGGGCGCTCGGGGAGCTTCTTCACGTCGGCGAAGATCGCGGCGAGCTGCTCGTGGTCGAGCGTCTCCTTCTCGAGCAGCTGTCGGGCGAGCTCGTCGAGGATGTCGCGGTTGTCGTTGAGCACCTGCCAGGCCTCGTCGTGCGCCTTCTCGATGAGCGCGCGCACCTCGACGTCGACCTTCTCGGCGACCTCTTCGGAGTAGTCGCGCTGGTGGCCCATGTCGCGGCCGAGGAACACCTCGCCCTGCGCCTGGCCGAGCTTGACCGCGCCGATGCCCGCCGACATCCCGTATTCGGTGACCATGCGGCGGGCGATGCTCGTCGCCTTCTCGATGTCGTTGCTCGCGCCCGTCGTCGGGTCGTGGAACACGATCTCCTCGGCGACGCGGCCGCCCATCGCGTAGGTGAGCTGGTCGAGCAGCTCGTTGCGCGTGACCGAGTACTTGTCTTCCAGCGGGAGCACCATCGTGTAGCCGAGGGCACGGCCGCGCGGGAGGATCGTGACCTTCGTGACGGGGTCGGTGTGGCGCATCGCCGCCGCCGCGAGCGCGTGTCCGCCCTCGTGGTAGGCCGTGATGAGCTTCTCCTTGTCCTTCATCACGCGCGAGCGGCGCTGCGGGCCCGCCATGACGCGGTCGACGGCCTCGTCCAGGGCGCGGTTGTCGATGAGCTGTGCGCGGCTGCGGGCCGTGAGCAGCGCGGCCTCGTTGAGCACGTTCGCGAGGTCGGCGCCCGTGAAGCCCGGCGTCTTGCGCGCGAGCACCGCGAGGTCGACGCCCTTCGCCATCGGCTTGCCCTTGGCGTGCACCTCGAGGATGCGCTCGCGGCCCTTGAGGTCGGGCGCGTCGACGCCGATCTGGCGGTCGAAGCGGCCGGGACGCAGGAGCGCGGGGTCGAGGATGTCGGGACGGTTGGTCGCCGCGATCATGATGACGTTGGTCTTCGGGTCGAAGCCGTCCATCTCGACGAGCAGCTGGTTGAGCGTCTGCTCGCGCTCGTCGTGGCCGCCGCCCATGCCGGCGCCGCGGTGACGGCCGACGGCGTCGATCTCGTCGACGAAGATGATCGCCGGCGAGTTGTTCTTGGCCTGCTCGAAGAGGTCCCGCACGCGGCTCGCGCCGACGCCGACGAACATCTCGACGAAGTCCGAGCCCGAGATCGAGTAGAACGGCACGCCCGCCTCGCCCGCGACGGCGCGCGCGAGGAGCGTCTTGCCCGTGCCGGGAGGGCCGTAGAGCAGCACGCCCTTCGGGATGCGCGCGCCGACCTCCTGGAAGCGGGCCGGGTCCTTGAGGAAGTCCTTGATCTCGTGCAGCTCCTCGACGGCCTCGTCGGAGCCGGCGACGTCGGCGAAGGTGACCTGCGGGGTCTCCTTGCTCACGAGCTTCGCCCGCGACTTGCCGAACTGCATGACCCGGTTGCCGCCGTTCTGCATGCTCGAGAACAGGAACCAGATAATGAGGCCGACCAGCAGGAACGGGAACAGGATGCTGATGAGGCTGATGAACCAGTTGGTCTGCGGCACCTCGTCGTCGAACTTCGCGTCGCTCGCGGTGATTGCGGCGATCACCTCGGCGCCGCGCGGCTCGACGTAGTAGAACTGCACGCGCGTGCCGTAGTCGACGTCGTCGACCACGTAGGCGTCGTCGAGGGTCAGGTCGACGCGCTGCTCGCCGTCGACGATCTTGACCTCGGTGACGTCGCCGCTCTCGAGCAGTTCGAGACCCTGCTGCGTGCTGATCTCGCGCAGGGCGCCGATGTTGCCGATGAGCTGGAAGGCGACCACGAGCGCGATGATGCCCAGAACGATCCAGACGAACGGGCCGCGGAAGATGCGCTTGAAGTCCATGAGACCGCCAGGGTATCGCTCCCTCGCTGTGCGCGGCCCCGGTGTTCGCCGGGAGCGCACCCCACCCGCGTGGGTGCTGGGGATTAGTACGCCGCGAGCTCCCTCAGAGCGGCGGCAATGCGGTCGGCGCTCGGGATGACTTCCTCTTCGAGCTCGCGCCCCACCGGGATCGGCGACCGCCGCGCGCCGACGCGCGTGATGGGTCCGTCGAGATCGTCGAAGCGTTCCGCCGCGGCCCACGCCGCTACCTCGCCGCCCCAGCCGCAGAACTCGACCGCTTCGTGGACGATCGCGAGCTTGTTGGTGCGCTGGAGCGACGCGGCGATCGTGTCTCGGTCGAGCGGCCAGAGGTAGCGGAGGTCGACGACCTCCATTTGGATGCCCTCCGCCGCAAGCTGTTCGGCGACCTGAACGCAGCGTCCGACCATGCGACCGGCGCTGACGACCGTGAGGTCGGCGCCGTCGCGCACGATGCGGGCGCCGAGCGGACGCATGCCCTCATCGAAGTCGACGTCGCCCTTCTCGGCGAGGTACATCGCTTTGTTCTCGAAGAAGATCACCGGATCGTCGCGGCGGATCGCGTCGCGCATCATCCAGTAGCCGTCGGCCGGGTTGCTCGGCATGGCGACAACCAGGCCGGGCACCTGTGCGAACCAGGTCTCGAAACTCTGGCTGTGCTGCGGGCCGTGGTTGGTGCCCGCGCCGCCGGGGAGACGCACGACGAGCGGCATGCTGAACTGGCCATTGCTCATGTACCGCGCCTTCGCCGCAAAGTTGATGATCTGGTCCATCGCGAGCATCACGAAGTCGGAGAACATGATCTCGACGACGGGACGCATCCCCTCGGCCGCGGCTCCCGCGGCGAATCCCGCGAGGGCCCCTTCGGCGAGGATCGAGTCCATCACCCGCTCTTCGCCGAACTCCTCGATGAGTCCCCGCGTCACCGTGAATACCCCGCCGAGCGCGCCGACCTCCTCACCGATGACGAAGACGGACGGGTCGTTCGCCATCTCGGCGGCGAGTCCCGCCCTGATGGCCTCAGCGAATTTCAACTGCGGCATGCGCGGTCAGCTCCTCAGAGGTGTAGATGTGGTCGAAGGCGGCGGTACCCGCGGGGACGGGGCTCGCGACGGAGAAGGCGATGGCTTCCTCGACGATGCGGTCGGTCTCCGCGTCGATGGCGTCGGCGAGCTCGGCGCCGATGCGTCGGCGGCTGATCTGCAACGGGTCGTTCTCGTGGAGCCAGTCGTCGCCGGCGCCCTTCGGCCGGTACCGGTAGTCGGCGTCGGTGAGGCTGTGGGGCCGCACCCGGTAGACCACGCATTCGAGGAACATGGGACGGCCGGTGCGAGCCTTGGCGATGAGGTCGCGGGCGACACGGTGCACTTCGGCGGCGTCGCGACCGTCCACCGTGACCGCCTCGATGCCCATCGCACCCACGACTTTGCTGATCGATCCGGGCGGACCAAAGACCCGCTCGACGGGCATCGAGTGGGCCCAGCCGTTGTTCTCGCAGACGAAGAGCACGGGGCTGTCGCGGTGCGCAGCCATGCGCAAGGACTCGCTGAAGACGCCGTGGGCGAACGCGCCGTCACCCGCGAAGGCGACGGCGATGTCGTCGGAACCGCTGCGGCGACGCGCCCAGGCCGCACCGGCGGCCCACGGCAGGCCGCCACCGACGATCGCGGTTTCGCCGTAGAAACCGGTCTGCCGGTCGTGGAGGTGCATCGAGCCACCCCGGCCACCACTCGTGCCAGTGGTGCGCTTGAAGAGTTCGGCCATGACGGCCGCGGGCGAGACACCCTTGGAGAGCGCGTGGCCGTGGCCGCGGTGGGTGCTCGTGACGATGTCGCTCGGACGCAGCGCGGCGCAAACGCCGGCGGCGACGGCCTCTTGACCGAGCGAGGAGTGGAAGGAGCCGTCGATCATGCCCTTGCGGTGGGAGATCTCGATGGCCTCTTCGACCTTCCGCGTGAGCACCATGAGCCGGTACAGCTCGCTCTCGGCCACGGCGTCGTGGTTCATGTTTCCTCGCTTCCGACGTGTGTGTTCATTATACGAATACTTGATCGTATGCTGAACACATGACCGGAATCGCCGTTCCCCCGGCTGTGCTGGGCCCGCACCGCCGCCCATCGCCCGCCGTCCGCCGCCTCCTTCGCAACGATCCCGACGCCGCCGCTGGTATCGCGGGCTCCGGCCGCGGCGGGCGCGTCACCGCCGCCGACATCGCCCGCGCCGACCACATCTCCGCTCGCTCCGCGGGCGCGCCCACGACCATCGGTCTCGGTGGATCGGCAACCCTCAACATCCGCGACACCCTGCAGCCTGTTATCGACGCCGCCCTCCGCGCCGCTGCAGCCGGCACCGGAGTCGGCGCCCTCGGCATCCGCTACATCGACACCCCCGGGATCGAGAGCGCTTGGGAGGCGCCCCGCGTCGGCGAAGCCCTGCGGATCGTGATCACCGCGCCCGAGTCGACCGTCTGCGCCGTCGCCACTGAGAACGGCCCCGGCATCCGCGTCGAAACGCGTCGTCGGCTCGTCGCCTCCTGGAACAGTGGAGTCGACGCCGACCGCGCCCACGCGATGCTGAACGCCGCCCTCATCGCCCTGAACCCCGAGGAGACCCGATGACCGCCACCCGTTTCGACGGCCGTTCCGTGATCGTCACCGGCGGCGGCTCAGGCATCGGGCTCGCGGTCGCGACCGCGCTCCTCGACGAGGGCGCGCACGTCACCGTCGTCGACCTGGCCGCTCCGCCGCTCGACGACCACCCCGGCGCCGCCCGGCTCACCGTCATCCAGGGCGACCTCAGCGCAGTCGAGACTGCCCGCGCCGTGCGCGCCCAGGCCCCGCGGTCGGAACGCGGCTTCGACGGCCTCGTCAACAGCGCCGGAGTCTTCCGCACCGGGCCCGCGGTCGACTACTCCCTCCGCGACTGGAGCCTCCAGTTCGCCGTCAACGTCGACGCCACATTCCACATGTGCCGCGAGATCGGCTCCGTCATGCTCGAGGCGGGGTCGGGCTCGATCGTCAACGTCGCGTCGACTTCAGGCATCGCCGGAATGCCGAACGCGATCGGTTACGTCGCCTCCAAGCACGCCGTCGTCGGCATCACCCGCGCGCTCGCCGTCGAGTGGGCCCCGGGTGGCGTGCGCGTCAACGCCGTCGCACCCGGCACGACGAAGACCCCGCTCACCGCGACCTTCCGCACCGAGGAACCCGAGCTGTTCGCCGCCCGCCAGGCGCGCATCCCGCTCGGCCAGGCGGCCACCCCCCAGGAGCAGGCCGCGACCGTGCTCTTCCTGCTCTCCGACGCCGCAAGCCACACGACCGGAACAGTCGCTGTCGTCGACGGCGGCGGGGACGCGCTCTACTCGGGATTCCCGGCGCGCTGACGCGGGCGCCTGTCACGCCTGCCACGCGACGCGAAGCCGAGGTCAGATCGTGGCGACGGGCGTGACGGGCGAGCCCACGGCGCCCCGCAGGTACAGTGACGGAGCCGTGAGCAGGAAGTTTGAGCGCCCGCGCTCGCGCAGCGCGTCGGCGAGCTCGTCGAGGTACCAGAGCTCGCCGAGCGGCATCCCGAGCTTGAAGATGCAGAGCTGGTGCAGCGGCAGGCGCGAGCCGGTCGCCGGGTCGACGCGCGACTCGTCGAACGACTCGACGGCGTAGGTGTCGGCCGCGATCGCCGCGAGACCGGAGGCCGCGACCCAGTCACGCAGCGCCGGATCGGATCCGTCGAGGTCGGCACCCAGCGCCCGCAGACGCTCGGGATCGGGCTGCCCGTTCATCCGAAGGAGCTCCCCCGCGAACCCCGACCGCACGAGCAGGACGTCTCCCGCCGCGATCTCGATGCCGTCGGCGTCGAGGATGCCGCGAAGCGTCTCGTAGTCGACCGACCGGCGCTCCGGACCGAGGTGGTGCAGGAGGTCGACGAGCACACCGCGGGTCTGTACGGGATGCCGGGCAAGGCTCGCGATCGACCCACGCTCGGCGCGGCTCGACCAGCCGTCTCCGTCGGGCGCGAGGATGACGTCGCGGTCGGCGCGGAAGCCGTTGTAGTAGACGACCGCCTCGCCCTCGCCGTCGGGGTCGAACACGGCGCCGAAGTGCGCGAGGGCATCCCACTGCGTCGAGTACTGCGTGTGCATCGACACGTGGTCGTCGGTGACGACGTCGACGACGCCCGGCAGTTCGACCGATTGCCGCTGGTTGTAGCGCGGGCCCTGCGCCCCGACCGTCGGCGAGATCACCGGCGGCTTGCGGCGGGGATTGAGAGCCTGTCCGCCCGGGAGGTCGAGCGGCAGGCTCAGCCCGAACCGCAGTCCGTCGCTCACGGCAGCGACCCCGCGGCGCACCGCCGCGTCGTCGATGAGGTTGAGGGCGCCGAGCTCGTCGTCGTCGCCCCAGTCACCCCACGTCGACCCGTCGGGGCGCTGCGTCCAGCGCCGGGCCATCAGGCCCCCCGAGGGGTCGGGGTCACATGATCTCCATGAGGTCGTACTCCTTGGTGAAGTCCGCGGGTGGCGCCTCGGCGACGACGGACCCGCGGCGCATGCCGTAGACCCGGTCGGCGATCGCGAACGACTGGGCGATGTTCTGCTCGACGAGCAGCACGCCGCAGCCGGCCGTATCACGCGCGGTCTTCAGCGATTCCATCACGCGCTCGACGAGCGCGGGAGCCAGGCCGATCGAGGGCTCGTCGACGAGCAGCAACTCAGGCTCGACGATGAGGCCCATCGCGATCGCGAGCATCTGCTGCTGGCCGCCCGACAGGGTCGACGCGCGCTGCTTCGAACGCTCGCGCAGGATCGGGAAGATCTCGTACATCCGCTCGAGGTCCGCGGCGCTGTCCTTGCCTTTCCGCATACCGCCGATGAGCAGGTTCTCGCGCACGCTCAGCGGCCCGAACACCTGGTGCCCCTGGGGCACGAGCGAGATCCCCGCCGACAGGCGCTTCTCCGCCGACCAGGAAGAGATGTCCTCGCCGCGGTAGCGCACTGTGCCGGTCGCCTTGACGTGCCCGTGCACGGCGTTGACGGTCGTGCTCTTCCCGGCGCCGTTGTGGCCGACGACCACGACGATCTCGCGCGGGGCGACGTGGATCGAGACGCCATCGACGGCGATCTTGCCGTCGAACTTGACCGCGAGATCCTCGGTGTCGAGCAGGTGGGTCATTTGGTTCCTCCCAGGCCGAGGTAGCGCTCTCTCATCCGCTCGTCCTCCAAGAGGGCGTCGATCTGGTCGGACGCGACGAACGCGCCCTGCTCCAGGAAGATGCCGACCTCGGCGACGTCGCGCACGAGCGCCATGTTGTGCTCGATGATGCAGACGGTCGCACCGCCCTCCAGCAGTCCGTCGATGAGCGCCCTCACGCGTTCGAGCGCCTTCTGGTCGAGGCCCGAACAGGGCTCGTCGAGCAGGTAGAGGCGCGCGTCGAGGGCGAGCACGCGCGCGATCGCCAGCATCTTCGCCTCGGCGTAGCCCAGATCCTGAGCGAGCGTGCCGCGACGGTCTGCGAGTCCCGCGATCTCGAGCCAGTGCATGACGGCGTCGCCGCGCTCCGTGGTCTCCTTCGCGATCGCGCGCCGCGACAGCATCGAGCCGGTGATCGACTCGCCGTGGCGGGCCGCGGTCGCCGCGAGGACGTTCTCGAAGCAGGTCAGGCCGCGGAACAGCTTCAGATCCTGGAAGCTGCGGGCGATGCCGCCACGGGCGATCTGGTCGGGCCGGCGCCCGGTGATGATCTCGCCCTCGAACTCGACGGTGCCGCGCTGCGGCTTGAGGAAGCCGGTGATGATGTTGAACACCGTCGTCTTGCCGGCGCCGTTGGGCCCGATGAGAGCGGTCGTCGTGCCGGCGGGGATGTCGATCGAGAGGTTGTCGACGGCCTTGAGGCCGCCGAACAGCATGTCGACGTCGCGGACCTTCAGCATGGGCTCGGTCACTTCGCGCTCCTCGTGTCCTTCTTCGGTCCGATGAGTCCCTGCGGTCGCAGCAGTGCGAACGCGACGAGCAGGGCGCCGAACAGGATCTGGTCGGCTCCTGCGGCGATCTGGTCAGGCAGCGGCAGGTAGCGCGCGCCCTCGGTGAGGCCGATCACGACCGCGGCGCCGAGCGGGATCGCCCACAGGCGGTTGGTGCCGGCGACGACGACCACGGTGAGGATCGTGATCGTCAGCTTCACCGTGAAGTCGGCGGGCGAGATGTACGAGATGTAGTGGGCGTACACCGAGCCGGAGATCGCGGCGATCGCGCTCGACCCGGCGAACACGGCGGCGCGGAAGCGACGCGGATACCGGCCGAGGGCGGAGGCCGCGATCGGGTCCTCGCGCAACGTGCGAAGCGCGTCGCCGAACGGCGACTTCAGGATGAAGTGACACGCGAGGTAGACGAGCGCCGTGATGGCGACGCAGAAGATCGCGAACGGGAGGTTGTCGTTCAGTTGCACGTCGTCGGTGCCGGGTCGCGGGATGCCGGGGATGCCCATGCCGCCTCCGGTGATCGCCGGCAGGTTGAGGATCGTCTGGCCGACGATCACGACGAGCGCGAACGACGCGACGACCATGTAGTCGCCGTTGACGCGCAGTGTGAGCTGCGCGAACCCGTAGCCGAGGAGCGCGGAGAGCACCGCGCCGATCGCCATGGCCGGCAGGAACAGCGCCGGGTACTCGACGGTGACGGCACCGGTCGCGTAGGCCCCGATCCCCATGAAGGCCGCGGTGGCGACGGAGAAGACGCCGCCGTGCCCCTGGAGGATGTTGAGGGAGAGGGCGCCGATCGTGTAGATCGACGCGAGGATGACGAGTCCGACGAAGTAGTCCACGTCAGGCCGCCTTTCCGAACAGACCCTGCGGGCGAGCCAACAGGATGAGGAGCATCAGGGCGAAGGTGAATGCCTGCTGCCAGCTCGACGGGATGAGGAGCAGGCTGAGGCTCTGCACGACGCCGATGAGAAGCGAGGCGAAGAACGTCCCCGACAGCGAGCCGATACCGCCCGCGAACGCCACGACGAAGCCGATCATCATGGCATCGAAGCCGATCGTGGTGAACAGGCCGCTGTTGAGGCCGATGAAGAACGAGGCGGGGAGCGCCACGAGGGAGCCGATTCCGAACGTCCACACGTAGACCCGGCGGTAGTCGACCCCGACGACCGACGACAGGAGCGGGTTCGCCTCCACCGCGCGGATGCGGCGACCCATCTTCGTGTAGCGCAGGAACGCCACGAGGGCCCCGAACACCACGATCGCGACGACGAACGCCCCGAGGTCGGTGAAGGGGATGGCCACCCCGGCGACCTGGAGGCCGCCGGAGGCGGCCCCCAGAGTCGCGTCGCGGATGGACTTCGTGTCGAACCCGAACACGACGCCGACGAGGTTCTGGAGCAGGATGCCCGCACCCAGTGCCGCGACGACGATGATCAGGTTCGACGTCGACGGGCGTCGCACGGTGCGATACAGGAACCTCTCATGGCCCATCCCGAGGAGGACCATGGCGATCGCCGCGATCGCCAGTGCGACGGGAAGCGGTGCGCCCAGCGCCGACGACGTCCACCAGATCAGGTACGCACCGAGCGTGATGATCGCACCGTGTGCCAGGTGGAGCGTCTTCGTCACTCCGTAGATCAGCGAGAAGCCGACCGCGACCAGAGCGATTCTGCTGCCTTCGGCCAGGCCGTCGACCAGCAGTTGTAGCGCCTCGCGCATCTCCTCTTCCTTCCCGACTCCGTCAGTTGTGCCGGCTCGCGCCTAGTCGATCGAGACGAACTGGCCGTCGCGGATCTCGAGCAGGCTCAGCGGCATGATCGAGGTGCCGTCCTCGGCAAAGGTGAGGTCGCCGAAGATGGTCGAGAACGTGCCGATCTCATGCATGCGCTCGCGGATCGAGTCGCCGGTGATGGCGGTGCCGCTCTCGTTGAGCGAGGCGATCACGTCGCCGAGGATGTGCGCGGCCACGTAGTACGTGGCCGAGTTGCCGAGCGGCGCGACGCCGTACTTCGCGGTGAACGCGTCGACGAACGCCTTCGCCTCATCGGTGCCCGGGTCCTCCGGGTTCCAGCGCTGCGTCGAGAAGACGACGCCCTTCGAGATGCCGCGCGCGGCCTCGAGCGCCTCCGGGACGGTCCAGAAGCTGGTGCCGAGGACGACGGCGTCGGCGCCGAGCTCGGTGTACTGGTTGAGCGCGATCGCGATCTGCTGACCGCCGACGGCCATGTAGATGGCGTCCGGCTTCTGCGCGTCGAGCAGCGTGAGCTGGGGGCGGAAGGTGGTCGTGGTGTACTCGGCCGACTGGCGCCCGACGACCTCGCCGCCGATGGCCTCCCACGCCGCCTCCATCGCATCGGCGTCGGACTGGCCGAGCGCCTCATCGGTGTGGAGGATGCCGATGGTGCGGATGCCGAGCTCCTCGAAGGCGTACTTGGCCTCGTTCTCGATGTGGTAGTTCTCCAGCGGAACGCTCGAGAAGAGGAAGTCGCTGAGGCCGGCGAGAGTCGGGGCGGTGGCGCCCGCGTTCATCATGACGACGCCAGCGCGGTCGCCCACGGGGGCGCTGGCCGCGATGACCGACGAGGTCGAGATGAAGGTGAAGGGCACCTTGTCGACCGACGCGAGCTTGTTGAGCGCGGTGACGGCGGTCGCCGGCTCGCTCTTGATGTCCTCGATGTTGAGCTTGAGCTCGGTGCCGGCGGCGCCGCCGGCGGCGTTGATCTCTTCGAAGGCGAGCTCGATGCCACGGCTCTGCTGCTCGCCGTAGGAGGCGAGGGACCCGGTCATCGAGAACATGCCGCCGACCTCGAGGGTGGCGGGGGCACCCGCGTCGGCTGCGGGTGCGGTCGAACATCCGGCGAGAATCGCGACGGCTGCGACAGCGCCGACGATCGTGGGCTTGAGCCTCATTGAGCTCTCCTTTGAGTCTGTTTGTTCGTAATGCGATGCGTTGTTCGCTTTGTGAGCATGCTACCGGCGGCATCGGGGAGCGTCAAAACGCGGCGGGCGAGCGCTCGCGACGCGATACGGTCGGGGCGTGGCAACAGAGTCGACCCCCTCCTGGCTAATCCAGTCGGTCGTGCGGACGGCCTCGATCCTCGATCTGTTCACACTCGACCAGCCTGTGTGGACGGAGGGCGATATCGCCGCGAACACCGGGCTCAACCGTTCGACGGTGTACCGGTTCTGCCAGACGCTGGTGCGCCTGGGCTACCTCTACCAAGTCTCTCCCGGAACGTACCGGCCCGGTGTCCGCGCCCTCTCGCTCGGCCAGGTCGCCATCGGCAGCCTCGACGTCGTCGAGATGGCGCAGCCTCTTCTCCAGGCCCTTCGCGACGAACTCGGCGAGACGATCAACATGTCGGTGCTCGACCACGACGAGATCATCTACGTCGCCCGGTTGCGCGGCCCCGGTCTGCTCGACACTCGGCTGCAGATCGGCAGCCGACTGCCGGCGCTGCACACGTCGATGGGCCGCGCAATGCTGGCCTGCCTGCCCCCCACCGAACTCGACGCGATCCTTGCGAAGGCAAAGCTCACCGCCTTCACATCCTCGACCGTTCTCGACACGGACCGGATACGGCAGATCATCGAGACCGCCCGCGACACCGGCTACGTGCTCAACGAGGAGGAGCTCACGGTCGGACTGCGCGGTGTCGCCGTCGCCATCCGCTATCGCGACGGGCGGCCCGCCGCGGCGATCAACGTCGCTGCCACGCGCCCGTTCCGGCCGGGCGAGGTCACCGACCTGCTCGTGCCGAAGCTGCGCGAAGTCGCCGACTCGATCGGGCGGATGCTGCCCGCCTGAGCTCCTCGCTGCGCGACGACTAGGAGTAGACGTGCGGCGCGAGGATGCCGATGGAGCGGAGGTTGCGGTAGCGCTCCGCGTAGTCGAGGCCGTAGCCGACGACGAACGCGTTCGGGATCTCGAAGCCGACGTAGCGGGCGTCGATCTCGACCTTGGCGGCCTCCGGCTTGCGCAGCAGGGCACAGATCTCGAGGGAGGCCGGGTTGCGGCTCTCGAGGTTGGCCCGCAGCCACGACAGGGTGAGCCCCGAGTCGACGATGTCCTCGACGATGAGCACGTTGCGCCCGGCGATGTCGGTGTCGAGGTCCTTCACGATGCGCACGACGCCGCTCGACTGCGTGGAGGAGCCGTAGGACGAGGTCGCCATCCAGTCCATCTCGACGTCGCGCTTGAGTTCGCGCGCGAGGTCGGCCATCACCATGACGGCGCCGCGGAGCACGCCCACGAGCAGGAGGTCGCGGCCCGCGTAGTCCCGCTCGATCTCGCGGCACAGCTCCGCGATGCGGGAGTGGATCTGCTCCTCGCTGTAGAGCACCTCGCTGAGGTCGCCCTCGATGTCAGCCGTGTCCATCCGTCCGCTCCCGCCTTGCCCGGAATTCGATCATGCCACCCGTGCGCGCGACCACGACGCCGGGGACGTCGATCGGTCCCTGCCCGCGCCAATCGGTCGCGAGCCGCGCGATCTCGAGGGTGTGCGCGCGCGTGAGCGCGACCCCGAACTCGCTCTTCACGACGAAGCGGATGATGCGCTGCCGCAGCGCCGCCGGGTTCGCGGCGAGCGCCTTCGCGGGGAGTGCGATGCCCGCCTCGACGTGCTCGGCGAGCTCCTCGGCGACCTCGTCGATCATCGTCGCGAAGGCGTCCTCGTCTTCGCGCAGCTGCTCGGCGGTGCGGGCGAGCGCCTCCGCGACGCCCGGCCCGAGCTCGGCCTCGAGCACGGGCAGCACGTTGCGGCGCACCCGCACGCGCGCGTAGGCGGGGTCGGCGTTGTGCGGGTCGTCCCACGGCTCGAGCCCCTGGTCGGCACAGGCCTGCACGGTGACGGCGCGGCGGATGCCGAGCAGCGGCCGGCGGTAGAGGCCGGCGACGGGCGGCATCCCCTGCAGCGACGCCGACCCGGAGCCGCGCGCGAGCCCGAGGAGCACCGTCTCGGCCTGGTCGTCGAGCGTGTGCCCGAGCAGCACCGCGACCGCGCCGAGTTCGGCCGCCACCGCCGACAGCGCCTCGTAGCGAGCGGCCCGTGCGGCGGCCTCCGGTCCGAGACCCGACTCCGCCGGCACGGTGACCCGCACGACGCGCACGGGACCCGCCCGCAGGCTCTCGGCCTGCTGCCGCGCCCGCTCGGCCACGGCATCCGACCCGTCTTGCAACCGGTGGTCGACGATCACCGCACCGACCCGGCCGGGCGCCTCGAAGACCGCCGCCGCCAGCAGCGCCACCGAGTCGGGGCCGCCGGAGAGCGCGACGAGCACGAGGCCCTCGGCGGGGAGCGCCGCGCGCACGGCCGAACGCACGGCCGCGACGGCGGGCGGCAGGGAAGGACGGAAAGTTCCCATCGACTAACGTTAGGCGCATGTCGCAGCAGAGCTACTCCGTCGTCATCGAGTGCCCCAAGGGCAGCCGCAACAAGTACGAGGTCGACCACGAGACCGGTCGCGTCATGCTCGACCGCGTGCTGTTCACCCCGATGGAGTACCCCACCGACTACGGCTTCTTCGAGAACACCCTCGCCGACGACGGCGACCCGCTCGACGTGCTCGTCATCGGCGAGTACCCGCTCTTCCCCGGCATCGGCATGAACGTGCGTCCGGTCGGCGTCTTCAAGATGACGGATGACGGCGGCGGCGACGCGAAGATCCTCGCCGTCGCGGCGAAGGACCCGCGCTGGGACCACATCCAGGACCTCGACGACGTGCCCGTCTACAAGCGCCAGGAGATCGAGCACTTCTTCGAGCACTACAAGGACCTCGAGCCCGGCAAGTGGGTCAAGACCGAGGGCTGGGGCGACAAGGCGGAGGCCGAGGCGATCATCGCCGCCTCCTACGCCGCCTACCCCGGCCACTGATTCGCTGTTCGCCCGAAAAGCCCCCTTTCGCTTCCGCGTGAAGGGGGCTTTTCGGTTGGAAGGCGAGGCTTCTAGACGGTGCCGCCGTCGCCGATAAGGCAGCCGTCGCCCCACTCCCCGGGCAGCACCCACGCGTTCTCGGTCGCCGCGCGCTGCGCCGACGACGACAGCTGGATGACGCAGTCGCGCCAGCGGATCGGCACGGCCGAGCCGGCATCCGGCTCGAAGCCGAAGAGCCCCTGCGCGAGCGCCGCGTCGAGGTCGGCGCGGTCGGCTCGGTTCGGGTCGCCGAGGAGGAGGCTCGAGAAGGTGGCGCGACCCGGGCCGGTGACGATCGGCACGCTGCAGCCGAACATGCCCGGCTCGTCGGTCGACGGCAGGATGTCGGCGCCCTCGCCGAGCGACGCGATCGTGCCGCCCGCCGAGACCGCGAAGCGCATGCCCTCCGGCCAGTCGCCGTCGACCTCGAGGCGTGACGTGATGACGCCCGTCGGCTCGTAGCCGACGAAGATGTCGAGCTGCGACTCGATCGCGTTGGGGCACTCCTGCAGGAGGGCGTCGAAGTCGCGCTGCGCGGTGGCCGCCGTCGTCGCGCGGGAGAAGGTGAGCTGCAGCCGCACGCGCTCGCCCGCCGCCTCCGCCGTCGCCGAGACGCGCAGGTAGGCGCTCCCGGGGAGCGCCTCGGGGTTCACCGTCGGGTCGGGCGTGGGCTCGACGACGATCGTCGACCCGCTCGGGGTGGGGGTCGGGGCGGCGCTCGACGGCGTCGGGGTCGGCGTCGCGGCCGTGCCGCAGCCGGCGAGCACGACGCCCGCGGCGAGCGCGGCGAACACGGCGAGGGGTCTGGTCATCCTGCGGCCCATCCCCCGATCATGTCAGCCTGTGGGCCTGCCCGCGTAGGGCACGAGGTCGCCGTAACGCACGTTGACGATGCGCACCGGGGCCGACGGGTTGGGAGCCTCGATCATCTTGCCGTTGCCGAGGTAGATCGTGACGTGGTACTTGCGCGGGTTCGATGCCGAGCCGCCGTCGGAGTAGAACAGCAGGTCGCCGCGCTGCATCTGCGCGAGCGGCACGAGCCGCCCGAGCGCCGCCATGTAGTTGTACTGGTCGGTCGACGAGTGCGTGCCGATGTAGACGCCCGCGGCGGCGTAGGACGCCTTCGTGAGCCCCGAGCAGTCCCAGGCGTCGGGGCCCATCCCGCCGAGCTGGTAGCGGTCGCCGACCTGGGCGGTCGCGAAGGCGATCGCGGTCTCGACGGCGCTCGGACTCGGTGGCGGCGGGGTGGGGTCGACGCCGGGCGGCGGAGTCGTGACGGGCGGGGTCGTCGGCGTGCCGGGGTTGGTCGGCGTGCCCGGGTTGGTGGGCGTGCCGGGATTCGCGGGGTCGGGGTTCGACGCGGGCGGGTTCGCCGCGACGCCCTCCCGGTACTCCCGCTCGAGCTCCGCCGTCGTGCCCTTGAGCGCGGCGAGCTGCGCGTACATCCGGTCGACGTCGGCGCGCTGCGCGTCGGCCTTCGCCTGCGCCTCGTCGGCCTTCGCCTGCGCCTCGTCGAACGCCTCCTGCGCCGCCGCCGCGAGCTCCTGGCGCTGCCGCTCGGCCGCGCGGGCATCCTTCGCGAGCGCGCTCGCCGTCTTCTTGTCGTAGATCGCCCGCTCGAGCAGGGCCGCCGACGACTCGGAGAGCCGGTCGGCCATCCCGAGTCGCGCGAGCAGCGAGTCGGTGTCGTCGGCCGAGCCGAGGAGGAGCCCGAGCGTCACGTCGCCGCCGCCGCTGCGCGCGAACTGCGCGACGAGCAGGGCGACGCGCTGCTCCGACTCCTCGGCCTTGCGCTGCGCGGCGTCGGCCTGCGTCGTGAGTCGCTCGAGCTTCGCGGTCGCGGCTTCGAGCGCGGTCGCGGCGAGCGCGTACTCCTCCGCGTACTCGAGCGCGATGCGGGTGAACTCCGCGGCGTCGGCCTCGAGCCGGATGAGGATGCCCTCGATCTGCTCGACCTTCGCCTGCGCCGTCGACTCGTCCTTGCGCGCCTGCTCGACCTCGTCCCACGACGGGTAGTCGGGCTGGCGCAGGGCCATCGCGGCCGTCGGGTTCGTGAGAGTCAGCAGGAGCGTCGCGGGAACCCCCGCCGCGATCGCCCGACGCCGACGTGCACCGTCAGCCATGTGGATCCCCCTACCCGACCGGCGCGCCCTGGTTGCGCATGAAGGGCACCGGGTCGACCACGTTGCCGTTGACGCGGATGATGAAGTGCAGGTGGCAGCCGGTCGACTGCCCCGTCGAGCCGACGACGGCGATCTGCTGGCCCGGGCCCACCTGCTGGCCGATGCGCACGCCGATGCCGCCGGCCTGGATGTGAGCGTAGCCCGAACCGGTGCCGTCGCCGTGGTCGATCTGCACGTAGTAGCCCCACGAGCCGTTCCAGCCGGCGTAGGTCACGACGCCCGCGTGCGCGGCGCGGATCGGGGCGCCGCAGCCGCCGGCTCCCGCGAGGTCGACGCCCGTGTGCAGTTGCCAGACGTGCGAGACGGGGTTGAGCCGCATCCCGAAGTTCGACGTGATGTAGCCCGAGTGCGGGCGCGCGTAGCCGGTCTGGCTGATCTGGCCCTCGGCGCCCGGGCCCCAGCGGGCCTGGATGCCGGCGTTGTAGTCGGCGGTCGTCTGCTGACGGACGCCGGCGAGGTACTCGATGCGGGCGCGCACCTCGGCGATGTCGCGCTCGGTCTGCGCGAGCTTGTCGGCGGCGGCCTGCGCGGCGGCCTGCGCCTCCTGGAACGCCTTCTCGGCGGCGACGCGGAGCTCCTCGAGGATGGCCTGGGCGACCTCCGCCTGGTCGGCGAGCGCGTTCGCGGCGTTGCGCAGCTCGATCGCCTTCGCATAGAGCCCCGCGTAGCGGTCGCCGAGCACGCGGTTGATCTCGAGTCGGTCGAGCAGCACGTCGGGCGAGCCGGGCATCGTGAACAGGCGCGGCGTGACGTCGGCGCCTGCCCCGCCCTTGCTCATCTCGGCGATCACCTGTGCCGCGACGGCGTAGGCCGCGTCGGCCTCCCCCTGCTTGGCGGCGGTCTGGTCGAGTAGCGACTGCGTGACGACGGCCTGCTCGTCGTAGGCCTGCTGCGCCTGGGCGTAGATCTCGCCCTTCGCGTTGGCGATGTCCTGCGTGCGCTGAGCCTCCGCCTGGAGTCCCTGGAGCTGCCCCTCGAGCTGCCCGCGGAGCGCCTTCGCGTTGGCCTCGTTGCGCTGCGCGGCGACGACCTCCTCCCACGACGGGTAGTCGTCGGAGCGGAGGGCCTCGGCGGGCATCGGGGTGAGGATGCCCGCGACGGGCAGGATGGCGAGCGCGACGGCGCCCGCGAGCACGCGCATGCCGCGCGCGACCCGCGCTCTCGGCTTCGCGCCCCGCGCCCCCCGGCTGGACGGTCCCATTCGCATCCCCAAGTCTTCCCGCGCCGGTACGACTGCCGTCACAGGAGGAACACCGGCAACACTAACAACAACCCTCAACGGCGACTTGAACCTAGTTCAGGGGTCGCCGGGCGTCCGGTTCATCCGCGGGGTGTCCCCTCATCCGCGGTCAAGCCCCTCCTGCCCGGACTCCGCGGCGCGAAGACTCGGCGGCATGGACGACACCGAGCTCGCGCACACCGAGCGCCTCGCCCGGGAGCGTCAAGCCGGGCTGCTGTTCGCCGCGACGGCGGTCGTGATCGCCCTCGCGGTCGGCTCGATGCAGCTCGCGGGATGGAGCGGCGGGCGCCTCGACAACCGCATCGAGCCGCTGTTCTGGGCGGGCGGCATCCTCACCGCCGCCGGGACGGCGTGCTTCGGGATCGCCGCGGTGCCGTGGGGACGTGGCGGCGGGGTGCGCGGACTCCTGCGTGCCGGGATGGTGCTCTTCCTGCTCGGCCCTGTGCTCGCGGTGACGGCGGTGTTCGGTGACTACTGGATCTGACGAGCGGATGCGGCGGCACGACGCGGAGCGGGCGGCACAGGCGGTGTTCGCGGTCGCGGCGCTCGCGACGGCGATCGTCTGCGCGGGCGTCATCGTGTCGGGTTGGTTCGCCGGCGTCATCGAGGACCGCTTCGAGCGGATCTTCTGGACCGGCGCGCTCCTCGCCGGGCTCATGAACGTCGTGCTCGCGGGGGCCGTCTGGCCGGGCGGACGCGACGACGTGCGCGCGACGCGCCGCGTCATCCTGCTCACGCGCGTCGGCCTCGTGCTCTTCGTCGTCTCGCCGACACTGTGCCTCGGTGCCCTCGTCGCCGACTTCTTCCTCTGATCGCGGCGCTGGGCATCCCCGATTGGCGTTTCCGGCGCGCCGAACGTATGCTTGACCGTCGGTTGCTGTGCGACTAGCGCGGCCCCATCGTTTAGTGGCCTAGGACACCGCCCTTTCACGGCGGCAGCACGGGTTCGAATCCCGTTGGGGTCACACTGA
>Ga0065721_10050667_pt1 | contig 18571 bp, 12 predicted proteins | sample Mesricmetagenome_FD_59108 | JGI IMG/M metagenome (GOLD analysis project Ga0065721, IMG submission 59108) | Mesophilic microbial community from rice straw/compost enrichment Sample: eDNA_1 v2 (version 2) | ecosystem: Engineered > Solid waste > Grass > Composting > Bioreactor | place: USA: Davis... | reverse complement strand
CTCGGCGACGGTGGCGACAAAGGCGTCGCACCGCCCGATTCTATGCCGCCATGCCTCGGCTCGCGGCTGCGAGTACACGCCCCGCGTGGCAGATGGACTTTGGGGTTCGGCGAAGAATGGAAGATCCGCTTCGCGTAAGTCGAGCAATTCGAACACGAAGTCGTTGCGCGACTGCGCACCGTCCAGTAGCCATTGCACTGGGACATCCGCAAATCGATTGGGGCGCGTACTGCCGACGATGAGACCGATCTTCAACATGCGTATCTCGCTTTAAGGAGGAGCGAGCGCAGAAGCTATGAGCGGAAGCACGCCCGAACAATCATCGGTTTCGGTGATGCGACGATCTCTGCCCTGCCGCTGACGCCGCTCGCCCCGAGTAATAGAAACATGTGATGTGACGAGATGCCGCAGGCCGATACGGTCACGCCTGCCAGTCTGGAGGCATACATGTCGCAGCAGCTCTCGATCAACGGCGTAACCCATACTGTCGACGTGGACGATGACACCCCACTGCTATGGGTGTTGCGCGACGTCATCGGATTGACCGGAACGAAATTCGGCTGCGGGATCGCGCTCTGCGGCGCGTGCACGGTTCATATCGATGGCGTGCCCCGCCGGTCATGCATCACATCGGTGAGATCGGTGGGCAACGCCTCGATCCGTACGATCGAGGCACTGGAGACCACGCCGGTCGGACGGTCCTTGCAGAAAGCCTGGCTGGACCTGGAAGTCGTGCAATGTGGTTACTGCCAATCAGGTCAATTGATGTCCGCCGCGGCGCTGCTGGCCGGTAACGCCACACCTTCGGATGAAGACATCGACACGGTCATGAGCGGGAACGTGTGTCGATGCGGCACCTACGGGCGCATCCGGGCCGCGATCAAACAGGCTGCCGCTGAGATTCATCAATCGGCGCCGGAGGGCACGCGATGAGCGGCACTCCTTCGCATGCGCTATCGCGGCGGTCGTTCCTCGTCAGCGCTACTGCTACCGCCGGCGGGCTGCTGATCGGATTTCGCGTGCCGCTGGCAAGGGGGCAATCGGCTGATGCCGCGCTCGAACCGAATGCGTTCGTCCGGATCGATCGCGCGGGTGCAATTCGCGTCACGCTGCCGTATGTGGAAATGGGCCAAGGTGCGTACACCGCGCAGGCGCAGTTGCTGGCGGAAGAACTGGAAGTCGAGATCGGCCAGCTGACGCTGGAACACGCGCCTCCCAACGAGGCCCTCTACAGTCATCCAGTCTTCGGCGACCAGATCACCGGAGGCTCGGCTGGACTGCGCGGTGCTTGGGAGCCACTACGCCAGGCAGGTGCGACGGCCCGCACACTCCTGACTCAGGCGGCCGCACGGCGATGGCGAGTCTCCCCGTCGAGTTGCAGCGCCGAGCGCGGCGAGATCGTGCATGCAAGCTCTGGCCGTCGCATCCGTTATTCAGAGCTCGTCGACGCTGCCGCACGACTGCCGGTTCCGAAGAACGTGGCACTGAAATCACCCGCGCAATTCCGAATCGTCGGCAAGCCAGTCAATCGTGTCGATACGCCCGACAAGGTCAACGGCAAAGCCAAGTTCGGCATCGACGCGCTTCCCGCGGGCGTGAAGTTCGCCGCCGTCGCCGCATGCCCTGTCTTCGGCGGCCAGGTAGGCACGATCGACGACACTGCGGCGAAGAGCATTCGCGGCGTTCGACAGATCGTTCGAATCGAGGATGCAGTCGCGGTGATCGCGGATCACACGTGGGCTGCTCGCAAGGGATTGGCCGCGCTGAAGGTGACTTGGAACGAAGGCGCGAACGCGAACGTCGATACGCAGGCCCTTGTTGCCGAATGCAACGCTGGGCTCGATCGGCCCGGCGTCACAGCAACCACTCACGGCGATGTGAAGGCGGCCGAAGCGCAAGCGGCGTCGTTCTATGACGCGGACTTCCGTTTGCCGATGCTCGCGCATCTGGCAATGGAGCCGATCAACTGCACGGTGCACATGCGCAAGGACAGCTGCGAAATCTGGGTGGGGTGCCAGCGGCTGGCGCTCGCTCGCCGCATGGCGGCCGAGGCGTCCGGATTGCCGATCGAGCAGATCACCGTTCACAACCATCTGCTGGGCGGCGGCTTCGGACGACGCCTGGAGGCGGACTATGTCGCCCAGGCGGTGCGGATCGCTCGTCATGTCGATGGACCCGTCAAGGTAATCTGGAGTCGCGAAGAGGACGTGCAACACGATTTCTTCCGATATCACAACCACAGTCGAGTACGGGTCGGACTCGACGCCAATAACGCGCCGATCAGCTTCTCTCACAAGATCGTCGGGCCCGCCGTAATGGCGCGCTGGTTGCCCGCGTTCTTCCAGAACAATGTCGATCTCGACATCATCAGTGTTGCCGCCGGAACGTATGCCTGGCCGAACGTGCACGTGGAATATGTTCGTGTGGAGCCCCCCAGGGGTCTGAACGTCGGCAACTGGCGCGGCGTCGGCGCATCGCGCAATGCGTTCGTCGTCGAAAGCGCAATTGACGATCTCGCGAAGCTCGCCGGCAAGGATCCGTTGACATATCGCCGTGAGCTGCTCGCCAAGTCGCCGCGACTCCTCAATGTGCTCAACAAGGTTGCGGAGCTCGCACAATGGGGAACACCGCTCGGCGCCGGCCGTGGTCGCGGAATCGCCCTGCTCGATGATTTCGGCAGCTACGTGGCGCAAATCGCGGAAGTCACCGTATCGCGCTCCGGACAGGTGCGCGTCGATCGCGTGTTCTGCGTGGTCGACTGCGGCTTCGCTGTGAATCCCGACATCGTCAAGGCGCAACTCGAGGGCGGCATCATCTACGGCGTCTCAGCCGTGCTACACGGCAGGATCACGGTTGCGAAGGGTCGGATTCAGCAAGGCAACTTCGACGACTGTCCCGTTCTGCGCATGCACGACTCCCCGCTCATCGAAGTGCATGTCGTGCCGAGCCTGGAAGCCCCTGGCGGCGTGGGCGAGCCCGGCACTGCCGCCGTGTTCCCCGCGGTGACCAACGCGATCTTTGCCGCGACCGGCAAACGCTTGCTCGATCTGCCGATCGATACCACTCAACTGAGGAACTTGCCATGAAGTGCGCTCATGCCGTCGCGCTGGTCGGTGTCTTGCTTGCCGCGACGACTGTTGCCGATACGCCGCTCGAACCATTGCGCTCACCGCAGGAGTTCGACTCGATTCGCGATCGTGCCGCCCGCTCCAAAGCCTACTTCACAGAGGCGGCCAAAGTGCTGCAACATCCTCGCTGCCTGAATTGTCATCCGGCAACGCGGAGCCCCACCCAAGGCGACGACCTTCATCCGCACGTTCCGCTCGTGCAGGCAGGGCCGGAGAATAAAGGCACGAAGGAACTGCCCTGCTCCAGCTGCCACGGAGCGGCAAATGCAGCGACGCTGGGCGCGCGCGTGAAGAGCATTCCTGGCAACGACCACTGGTCGCTCGCTCCCGCCTCGATGGCATGGCAGGGCCTCACGACCGCTGAAATCTGCGAGCAGATCAAAGACCCGAAGCGCAACGGGAATCGCACGCTCGCGCAACTGGAGAAACATCTTGCGGAGGATCCTCTCGTAGGCTGGGCGTGGGATCCCGGCGAGGGCCGTGCGCCGGCGCCAGGCACCCAACAAGTGTTCGGTCAGCTGATCTCCGCGTGGATCAAGACTGGCGCGCACTGTGAGAACCGATCGCGATGATCTGCCTCGTCCCTTGCGCATGGAAGCGCAAGGGACGAGGCATCAGCCAGTACCCTCACAAACGCGGCACCGCCTTCTTCGCAAGCTCCAATGCCTGTTCCGGGAACCAGGCACCTGCATCCGGATCTTTGCGCCCCCACAACGGATCGAATGTTTGCTGCTCGAGGAAGGTCGTCGGCCAGCCCGGCTCACTGTATGAGGCGTAATCCCAGGCGCGAACTCCGCCGGCTGCATCGCAGGAGCCATCTGACTCGCCGACGATCTTGATCCAAAGATAGGCGTCGACGAGCGCATTGCCAGTTGAGGCCGTGGGGCGAGCGCCGGCTCCAGCGCCGGGCAAATTGCACCAGCTGCCCGCGGCCAGAGTGGAGATGACGTTCGAGGGTTGGTTGTAAGGAGCTTGCGCGTACAGCGTCATGCGTCCGGGCGGTTCGGTCGCGTACGTCGGATCGTTTGTTGAATTGCCAGCGTGTGCCTGGCCGTTGCGGCTAGTGTCGATGACGAAGTGCGTCGGGTCCTGCGGCGGCCCGGACAGATTGTTTGCATACCATTCGTCGGTGAGCGCCCAGGTGCTGTAATCATCTGCGTTGGCCGGATAGTACTGGCTGGCGCAATAGTCATAGTGTCCCAATCTCCAGCCGCCGTCCGACGGATCGCTCGCGAATGCGATGCAGTTGCTGATCCACGTGCCATACTGGACCTGCGCAGCTGTGGGTTGGTAGTTGGACGCGTTCAGGAAAAAACCGGAAGTGTTCGCAACCCCCGCTTGCACCAACCGACTTGCGATCGTGCCCACGGCATGCCAGCGACTGTGGCCTGCATCGAGATACACACGGGTTCCTGGCAATGCACCGAGAGTATCGATTGCATGGCGCAGCTGTGTGTAGCGATCCGCGGTGAGCTGGCCCGTCGGATCGTAACCACAATCCACGGGCAGATTGGCCAAAGCGTCGGGTTCGAGGATTACGATGGCCTCGCGGTCACGGAGGGCGCCGGCAATCGCGTCGATCCAAGCCACATACGCGGCCGTCGTCTGTGCACCACCGCCAGAATAGCTGCCGCAATCACGGCCCGGTATGTTGTATAGAACGAAGACCGGCATTGCCCGCTGAAGCTTGGCCTCCAACAATGTACGTCGGGCGATCTGCGCCACCTCCTGGGGCGAACCACCGACCAACCACGTTGCCTGCGGCACGAGAACCAGTTTGAGGAGGAGCTCGGCGTTTTTATATTGCCGCTGCCGGATCAGTTCATAGATCTGCTGGAGCGCCGCCGGGTTCGGACTTCGCACATGGAATCGGACCTGCGACCGCCCCACTTTATCGTTGTCCTTGGCGACTGACGGCGCAGGCACGCCAGCGAGAAGGATGACAGCGCCGCTCAAGAGCGCGATTGTTACTGAGCGGAGCGCGCGGGTGAGCTGAAACATAGCACCTTCCCTCGGTTACGCGTCACCATACAACTGTCCGTGCACAGCCCCACCTTGGGCTGTTCTGGCAAGCGCTGTCATTTTCCGCCGATCCGCGGCGATGTCAAACCTCTTGCCCCAAGTCCGCACGCCGGAGACTTCGAGGCACGTCGTCCAATTCTTGGACTAATTGCCTGAGCCGCCGCAGCCGCACTTGCAACGGCGCCGGGAAACAATCGAAATTTTTCACCGCTCACAAGCGTTTGTCGCCCCGGCAGTGTTTGTCACCCGATCGACGATCGGGTCGACGGAACGTGCTACTGCATCCGCCTCACCTTGATCATTCTCGGCACACCGTCGATGTACATTCTGTACCCGCCCAGTTTTCCGCGCTCGATGCGAGCTGCGTAGCTCTTGCCGGATTCGAGCCGTTGCTCGCGGGGCGTGCTCTCCGTAGCTTTCCAGACCTGACCGTCCGTCATGCGAAACAGTGCCAGCCCTTCGTATCCATAGCTCACATCCTGAATCTCGACGGTCACCCGTTCGACGGTCTCCCGCTGAGGTTTTGTCCGGAGCTGCTCAGCTCCGAGAGTTGACTGCGCGCCTTCCTGAGGTGTGTCAGCCAGAGCGTAGAGCGCCCGTTCCAGGCAAGCGATGTGCTCCTTCGGGTCTTCGGCATACTTAGCGCGACAATCGGCAGCTGCCGATTCGGGACCCGCCGCGGAGTGCGCCAGGGCGGCAGACAGAAAAATGCATTGAGCAAGCAAGCAGCGAGTCAAAGTGTTCATTGCCAGGGTTCAGGCGGCGTTGACTGGCGCTGGAGTGTAGCCCGGGTTGGACCGGTAATCACTCCCGACAGGTGTATGCTTCACAGCCTGCACGAGTGCCCTGGACCTTTCAGCCCACAGCGACACCAGGGACGACCCGATCAAAGTCGCTGCACAAGGAAGCTTCATCGCACATGACAGCCACTTTCACTCGACGTCTTTTCACCGCCTCCGCTTTGCTCGCAACGCTTGCTCCGTCCCTGCGCCCCATCCATGCGGCTCGTCCTCCTCCCAAGAGTCCCTTCGGTCCAGACTCCACCGCAGAACAAGTCACGGCCGGCCTGAACCTCACCGGAAAGACCGTGGTGATCACCGGATGTAACTCAGGCATCGGTTACGAGACGATGGGTGTGCTCGCGCTACGCGGAGCCCATGTCATTGGCACGGCACGAACCGCCGAGAAAGGCAGGCAAGCGTGCGAGAGCATCGAGGGTAAGGCTACGCCGGTCGTGCTCGATCTGGCCGAGTTCAGCTCGGTCGTCGCCTGCGCTAGCGAAATCGCCCGACTGGCCTCCAGCATCGACATCCTGATCTGTAACGCAGGAATCGTTCTTGACGATCACGAGCAGGTGCGCGGGATCGAGAAGCAGTTTGTCGTGAATCATCTGGGTCATTTCATCCTGACGCGTCATCTGCTCGATCGCCTCATCCAAGCACCCCAGGGACGAATCGTGGTGGTTGGCAGCGGCGATCATCGCAATGCGCCCCCGGGCGGCATTCAGTTCGAACGTTTGTCGGGCGAAGGTTGGCACGGCCGAGGCTACAGCCATTCGAAACTTGCCAACGGCCTGTTCTCGCTGGAGCTGTCTCGGCGATTGCACGGCACGCGTGCGACCTCGAATTGCGTCACCCCTGGTCACACCAGGACGCATATCTTGCGCAACGTGAAAGCTGACTATCGAAGGGATGCACGCACTCCACAGCAAGGCGCCGCCACGATCTGCTATGTGGCCACGAATCCGGCACTCGCGCACGTGAGTGGTGAATACTTCCGGGATTGCAGGCCCGCCGAGCAGAGCGCTCATCAAACCGATCAGGCGATGGCGGCGCGCCTGTGGAAGGTCTCCGAAGAGCTGGCGCGTGAGTTTCTCTAATCTGTTTCACACGCGCTAGCCACGTGTAATGCTCGTTTGCACGGCGCCGGTGTCGATCCATTTGCCAGCTCTTCAATTTTCATCCGGGACCGTGCGCGTCGCTGCTATATTGGTTCGAGCGCGCTTCGATCTCATAAAAACGCTATCGAGCCCGCGACCTACGGATGACATACAGCGGAAGTTCCTCGGCATGACTATCTCACGGTGGTTTGGCGCATTCGTCATCGCGCTCGCTCTGGCTGCGTGCGGTGGTGGCGGTGGTGGAAGCAACAGCGGGGGCGGCACCAACGGCGGTACCGGCGGCACCGGAAACGGGGGCGGATCGAGCACGGCGCCCACGATCACCGGCCACCCGGCGAATCAGGTTGTCGACGACGGCCAGTCCGCCTCGTTCACCGTCGAAGCCACCGGCACCGCGCCCCTCACATATCAATGGAAGCGCAATGGCATCGATATTCCGGGCGCATCGCTCGGCACCTATCGTATAGAGGCAGCTTCGCTCGCGGACGATGCCGCACAGTTCTCGGTGGTGGTGAGCAATGCGGCCGGCTCCGCAACCAGCAATCCCTCGGTACTCACAGTACATGCGGCCGCCCCCGCGATCTTGACTCAACCGCTCGCACAATCCGTGCTGACGAACGCGACCGCGACCTTTTCCGTTCTGGCGAGCGGTTCGCAGCCGCTGCAGTATCAATGGCGCAGGAACGGCATTCCCATCCCGGGCGCCACCAGCAGCAGCTACATCACGAGTGCCACGGTCCTCGGCGACTCAGGAGCCATCTTCGATGTTGTTGTCAGTAACGTCGGCGGCGTCGCAACCAGCGCCGCGGCATTGCTAACCGTCAGCTCGGCGCCGGTCGCGCCGGAAATCGTTACCGGGCCGGCGAGCGTCAATGCACGTGTGGGTGGCGCGGTTGCATTCTCGGTGGTGGCCACCGGCACCGGACCGCTCCACTATCGATGGCAGCGAAACGAGGTAGACATTCCCAACCAAAGTGACCCCAAACTCATCATTGTGCCGGTCAGCGCCGAGAACAATGGGGACCGATACACCGTGGTGGTCAGCAACGCTGCCGGTTCGGTAACCAGCGCCGCTGCGACGTTGTCGGTGGCGTCGCAAGCCGGCCAAATGGACGTCTTGGCTGGACTCATGGGCGGCCCGGGCAACGTCGATGGCGTCGGCGGCAACGCCCATTTCGATCGCCCTCTCGACGTGGCCGTCGACAGCTCGGGCAACTTGTTCATCGCGGACTTCGGCAACACGACGGTGCGCAAGATGACCCCGCTCGGAGTCGTCACAACGATTGCCGGAACCGCCGGCGAGCAAGGCCATGTCGACGCGCTTGGCGTTGCCGCCCGATTCAGCCGTGTTCATTCCATCGCGGTCGATGACTCAGGCAACGTATTCGTCGCCGATTCAGCGGCCATTCGACGCATCGCCGTGAACGGCTCGGTCGCGACGTTGGCGGGCGTCCCTGATGTCACTGGCTACATGGACGGTCCCGGAACGACGGCCCGGTTCGACATGGGCAACGGCGAGCTGGCAGTTGCACCGAACGGCGACGTTTACGTCGGCGATTGCAACAACCATGTCATTCGACGCATCACGCCCGCTGGCGTGGTCAGCACCTACGCCGGAGCGGCGAATCAGCCCGGCAGCACGGACGGTCCTGTGGCCTCGGCACTGTTCAACTGCCCCGCCGCGCTCGGCTTCGATGCGGACGGGAATATGTATGTATCGGACAGCGGCAATTACACCGTCCGCAAAATAGTCGACGGACAGGTCAGCACGCTGGCAGGCATGGTTGGGATGTCCAATAGCCTCGATGGCGTCGGCTCCGCGGCCAGATTCCAATCGATTGCAGATCTTGCGGTCGGCAGCGATGGCATCGTGATGGTGGCCGACTCGCGACGCATCCGCAGGATCGATCAGGCAGGAGCCGTGACCACCGCGGCCGGCATCTGCTGCGGATCCAGCTATGACGGGGTCGGTACCGGCGCGTCGTTTTCTCAACCCAACGGCATAGCCGTCGACAGCGCCGGCAACACCTACGTCGCCGACACGCCGGCCCACGTGATCAGAAAAGTGGCGCCCGACTTTCGCGTATCCAGCTTGCCCCTGCGACTCGGAATGGACGGCTATAGCGGTTTTCAGGATGGCCCCGGAGCGACCGCGATGTTCAACGGCCTGGTCGCCATCACGGCCGATGCCAGCAGCGCGATCTACGTCAACGATGACGGCAACTGCGCCATTCGCAAGATCGATCTGGACAACGACGTCTCGACGCTGGTTGGAGAGCCCGGGGAAGGACTGGGCGCCTGCTCGAGCGCCCCGACCTTTGGCTCGTTGAAAGGGATCTCGACCGCGTCCGACGGCAACTTGTATGTTGCTACATACATCGACTCCACTGTCGAGCGGGTTTCGCCCACGGGACAAGTGACCGTCCTCGCCGGCTCGCGGGGCCATCGGGGCTTTGCCGACGGCATTGGCGCAGCGGCGCGATTCGATCACATTACCGGCGTCGGAGCCGATGGCAACGGCAATGTGTATGTGGCCGACTCCTTCAACAACGCGATTCGCAAGATTGACATTGTCACGGGAAGAGTCAGCACCCTCGCCGGCAACCCCGGGCAACCGGGAGGATCGGCCGACGGCATCGGCTCGGCGGCCCGTTTCGACCGACCGTGCGGCATCGAAGCGGATCGGGTGGGCAATGTGTATGTCGCCGATTGCAGCAATCACACGATTCGCAAAGTAACGCCTGCGGGCGTCGTCACTACGCTCGCCGGAACGGCGGGAGTGGCGGGATATATCGATGGCGCAAGCGCGGGTGCGTTGTTCAGCTCCCCCGCTGACGTTGCGATCGACGAAGACGGCAACTTGTATGTTGCCGACCAGGGCAATTGGATGATTCGAAAGATCACGCCCGCAGGTATCGTCAGCACCGTGGCCGGCAGCAAGGGATTACGTGGCCAGGTGATCGGCGCCCTGCCCGGCTCGCTGGACGTTCCGATTGGAATTCACGCTCGGAAGCTGCCGTCGGGCGATGTGCAACTCCTCGTGACGATTGCCAATGCAGTGGTACAGATCACGACGCAATGATCGGTTGCCCTTCGCCGGCGGAAGATCGGCCGCGCGCTGATCGACTGCAGCCGGCGATCCGCAGCCTCATGAAAAAGGCGCGGCACAGCTCTCGCTGTCCGCGCCCTTGTTCAATCACGGGCGGTGGCTCAGCCACGCCCGCGTGTACCCTCAGAGCTTGGCGACCTTGCCACTCTTCATCACGAAGCTCACCCGCTCCAGCTCGGTCACGTCCTGCAGCGGATCGCCCTTCACGGCGATCAGGTCGGCCAGCTTGCCAGCGCTCAGCGTGCCCACCTCGTTGTCGATCTGATTGTGCCTGGCTCCCCAGACCGTGGCGGAACGGATCGCATCCAGCGGCGAGAAGCCGGCCGACACGAGCAGCGCGAACTCCTTTGCGTTATCGCCGTGAGCCGACACGCCCGAGTCCGTACCGAATGCGAACTGCACGCCACCTTCACGCGCACGGCGCGCCATGTCCACCATCTTCGGGCCGGCTTCCAGCGCTTTCGCGCGCACTGCCGGCGGCATCCAGCTGGCGGTATTGGCACGCTCGGCCACGGTGGCGCCGGCAAGCAGCGTCGGCACGAGATATGTCTTGTTGGCCTTCATCAGCTTGATGGATTCAGTGTCCAGATAAGTGCCGTGCTCGATGGAGTCCACACCGGCGCGCAGCGCCGCGTTGACACCGTCAGTACCGTGCGCGTGGCACACGACGCGACGACCCAGCGCATGAGCGGTGGTAACAATGGCTCGCAGTTCATCGTCCTGCAGTTGCTGACTCAACCCAGCCGCAGTGTTGGACAGCACGCCGCCAGTGGACGCGATCTTGATCACGTCGGCGCCACGCTGGACCGCCTGACGCACGGCGCGACGGCAGTCGTCCGCACCGGAGCAACGCCCCGGACGGGCAAACAGCTCGGTAATGTCGGGACGATAGCCATGCACGTCGCCATGACCGCCGTGTGCCCCCACTCCGCCGGCGGCGATGATGCGCGGACCGAAGGCGCGACCGGAGTTGATGGCATCACGTAGAGCGATCACGGCATCGGCGTCGCCGCCCAGATCAGCCAGAGTGGTGAAGCCCGCCTGCAGAGTGCGTTGGGCGTACATCAAGCCATCCAGCGCGAGATCGGCGGCTGTCTTCTTCACCGCATCCACTTCCGAAGTGGGCCCCCCTTCTGAGGTAATGTGCACGTGACTGTCGATCAGGCCCGGCAGCACGAAGCTGTCACGCAGATCGATGGTGCTGCCGCCCTCGGGCGCGCTGTGATAGCCAGAGCGCACCTCGACGATCCTGCCGTTCGCGATCACCACGGTGCGTTCCTGCTCCACCCGGCCATTGGCGGGATCGGCCAGCAGACGGCCGGCCTGCACGAACACCTGCTTGCCCTGCTCGGCGGCGCCTGAATTCTGCGCCCATGTCGTGGCGCTCATGCCCATCCCGAGCAAAGTGATTCCCAAGAGACGGCGTACCGCCAAGGTCGTTGTCATGGTGATTCCTCTTCTGTTGATTCTTTGGCTCGACACAGGATCGACCGCAGTCGAACGCTTGCCGAGCGTGGGCAGCGTCGTAGATGAAACGACTTCGATTGTGCCATCGTCCTCGGGCCACGGGACAATGTGCGCGCCAACGGGCCGACAAACGCAAGTCCGACAGCGCGAAATGCCCGTCACGCGCAAGAAAAATGCACCGATCGCCCGACCTCGTCCTGCGCAGCCGCCCGACGTGACGTAACGGACACGTTCGATCCCGCCCCACTGCTGCGCCCGTTGCACTGATTGACGATGCGTCCATGCCGCGTGGAAATGGCGGCTCTCTCCGCAGCAGAGTGGAGATCCCCCATGACCCTGGATCAAATCGCCGAGGCCCCCACGAGCGGTGTACGGAATGACGGGAGCGAAGTCACCGTACGTCTACGCGTCAATGGACGTGACCATCGCGTCACTGTCGATCCTCGCACTTCGCTGCTGGATCTCTTGCGGGAGCATCTCGCCCTCACCGGAGCGAAGAAAGGATGCGATCACGGACAGTGCGGCGCCTGCACGGTGCATCTCGATGGACGGCGCGTCGTCTCATGTCTGACGCCCGCGGTACAAGCCAGCGAACGGCAAGTGACGACCATTGAAGGCCTGGCCTCGAGCGACGGCCGTCTGCATCCGATGCAGCAAGCGTTCATCGATCACGACGCCTTACAGTGCGGCTACTGTACGCCGGGCCAGATCATGTCCGCCGTTGCATGCGTGCAGGAGGGGCACGCCGACTCGATCGAACGGATTCGCGAGTATATGAGCGGCAATCTCTGCCGGTGCGGCGCTTACGTCGGCATCGTAGCCGCCATCCAGGACGCGGCGGCCAAGATGCGGAGAGCTTGATCATGCAGCCCTTCACCTATACGCGAGCCGAAACCACCGCGGACGCCGTTCACGCGGTCGTCGCTGGCGGACCCGGCACACGCTTCCTCGCCGGCGGCACGACACTCTACGACCTCATGAAGTTGAATGTCGAACGGCCGAGCAAAGTCGTCGACGTCACCGCACTCGACGGGCTCGATGAAATCGACACCGGCGGAGCCGAGCTCGTTTTTGGCGCGCTCGCACGCATGAGCGACGTAGCGGCGCATCCGCTGATCGTCGCGGAGTATCCGGCGCTTTCGGAATCGCTCTGGCGAGCGGCTTCACAGCAGCTGCGCAACATGGCCACACTCGGCGGGAATCTCCTGCAACGTACGCGCTGCGCGTATTTCCGGGGTGGCGAACCATTCGCCTGTAACAAACGCAAACCCGGCAGCGGCTGCGCGGCTCAGGAAGGCATCAACCGCGGCCACGCGTTGCTCGGCGGCAGCGACGCTTGCATTGCCGTGTATCCCGGCGACTTCGCAATCGCTCTCGTTGCGCTCGATGCGCAGATCGAAGTGCTTGGCCCGAACGGCGAGCGCACGCTCAGGGTCGAGGATCTTCACCGCGAACCGGGACAGACGCCGGAGATCGAGACGACACTCGGACACGGCGAGTTGATATTGCGAATTCGAGTGCCGAAGTCGCCGCTGGGGCGCGCTTCGACATATCACAAGATTCGTGACCGAGAGTCGTATGCCTTCGCGCTCGCCTCTGCCGCGGTCGCGCTCGACATGGAGGGCGACACCGTGCGTGCTGCACGCGTCGCGATCGGTGGGCTCGCGACACGCCCCTGGCGCGCTCGCATGGCCGAGCAATCGCTCATCGGCAAGACGCTCACGCCGCAAATCGCACGCGAGGCCGGCGATCTCGCCTTGCAAGGCGCGAAGCCGGGCCGCGATAACGAATTTCGCATCGAGCTGGGGGCTCGCACCGTGGCCGATGCGCTGATGATCGCCAGGCAAAGGGCTTGAACATGAGCGAGATGCCATTCCCCGACACGCCGCGTGTCGATGCCTACGACAAGGTCTGCGGCAAGCCGATCTTCGCAGCGGACGACGCACGATCCGGCCTGCTGCACGCGGCTTTCGCAGTCTCGACCGTTGCCAAGGGACACATCACCTCGCTCGACACGACAGCGGCGCTGACGGTGCGCGGCGTGCGACTGGTGCTCACGCACGAGAACATCGGCGAGGTGAAGCCGCGTGGCTTCATCATGGGCGGCGGTTACGGCTTTCAGAGCTTTCAGCCGATGCTCTCGCCGGCCATCGCCTATCGCGGTCAACCGATTGCGCTCGTTGCAGCCGATACGCTCGAAGCGGCGATGGAAGCGGCGTCCCGCATCGAGGCCACCTACGAGCAGCAACCGTTCAGCGTCACGCTCGACGCCGAGGGCACCGAGACTATCAATCAGGCCGACACGCCGCTGAAGAACTTCATTCCCGAAATCGTCGTCGGCGATGCCGAGCAGGCTTTCGCGACGGCGTCGGTGAAGATCGACGAGGTGTACAACTGTCCCGTGCAACACCAGAATCCCATCGAGTTGATCGCGACAGTCGCCGCGTGGGACGGCGACCGGCTGCGCATTCACGAAGGCACGCAGAATGCAGAAGCCATTCGTCATGGCGTCGCGACGGCACTCGGGCTCGCGCCCGAGAAGATCGAGGTGATCTCATCTTTCGCCGGCGGCGGCTTCGGCCAAAAGAACTCGCTGCAGACGCAGACCGTGCTGGTCGCCATCGCGGCACGTCGGACGGGACAGCCGGTGAAGCTGGTCGTGCCACGTACCGGCGTGTTTCACGACGCGAGCTTCCGTCCAGCAACTCGACATCGCGTGCGACTGGGCGCCGACAAAGCGGGCAAGATCGTCGCTGGCGTGCATGAGATCGATGCCCAGACCTCGCGTCACGACCTCTTTCCCGGAGAGTACGCAGCGACGAGCTCGCGGCTTTATGGATTTGCGAGCTTCCGAGGTGTCGAGCGACTCGTCCGCACCGACGTACAAACACCGGGCTATATGCGCGCGCCGTTCGAGCATCCGGCTTGCTACGCGATGGAATCGGCCATCGATGAATTGGCATACGCGCTCGGCCAAGACCCGGTCGAGCTGCGCTTGGCCAACGACACATCCGTTGACTCGCCAACCGGATTACCGCTCTCCTCCCGCCACGTCGCCGCGTGTCTGCGTCGGGGCGCCGAGCGGTTTGGATGGGCGCAGCGTTCGATGGCGCCGCAGTCCATGCATGGCGAGGACGGTTCGCAAATCGGCTGGGGCGTGGCGCTCGGAGCGTACCCAGGCATCATGGTTCCGGCGATCGCACACCTGAAGGTCGCTGACGACGGCAATGTGACGATCAGCGTCGGCGGTCACGAGATGGGACAAGGCATTCGCACCGCGCTTGCGAATGCCGTGAGCCGCAAGCTCGACGTTCCCTTGGAGAAAGTGAGCGTCGTCATCGGCGACACTCGCGTGGCCCCGCAACACCTTACGGCGGGCTCCTGGGGAACGGCATCCGCGATTCCTGCGGCCGAAGACGCATGCGACGCCATGCTGAAGGCCCTTGCCGATCTGTCGCGCACCGGCGTTCGCGGATCTCCTGCTGAAATCCTCAAAGCCGCAGGCCGTCAGTCGCTCGAAGTAGAAGTGCAAAGAAAGGCTCCCGGCCAACCCGACGCGATCTTCGAACGCTTGCGCGCCGGGCTGCCGTCTATCGGCGGCCCTGTCTACGGCAGCTATGTCACGTTCAGCTATATCGCCCATTTCGTCGAGGTACGCGTCGAGCCCGGCACGCGGCGTATCCGTGTACCACGCGTCGTGAGCGTCGCCGACTGCGGCCGAGTCATCAGCCCGCGCACGGCTGCAAGCCAAGTACGCGGTGGCGTGGTCTGGGGGATCGGCGCGGCGCTGCGCGAAGCCAGCGAGGTCGATGCTCGCTACGGCGGCTTCCTCAATGCGGATCTCGCCGAATACGTGCTGCCCGTGAACGCCGACATCGGCTCCATCGACGTCGAATTCATCGACGAGCCCGATAAGACCTTCAACAGCGCCGGCGCCAAGGGCCTCGGTGAGGTCGCGATGACCGGAGCTGCAGCGGCCATCGCCAACGCAGTGTTTCACGCCACCGGCCGCCGCGTCCGCAACCTGCCGATCCGGATCGAGCATCTGCTCTAACCTGCGCGGGCCCACGCTTTGCGCCGTCTCCCCGTCAGTGCCCCTCAAGCGCTCGGCGTCGGGCTCTGCATTCGCGACCCAGTTGCTGGCGCGATCAAATTCGTCCAGCCTGCCGGTCACGGCTCGGCGCTCGCCATCGTTCCCTGCCCCGCCGTTGCTGTAAATCGTTTGTAGAGATAGCTGGCCGGCAAGCCCATTCGCCGACTCGCGAGCGTGGGTGCGGTGTTGGGAATGGGCAAGCGTTCGAACAACGTCCCCAGGTTCTTCAGCATCCGCCGTTCCCAGGGATTCAGGCGCCATTGTTGACCCTGCAGATCGAGTCGTTCCGTCAGCCAGTCGGGAAGAAGAGAGATCGCTGCGCGAGCCATTGTAGATTGCAGCGGCCGCAGGATCCGCGGGAGTGCGGATGTCCGCTGCACGATTTCCAGGAACTGCAGAACGATCGGATGCGCCTCCAGGTGCGGCCGCATGCGTTCGAATTGCTGCCGCTGCTCCGCTAACGACTGCGGCGCCCCGTGCGCGAGGAACAACCGGGCCGACACCATCGACTCCCGATAAAAGTGATCTCGCTGCGCATCCGACAAGGGCCGACAGAACTCGGCATAGGCCTCCATGAAACCGTAGCTCGCCGTGCACTGAACCCAGTTCAGCAACTCCGGATCGTTGGCCCGATACGGCGTTCCCTTTGGCGTCGTTCCCTGAACGCGCGCATGCATCGCGACCACGCCTCGAATCAGCTTTTCCGCGACCGCGGCCGGTGCATAAACACTCACATGAGTCATCAGCCCGGTCCGCTGCATCCGTGTCAGCGGATCCGTCGGGAAAGTCGAATGTTCCCAAACGCCGGTGCGCACCCGCTCCTCGGCAAGCTCCAGCAGGACTGCGGTAATGCCGCCGATGAACAGCGATACCGGATTCTTGAACACCTGCCAGGCGAGCGAATCGGGCGCGTACAACGCAGGCGCGCCGCTCGGCCGCAGAAAATCAACTTGCGGCAGCGGTCGTCGACCCGGGTCACGGGCTCGGTACTCATCAGCTTGGGCGTTGCTCGCCACGGCGCTCCAATAGTACTTGTCGAGCACGTTGCGAGACCATAGGTGAAGGACAGCGATCCTCCGAGCGTCGTAAGCCGACACTGACGGTTACCACTATGTTCGTCCACGGCAACGGTGGCACTCCTTCAATCCGGTGCTCACCGACAGCGAGTGCAAGGCCATCGTCGAGACGCCGAGGCATGGCCCACTCGTCGGTTACGTGCCCGTCCCGAGGTGCTGATCCAGCCAGAGGAAGATGCGGTCCCACATGTCGCGAATGTTCGCGGGCGAAAGAATGGTGTGACCTTCGCCCCAGTAGCGCACGAACTGCGCATCCTTGCCCTGGCGCTGCAGGGCGTTGAACATCTGCTCGGCCTCGTTCACATTCACGAAATCATAGTCGCCATGAATCAGCAGCAGCGGCGTGTCGATCTTGTGCGCGTGGAACAAGGGGCTGTTGTCGATGTATCTCTGCGGATCCTGCCATGGCGCAACTCCCATGCGGCCTTGACCGCCTTCAGCCCACTGCGCGCCAAACGACAGACCGGTGCCCGCATCGGTGGCCCTGGAGACCGACAGGCCCGCGGCGTACCCGCTGGTGAGATTGTAGGTACCCGCCATGGCGATTGCCGCCTTGAAGCGATCGGTCTGAGTGATCACGCTGGCGGTGCCATAACCTCCATAGGAATGTCCCATGAGCGCCCAGCGCTCGGGATCGGCGTATCCCGCTTGCGCGGCATTCTCGGCGGCATGAATCAGCTGCTCGTGCATCTCGGTCATCGGATTGCCGCGCTCGGCGACGCTCGATATTTTCATGCTCGCGAACAATACGGCGAAGCCGCGGGCGGCCGGCAGGTGCTGGTTCAGGAATCGCACCGTCCGTAGATCGTCCGTGGGCCACTCCTTCGAATAGCTGGTGTCGGGATAGAAGTACACCAACAGCGGATGACGATCCCCGGGCTGGTGACCGGGCGGCAGCAGCAACCAGTCGTAGCGATCCTCGTTCTCGCCCTGCTCCCGTCGCGTGAGCATGACAGGCTTGCCACCGACCACACCTTCGAGATGCCGGTTGAAGTGCAGCAACTGCCGCTTGGTGCCCGTGCTGGTGACGAGAAGCACTCGATCCCCGTCCGCTGCCTTGCGATTGTAGACAGCCACTTTCGCCAGCGCGGACGTGGTGACGAGTTGAGCGTCCTCGTGCGGAGCGGCGATGCGTGCCTTTTCACCGCTCGCCACATTCAGGAACCACACGTCCTCGGTGGGCACTCCATTCTCGACCGGAGTGAACGTCAGCCAGCCCTCAGCCCGCGCCTTCCGATCGCCCGGGCCGGCAACGCCACCGCGGCACTCGAACCGGGCGTTCATATCGCGCGCGTAGCCAGGCGCCGGGCACCACGGTTGCAAAGTCTCCGGAACATCCTCCGTCAGATTCTTGCGCGAGCCGTCAGCGGACAGCTTCCAGAGATCGCCATCCACCATCATGAACAAATCACCCCGATACGCGGCGAGATGATCCGCGAACGAATTCTCCTGCTCGGATTTCAATCCGGCCGTGAGCGACACCGGCGCACGTCGCGGCGGCACTGCAAACCACTCGTACTCCGTCTTCGCTCCGGCGCTCGCCTGTTGCTTCGTGACACGCACTGCCGGCGTGTCCTCCGTCAGCCATGCAAACGGAACGACATGAACGAACCGCTGCACGTTTTCCTCGGTGTCGAAAGCAAGCCCTCGCGGCGCGAACCGTTCCAACCTGGCGCGACGGAAATCGTAGATGTGATGCTCATGCGCGAGCTTGCCGTCCTTCGGATGACGGCTGCCGAAGAAAAGTTTGCTGCCGCCGGGCGACCAGCGCAGCGA
>Ga0065721_10004942_pt1 | contig 18572 bp, 18 predicted proteins | sample Mesricmetagenome_FD_59108 | JGI IMG/M metagenome (GOLD analysis project Ga0065721, IMG submission 59108) | Mesophilic microbial community from rice straw/compost enrichment Sample: eDNA_1 v2 (version 2) | ecosystem: Engineered > Solid waste > Grass > Composting > Bioreactor | place: USA: Davis... | reverse complement strand
CTTGTGTTGACTATTCTTTATATATTTTCTTTGTTCTCTTCGATATATTCATCTTCAACTAATTCAATGAATCTAATATCTGCACCAAGTTCTAACATTGCAAAAATCTTCTCCTCATCTAATTTCTTAGTTGCATCACACAATCTTTAATTAGAATAATTTGATGAAGATCAAATTCCGATAACAACACTACTAATGTATAGTAGGGTTCTTCTAAATCCTTCCTGTCCAGAAAATCATATAAGAATTCATGTAAGATTCCTTCATTGAAAAATACATCGAAATTAATCTTAGTATCGTTTTGTATTTGTTTACTGAGTATTTTAAAACTTTTTATGTCTTTTAAGTATTCGTGTAGAATAAGAACAGCTTCCATTAAAACATTGATTACATAATCAAATACATATCTATAGACTTGTTTTAACTCAATCAATAAAAACTTATAATAACGCTCATACTCTTCATAGCTTTCCTTTTCTTTGTCCCTTTTCTCTTCTGTTAATTTCTCGACTTTATTTACAATCAGAGCATTAATTTTCTTTGAAAGATCCTTGATAAACTCAACGAGCAAATTAAAGTTACCTAATTGTGCAAAATCATTCATAGTTCTCTTTATGAGTTCGTAATCTGGTTTTCTTGGATTTAAGTTTCTGGTCTCATAGAGAAGTTTGTATTCTTCTAAGTTATTCAACCAAAGGGAATAGTTTAAGCTCAAATTGTCATGTTTTAATTTAGCCTTGAGAAATTCTTGACTCCTACAAATATTCCTTATTCTTGTTTCTGTTGAACAAAAATTACTTAGACTTTGTGGATCCAAAAGAACCAAAATAGAATAAAGATCCTCAATGGGTAATAAATCTAAATAAGGCGTTCTTTCATCATCCGTAGACATTTTCTTATCCATTGAAAAATAGATAAGATATTAAGATGTATTTTCTTGTATACGTTAATAAGAATCTAATTATACGTCTAATAAAACCTAATAAATATTTGTGAACATTCCACAAGAAGCTGCAACATCTGAACCTACTCTTTCTATTTTTCTCGATGGACTCATCTCTTTTGGTTCTTTACAGACTTCTTTTAATATTTCAAGGTATAATTGTTTTCTATCTTCATCTGCTTCCTCTGTTATTGTTCTTTCACTCATCTTTTCAAGGCTATTTATCTTGTTAAGTTTAATTAAATTCTCAAGATTTGGTGGATTGTAACTCACTAAACTACAACGCAAAGGATCAAAGTTGTATCGTTTGAGTGTGCTAACGATTTCTTTCGCATCGTCAAGAGAATCATTATAACCTTTAATTAAAGCATAATGGATTGTCAATGGCAAACTTGTTGCCATCTGAAACTCTTTAAGTTTATTAAGGGCCAAGATTGGTTCTAGAGCATTTGGAAACCATTTTTTTCTAAAATTCTCATTTAAACTATAGAGTGAATAATACAGATAAACAGGATAATTTCCAAATGTTTCTACCAAACTTCTATATTTCATCGTTTGTGGCATTATTGTACTTATATTGATTCTAAAATTTCTATAATCATGTTTCTTTACAGTTTCATCAAAGGTTCTATACACTTCTCCATACCTATGAATAATATTTTTATTTGCAAGAGCTTCGCCACGAGCCATCATGTTGATGTTAACTTTCACATCTCTATTTTTAATTTCTTCTTCATCATTAACCTTGTTTGCATGTTCAAGAACAATCTCAAGTTGTTTATTATATGTTTCTATATCTACATGTTTAAAATTTGTTTCTCCAAGAGCTGTTAAATGACAAACTTTACATCCCATTATGCAACCATTGTGACTTGACACATACACAGAAACTTTATTCTTTTCTCTTCGTACGTATCTTGTTTCAACCAAACTATTTCCGTATGGAAATATAAAGTTTACACTTTGGGACAATCTTCTAACACCATCAAAAGTTGATACTAATTTACGTATAGACATTAGTAGTTTTTCGTATTTGCATAATCTTTGTTAAATCAAAATATACAATATAAAAATATTGTATAACCATTATAAACTTGATGTTGTAATTTATTTCTCGATCAACTCGCGCATCGAAAGTATAGTGTACATAAAAAGATAGTAAGGTTTTTCCATGAGTTCTTCATTTGGTCCAGATTGTGTGACAGTTCCAGACTTGTAAACAAGAAATGTGTGGCATGTTTTGTTGTTTTTCTTTTTGCTCCATTGTTTTGGTCTTCCTACGAATTTGTATGGAAGTTTAACTGTAACTTGATGATCAAGTGAATTTTCGTATTTGGAATAAAAACCATTGATAAAGTCTATATTCAAGTGAAGATAGTATTGATTGACACAAAAGCCAATCGAATAGTTAAAATTAACCATTGCCTTGTCTATTTGTACAAGTTCTAAGTTAGGTGTAATAATATAGTCAAGTCTCTCAAACCACTCGAAGAACTTAACAATCTCTGAGTACCTCGAATAATCATCAAGGTATCTAATAAAAAACTCTGCAATCCTTCTGTCTATCGTTTCCGGAATTACCTCAGAGAGCTCTGAAGAGGATTTCAACATATTATCCCATAATGTCTCCGAATAAATAAATCTTGTTTTACCAATTTGCATTGCTCTTTGGAATACATAATCGTATTTTTGACCACAAGCTTCTCTAAGAATGAACTCTTTGACTTTTAGATAATTCTCATTGTTCATTCTTATGTATTCTAAGTCTGATTGTAACTTTTTAAGCTTTTCAAGAATGTGATCAACACCTTCACGACCCATCTCAATTGTTTTTGCACCACAAATTTGTATTTTACACTTTGAGATTTTCATACATAGATTTTTCTCCTTGATTGAGATGTCAACCTCAACAGAATTCTTAAATTGATCTGTCGAGGTTGTTTTGACAGTTCCTCGTGTGTCATTCGCAAAACGCATCGAAATAATTGAACCAGGAATTGGATGTACTGGTAACTTTATCTTTTTCGAGTTACGTCTAACTGGTGGAAGATCAACTTTTGAAGTTGGAAGTAAGGCAAAAGCTGCGCGTAAGTTTATATTTCCTTGAATCAAAGCAACTAAAGTCATCGTTGTTGGTTTAAGAGTCTTGAAATCTGGAATATTGTATCTTCTTTTGCATTCCTCAATATCAAGATTATCAAGATTTATGTATTCTTCTTTTTCACAGTCAAAAATAAGATCTTCTCGCTCTTTTGCTTCCTCTATTTCTTCTTTGTTTTCATCTCCATTGTTTTCAGCTTCTTTGTTTTCATCTCCATTGTTTTCAGCTTCTTGGTTGTTGTCTTCTTCATTCTCATCTTCTTCGTTGTTGTCTTCTTCGTTGTTGTCTTCTTTATTTTTGTCTTCTTCACTTTCATCTTCGTTGTTATCTTCTTTATTGTTGTCTTCAATCCTTATCCCCTTATCATCTTGATTTGTTAATTTCTTATCTTTTTTACTTCCTGTAAAATTTTTTATAGGGATTACATCGCCAGGAAAACTAATTTCTGGCACGCCATAACCTGATAAACCTAAAATTTTTTTTTCTCTTTTGGTAGATTTAAAAGTATCTTCTAGTTGAAGAGTTCGCAATATCTTCTTGTTCTCTAAGTTTGCATCCAAAATATCATAGCTAATTCTTCTCTCGTCATCAAAAAAATATTCCATATTCGCATCCAAAATATCATAGCTAATTCTTCTCTCGTCATCAAAAAAATATTCCATATTCTTAAGCTTTGTTTTCTCATTGTTTTTATTGCTTTAAGAGTTTCATTAAAAACTTTTATATCTTAAAGATATGTCGGATCCCGAAGAAGATGTGAAAATAAAACATATCAATTTAGAACATATGGAATTAGAACACATCAATGGAAATACTTATATCAAGAACATTTTTACATTCAATAAGTCTCTTTCAAACATCCAATTGCCTTACCTTATAGTCTTCTTTTTCAATGAATTATCAAAAGAGAAAGAAGATCCTAAAATACAACTACAAAACACAAATCTCATAATAGAAGGAATTCATGAAGTTGATTTTCTCAAAAAAATAATCCGAAAATACCTTGCACAAATCGCTATTTGTAGTGTTTGTCTAAGTTCCAAGTCGCTTTTTATTATTTTAGATCAGAAGGCTCATGTAAAATGTATAGATTGTCACAATTCAAAGGAAATATTAAATGAATCATTCGCAAGTTACATTATCAAGAATTTCACTCGAGAAACCTTTGGGAGTCTTGAACAATTAATAAGTTCAAAAAATAAGAATTTAACTATCTTCTATAATCCGATGGATGATATTAGAAAAATAGTTAGAGATATCATTGAATTGTACGCACTCAAAGAAATAGATAAAGAAAAAACAAATTCCCTAATTCAAGAACTCATAACAAAATACCCAAAAGACAAGTTTAAGATCGCCAAACTTCTCTTATTACATTTAATTGCACTTTTCGATTACGACATTCTATTTCACGAGAACACAAGTTTATTTCTTAAGGGAACAATGAAAACACAAAAGACACAAATAAAATTCTTGAATTTTGTTGTATCTTTACAAGTCCAAAGAAAAATACTACTTGAGTTCTTTTACAATCTCTATTTTAATGAAATCATCGATGAGACTGTTTTTATTGAGTGGTATGAACTTGTTGACGACAAAGTTAAAGAAACAACAAGACCATTCTTAACATGGCTTTGCGATTAAAATATTTTTATTTATCCAATATATTTCTTGTATTTTATATCTTATGTATTTATATACATAAGAAAAGAGAAGTTAGTTAGAAAGTCTTGATAATGCATAATTTGCAAGCTCTTTATCTTTTCCCTTAAATCTCTTTAGAAAAGATATTATCTCTGTTGGTTTTTCGTCAAAGAGATAAATATAAAGATCGAACCAAAAGTCGAATCTTTCAACCTTTTCAACGATATTTGGTTCTTTACTTATTGGGTAAGTTTCCATAAAAACTTGAGAAAGTTCTAAGTTAATTCTATCTCTGAGTAAATCATAGTCTAAATTTAATAAAGATTTATCTGTGAGTTTAAAAAGACGCTCAATAAGTAAAGCATCTTTGATTGTTATATTTAGATTCAATAGATCTTCTATTTTCTTGTAACGAAAATAAGGTTGTAAATCTATCATATCATAAAGTTTAGGATCAACACCAAAATCATTTACAACTTTCTGACGCCAAAATTCATAGTTATTACAAAGCGAAACATATTCCGTATCTGAAATACATAAAGTGAAAAGTTCGTCTGCCGTTATATCCATTTTAGAAATATTTATATATAAAGAAATTTATAATGTCAAGAATAACTCAGGAGAAAGATTGTATAAATACAGTTGATGAAAGAAAAGAAAAGGAGAAACTTTACCTGATAGTCAATGGAGAATTTAACAAAGTTATTCATTCAAGAAAGAAGAAAGAGGAAATTTATAACGAGTATTTCGAATACGTACCAAACGTCGAGATTAGACTTTGTCTTAAGACAAAATACGCACAAAAGATTGTTGAGGCAACGGAATGTTACTTTGGTTCTTTGTTTGAAGCTATTGATGGAAGAAAATCAAGTTGGTTGAAATGTGAACCTGGTGAGGATATTGTTGAGTTTGTTATTGATAATCTTTATACACTCGTAGAGATTTTCGATGCAACACAAGGATCGATTCACGTTCATGAAATTTCTGAGGGTTTGTATAGTCTTAGATTCGTATGTTTAACAGATGAAACAGCAATACTTCCAAAAGAGGAGAAGTACAAAGAGATTTTTGCGATCTCAACGAGAAAGATTGCTTCCATAAAGATAACATTGCAAAGTCTACTTGCAAAATACATTGAAGAAGAGAAGTATAGAATTGACCACGAAATGCTTTTAAATACGATTTTAATTCTCGTTGAACTCTTAGACATGAACCAAGAAAAAACATGGGCAGATACCAAAAACACAGAATTCGATGAGTTAAGACTCACAGATCTTAACATGTCAAAATACTCTTTGAAGAGTGAAGTCAAGTTGTTTGATGGATGGAAAAACGGTGTTCATTACAGTTCTGGACTCGTCATGAATGATGGATGGTACCAAGGCCAAAGTTACACACCATACAATACTCTCTCGACGTTCATAGATCTTATGGGTATCATTTCAAGAAATACAATTTTTCACATACCTAACGATGATGGTATTTTGTCTTCGGAGTTGTATCCAAGTATTTTGGAATTCATCGATAATAAGATAAGTTTGCAAGTTTGGGTTAAAAATGGAAAGTTACATAGCATGGAGTGGCCTGCATTTCTGTTACGCGAAAAAAATAAAGAGATAGTTGCGTGGTTTCATGATGGTTTGCTTCATCGTGAAAAGCACCCAGCTTACACTTACAAACGATATACAAGAGGTTGTGTAAAAGACTATGAATGCCAAAAGTGGTATGTTAATGGAATTTTACACCGTGAAGATGGACCTGCAATTTGTAAATGTTATGTGAATGAAGGATTTTACTTCTACTTTCGCAATGGTCGAATGTTTGGAAAAAGACCAATCGAATACATAAGATGCGAGAAGAAATACAGTTTAGATCCAAACACATTTGAAAGGTACTCATATAGAACTCTAAGACTATTATTGATGGCGTTCGAGATTGACACAGATTATGCAAATCTTAAAGATATCGATAAAAAAGAATTAGTCAAGATTATTTATTATCATTGTGTTAAATTTGGCTTTAAAGGGACAAGGAAAGATATTAAATAAAAAATATAAGATGCTTGGAGTTTGTGGTTACAGAAGAACTGGTAAAGATAGCTTTTTACAAACGTTGAATTCGGAGAACGAATTTAAATGGTTAATTTATGCTCCTTCTTCACTGATCGAAAGAAAAGAATTAAAAGAAGAATGCAAAAAGAGATTTAGTAGAAATCGTAAACAAATATCTCTCGCGAAAGCTATAAAAATTCGAGTTGCAAAGGAATTTGGAATGACACTCGAAGAGCTCGAATTAAATAAAGATAAACTTGTCAATGGTGTTATACCAAGACAACGTTGTATCCAAATTGCAATCGAAGAAAGACAAGTTGATGATTTGTATTGGTGTAAAATCGCAGAGAAAAATGTTCTTCAAGAGCTTGAAGAGCTTGAAGAACTTGAAGAGCTTGAAGAGAAAAAAGCGAAAGAGATTCTAAATGATTATGTGATAACAGACATACGTTATGAATGTGAGATCTCACATTTCTCAAAGTATGATTTCAAGACTGCACGTGTTTATCGTTCTGAGGTTGAAATTCCTCCAAAGTACGTTGAATCAGAGCACAGTTTGGATTCCTTCAAGACAGATTATCTCATTTTAACCACAGAGAAAGATTTTGAGAAAGCCATTGAAGTGTTTCCACAATATGCTGATTATAAACTTGTACTTACAATAAACTAATGAACTTGTACTTAGAATAAAGCCAATAAAGCCAATAAAACCAATAAATCTATATCTATTGTAAAATAGATATAAATAACCTATTTTCGCTTATCTCTTTACTTCAAATATCTTCTTTTATTTTTTATGTCTTGATGAATTAATGTGTTTATAAACTTTTCTATATAATATTGCTATTTTGTATATAGAAAAGTTTATAAACACATTAATTCATCAAGACACAAAAAAGTTAACTTATATAGAAATATAAGTTATCTACATATAATTAACATTGCATGTAGAATTTTTTGTGTTTCCCTTTACTTTTCTTACTACCTTTTCCCTTTACCTTCCTTTCTCTCTCATTTCAAGAGAACTTGGATAAAATTTATCCAAGAAACTTTCAACGTCATACAAAACTTTTACATCTTTCTTTATTAGTTCTTTTGCCTTACAACCTTCATCAATAACTATTATAACTTTATCGACTTGGAAGTTATTCTCTTCAAGAATTTGTATGTACTTGATTACACTTTCACATGTTGAAGTGACATCTTCAATAAGAGTGCATCTTCTATATTCTTTATTTCTTATGTATTCATCATTCTTTGGGAATTTACGCAAAAGCATCATTGGAACAGAAAAAAGAACAGAAACAGCGGCAGCTAAAGGTGTTGCAGCTTCAGGTACTCCAATAACTGTCGTTTCTGCGTCCATGTTTTCGTAAATCTCTGTTGCGATTGTACGTATGCTTGAAGGATTAACGAGTAATTCCTTTACAAGATTGTCAGTTTCTTTCATTTGCATCTCGGATAGCTAGATAACTCTTATTTCGTTTATTGTTACCAAATTCTTATATAAACATATTTCTATTTCTTCACAAGTTTTTTGTGTTTCAAGATCTGAAGGTTTAATAGCGATAAGCTCAAAGTTTCCATCTTCAAGAAAGTAAAATTTACACATAAAACCTATTGCGTGTATGTATCTTTGTATACTTTCGTGAATAGAGTTTATGTACTTATTGAGTTTTTCAACGATAACAATAATATTTTCGTTATTGAAGTAACGATCAAAGCATTGAACTTTAAAAATATTTCCATTCTCAATGTGTAAGTGTAGAACTCTCTTCTCATCCCAATCTTCGTAATAGAAGAGAAAATAGATTACTCGTTCACCAAAACGTAATGACATCAAAGCATTCTTCGAAATGATGATTTGACGCACAGCTTCATCCGCATTTTTAACTGGATGATGTGAAACGACAGAGGATGCAAACCTAATTAAATATCTTTTACTCTCAAGTAAACCAAATTTGTTCATTCGCTTTTGTATTGACAATTTAAGTTCTTGTATTTTCTCCCAATTGTCTTTTAAGAACAACGAGTTTTTAAGACTTTCTTCTCCTCTATTTGTCATGATAGAATACTCCATTGCTTTTTGGAGTTTTATTTTCTCCGTATCATTGAGGTTATACTCCATAACAATTGGATACTTTGACAAAAGAAAGTATCTATCTGGAACGTGTTGTTTCTTCCTTATTCCTTCTTCGAAATTATATATTTTATACTTTTCTTTACCCAAGAAAATATCCTTGAGCATTGAAAAATAAGACATTCTTATTATTTTCTGAATAATAAGAATCTTTTAAACTAAATAATTAAGCAATTTGTGATGAATCGAGAATTTCCTTCTAGAGTTAAGAAGGAACTTCTAGAGTTAAGAAGGAACTTCTAGAGTTAAGAAGGAACTTCTAGAGTTAAGAAGGAACTTCTACACCAGAGAATTCTTGTTCTTCTGTTGAGCTTATCTTTATAATCTTATCACATTTTAAATCTTGAGCTGAAACAAACATCTTTAATCCAGGCAAATGTGACATCCTTTTGTATTCATCACCAAAAACACAATAATACTCCACATCTATATTTTTCATTGCGTTTATTCTTGAATATGGCAAGAAGACTTCATAATACCTATCAGCAAACCGAAATGGAATTCTAAGTGTATTACCAACATGTTCGGAATCTGCGACAATGTTTGGTATGAAATAACAAATAATCGACGCAAGAAAGGATGTCGTTTTCTTTCTTGCGTTTAAGTAAAAGTTTAAAATGGAGATAGAAAGTTTAACAGTCGAAAAGTAAACTTTATTCCTTACGTTTACAAGCATTCTATTGAGCAATTGGAACTTGAAGATATTGGAATTTTATTGGAATCATCACTACATTTAAGAGCCTTTTGTATGTAAAATTTGTACTTTTAAATTCTGCTTCTGTGAGTGAACCACCATTCCATTCAGCCAATTTGTAATGTGGCGCTGAAATTAAAGTTTTGTCTGGGTGCATTAAACGAAACGCAAAATGTAATAAAGTTGTTGCGTCTGTGTAAAATGGATCACGTAAAGTTGGTGGCAAACTCATAAACAAGTTTGCATAGGCCAAAGCACAATTGTAACTGCAAAAAGTTCCATCTGTCCAAAAGAAGTTTGCTTCCAACAATTCTCCATTTGCATCAAGATAAGTTTTCGCAATATGCGCAATTGGAATTCCAATTGACTTTTCCTTAAAAACAAGTCTACACCAATCACACATCCCACCTTCTGGTTGTTCTCCTCCACTTCGAGTGAAGAAAGTATAGTTTTTATGATTAGTTGTCGCAATTTTCAATATACGATTGTTTCGATCGCGAAATGTGTATGTTGGATCATCGTAAGATGTCCCAGAAGGTGGTGCAAGTAATGGAACGTCACTTGCAATCTTGATTTTAGTTTTTGGAATCTTAAAAGTTTCATAATAACCTTCCTTGTAACGTTTAAGAATTTTAAATGGATCAATACGACGCAAAGAAAAGACTAACTTATCCTTCTTGTTCATCTTTTATTTGTGCTTGTTTATAGATAAAAATGGTTTAAATATAGTTTAATTTTTTTCCTTTCTTCCTTATGTTTAATGTAAATATAAGGGTCTATGAACACGATTGAAACATGTATCTTTAGGCAATTATGTCTCCAATTCTCAAAACATTGAGATTTGCATTCACAATGTTATCAAAGTTCAAAATACCAAGCGTTGCATTTCCAGTATTGAAAGGAGTATCAGGATAGACAAGTGAAACAACTTGTCCAGCAGTCAACGGAATTTGTGCGGTTTGGGATAAGTTTGCAAACCCTGCGACATTTGTGAAGTTTGTTGTTTTTGGTTCCAACGTACCATCAACTGCAACACCAACAGTTACAAGTTGAAGTCCAAGAGTCTCAAGAACAACTGACCAACTAATTTCATAGACACCATCCAAATCGACAGTTATTCCAGTAATTGCTGGAGTTGCATTAAGATTTGGAGAAGCTATATTGTCAAAGAGAATTGTGCTGGCAGGAGCAATGAGTGTTCCACCACCACCCAAGTTTTGTACTGAAGCAAATGCAACAAGAGGCTCTTCAGGTTCAGGAAGTGTTGTAAGTTCAATTGCTCCAGTTGCAGAGTTACGTGTGAGAAATTCCGTATTTGCATTATTCGTAATTGGTGTTTGTGAAAGAATGATGGCTTGTGAATTGAGTGTCAACGATCCTTGTGTTCCATAGACATTATTGTTTGAATCAACAGTCACAGCAGTAATTCCAGATTCCGTGTAACCTGTGAGTGTTGGATTACCGCTAAGAATTTGGTAGAAATCGCTTGAAGCACGGAAAATATTTGCAAACAAGTTTGGTGGAAGGTTGATGTATCCAGCACCAGTATAAATAGGCTCACCAGGAAGAAAACCTTCAGCAATACCAAGGTAGTAAACTTGAGTAGGATTTTCAGTTGAACGTGCAATTCCAACACCAGGACCATTAGTTCTAAAAAACTCTTGTTGAAGAAGGAGTCCTACGGTGTTTGCACCTAGGAATTGTTGAAAGTCTGGAAGTTGTCCAGGAGTGGGAACTGGTAAGTCAAGACCAATAAAAAAAGAATCTCCATTCAAAAATCCCAAGGAAAGATTATTAAGATTTACGCTTCTAATACCTGTAAGCGCTCCATCGCTGTTGTAAATGTTTGTATTTAAAGGAGTAGGAGGAAAAGAGGAAAAGAGTCCACATGGATTGCATTCAGGTTTGCAATTGCACTTTTTTGACATTTCTTTAAGAGAGAAAAAAAAAGTTAAGCGTAAAAGTTATATTATAATTATCAAGTATTTCTTTAGAGATATTAATATCTCTAAAAAACACAAACGTTCTTCCTAAATGGCAGTTGCAATTGTAATTTTAGCACTGTTTATTTTTGGTCTTTGTGCCTTGTCTTGGGAACTTCATGACTTTGAACAAGTCACAAACTTACAATCAGCAGCAGAATTCGATGGAATTGAGAAGGAACAAGCACTTATGGAACTTGCATGTTACAGTTACGATCATGGCGTTTCTTGGCGTATGGCGTTTTTTGCGGCTTTGATTATCGGGCTTACAGTGTTTTTTCTCTTCTATGAAAGTATAACCTTGACAAGCTTCTTTCTTGTTCTTTTAATTGTTTTCTTCACTTTTTACTTTACTAAATCATTGAGTTCCTATCACTATGATAGAGAACTCTGTAGAAAAGCAAGAAAGACATTACTTTTTTAATCCCAAAATTAAATAATAGTATACACACATATAAAACTCCAATAAGAAATGTTTGGAAGAATTTCCTCACTATTTTTACGTACAAAGATTACCCCCGTCCCATAATTAGAAAACCCAAAAACAATATTATAATAAAGAAAACTTGTAAACCTTATACTTTTGATAATTTTGTTTACGATGGTGTGAAGTCCTATTTAACCGGATTGGCGATCGTAATTCCCTCATTCATAGTCTTTGAATTTGTCCGTGAAGAATGGCAAATGTATAAAAATAGAAAAGAAAAGCAAAAAAAAGACCGAAGAAAAGACCTTATAAACTAAAAATTATAAATTGTAAATAACAAAAACATGTAAATATTCTTCTGATGCACAAAACTAAAATACACATAACAAGAAAAAAAATTATATATAGAAAACAAGAGAGAATTCATTAAAAAGATTGGTGAAATAACATTTGTAAACTTCTCTAAATATAATTATTTGTTTGTATACAAAGATCAAGAAATATAACGAGCTTTTTCTATATATAATCCAATAATCATATATAGAAAACGAGAAGTATATGAGACCTTTTTACTGATTTCCATCTTTTTGTATTGCACATAGAAAACAATATTTCACCTATATTTAAGTTCTCTTCTTTTTTTTTTCTATATATAATCCAATAATTGTATATAGAAAACTTTAAAAACAATATTTCACCTATATTTAAGTTCTCTTCTTTTTTTTTCTATATATAATTATTCGATTGTATATAGAAAACACTAAAAAGGATATTTCACATATCTTTTTCATTGAGTTCTTTCCCTTATACATAGGTAAAATAATATAATTAATTATCTTTGGAACTTCCAAATATTTTCTCTTAGACTTATCCAAGAGAAAATTCTCATCATCGATTAACACACATTTGCTTCCATCGTATATGCTTATCGTATTTGTATTTATTTACCAAATACAAATTATATTCTTTCAATCTTTGGGTTTCTCATGGATTACTTTAGGGTTAAGGATTCCATCTTTATATTCTTAGTTTTCTCTTTTCTAGTTCTTTGTTTCTTCTTTAGTTCCTTAACGAGAAATTACAAACCTAACTTTTCGTCCTGCTTGTAATTTCTCGAATGGTTTTCTTTCTCTTGTTTCTTTTTTCTCTCCTTCGAAGAACTTATCTTCATTTGATGAATCTTTAGGTATTAATTCTTTAGCCATATAATCTTTTACAGTTAGTTGACTGTAAAGTCCTTGTAATTTATCTGTTAGATCTGTATTTATTTCCATTAACAGATTATTAACATGAACAAAGGTTTCAAGATCTAAAAAATAGTTTGTTATGTCTAAATTAACTTCTTTATTCTTCTCTAAGACTTTACGTGATTTTCCACTTACCTGTTTTAATGTTTTATTGACTTCTTCTGTCTCAAATTCAACAATGTTTTCGAACAATTTGTCTTCATTATCTTCTTTTTCTCCTTTCTCTTCATTATCTTCTTTTTCTCCTTTCTCTTCATCACCTATTTCATCACCTATTTCATCACCTATTTCATCACCTATTTCATCACCTATTTCATCACTCGAATTTGTGATTGTAAAACGTAGCCTACAAAGTTCGTATTTTAACACACTTGTATCGTATTTCTTTGGTAAGTTCTCAATTCTTCCATGTTTTTTAATTAAATTATAAGATCTTACAATACCAATTCCAGGTATGTTAGTATTGTAATCGCAACGAGACATAATACAAAAATCTACAAAACTTGAAAAGGACAACCCAAGTTCCTCCAAAAGAACGTCAAACGAAACAACTGAACAACTTCTAATCTTATATCCATCTTTCTCTTCCAATCCTCCAAAACTTGTAATTAAATATGGACAACCGTAAACAAAGTTATCAGTGTCTCGTGAAAAGACAGCAGCAACCTTGCCTTCCAAACAAAAAGCTGAACATAACTTTTCGGCTTCGTATCGTGCAGTTACACATGGAATTCCAATTTGGGTTAAGAAGTCCTTAACGTAGTAAATATCCTCACGACGTATAGACATGTCATTGCACAGCATCTTCTTGTACTTTGAAATCTCTTCAGGTGTAACTTCTAGAATGTCTCGTGATGCCATTTGTTCTTCGAGCTTTCGAATCTCATCCTTGATCTTTTGTCTTGACTTACGACGTTTGTCTTGTGTTTGAAGCTTCTCTGGGGGATTTTTCCCATCGAAAACGAAAACAGGTGTAATGTTATGCGCAAGCCAAGTGACTATAAAGTCTAAGATTGTATTCAACCATTTTCTTCTAACCTTTTGCATGTCTACACCTCTTGTTATAATGTCTGCTGTTCTCATGATAACATCTTTGCGTGACGTTGCCATTGAAATACACATGTAGTTGTTTGCATCTATTGCAACTCTGTAACCAGAAAAGCGTGTCAAAGGCACTTCACTAAAGGCTCTTAAACATCTCTCCTTTGCAAATTTATTAAAGTCACGAATTCCCATTATTAAATGTTAAACAACTTTCGTTATTACTCAAGGAAAGGAATAAATCAAAAACTTTTATATGAGGTTGAACCTTATTTCTTTTCAAAGGAATGGTCTGTAAAGAATACAGTTCTAAAACTTGACTTCACAAACTTGGTGATCGAACTTGAAGTTGTTTTACCTGGACAAGCGGAAAACAATTTACTTTTATATCCTTTTGGTGACTTTCTTTGTCCGTTAAGTTTCAATGAAGGTAAGAAAGTTGAGTTTCAAATTACAGATCTCTTTACGAAGAAGTTACATAAAGCAATAGGAACCTTAAGAAATAAAGATAACGTTTTAGTTATCGAATTTGAGAAAGCAGAATTATTTAAATCTGCACCATTACTTTTTAAGTTTATGGGAAAACTAGAATGATTGAAATAAGCGATCTCGCCTACTCGAACGACTACTTTGGCGATTTAAGACTCGCTACAAGACTTGCAGAAGCAGCAATGAGAGCCCAAGAAAAGACAATCTTAATTTCAGACTGTGATCTCAAGAAAGAAAGAGATAATAGTGTTGTCATCGAAGCTGATGACATGAGTCTGTCATACATCCTAAATGGGATACATGACACAAACATTATTGTGAAAGATAAGATCAACCATCTACTAATACGTGAGTCTAAAAACATACGAGTAACATTGTTGCACACTTGTATCAGTGGTATTGACCTTTTAAAAACGAAAGATGTCGAAATAATTATTCCTTACATGAACTATCTTGAAGTCTCCTTCAGTGACAATGTTAAAATTCAGACACACTTTGATTTCAACACAAAACTTCACGTACAACATTGCAATTCTGTTTACATGAATGGAAGTTTGCTAAACTTGATACCTTTCGATCACGTATTACTTTCACTCTCAAGTCAAGTTAGAATACCATTTCACGCTCCAGACTTGATGTCTGTTTTTAATTACTTTTAATTACTTTAAATGCTTGTTATTTCCAAAGATATAGATCCAAACTTTCATTCACAACAAGTATGCAAACGAAAAGATAAGAAATTACAAAGAAGTGTTTCAGCTTCTGTCAATCTTCTCATGTTTACATTGAGATTTAGATCCCCAGTGTTCCTAACAAGCTTTGCTGCAATCCATACGCAAGTCTTTGCTTTCAACTCAGCATCTAAAGGTAAAGCAACTGTCGCTCTAAACAAAGACATTGCATTTTTCGCAACTCTTTCATCATTCGCATACATACGAATGACACTTTCAACAGTAAACAACAATGAGCCTTTAACCTTTTCTTTTGGAGGAGAAACAATTGTTGTATAATTTCTTTTTAAACCATTAAAGTATTCGTGATTTAGAACTTCGTTTATCGTTGGACGTTTTTCTGGGTCAAGAGAAAGCATTGAAAGAACTAGATTGTTGAAGAGTTCGTTTTCTGTTTTGTAAAACTCTGAAGGCAAACGAAATGGTACAAACGGACAGTCTGGAAACGATTCAACGTCTTTGACAATTTCTTTACCATTTGGTTTACGTTCTGCCCAATCAAGCAAACAATTTATTGAACGTCTTTGCATCAAATGACAATCAACATGCCCTTCATCTTTAAATTGCTGAACTCTAAAAAGGTGTTGACCGTACATGACTTCATAAAAAGTACAACCCAATGACCAGATGTCGAGTGGAAAAGACCATCCTTGATTGACAAAACATTCAAGAGGTCGATGTGTGCACGTACAAACCATGAAGTTAAACTTTTCTTCATCCCAAACTTTCGTTGCAAGTGTAAAGTCTGTAAGTCTAACAGTGTTGTTCTTATAAAGAAGAACATTGCTCGCTTTAATATCTGCATGTATTATGCGTTGTTTATGAAGACATTCTACAGCTTCAGCAATCGAAAACAACCAAAGGCGTATTTGTTCTTTTGGTATGACTCTGCGTTTAAGAACTTGGTCTTCACTTGGAAGTCTTACATCTGTCTTTCTATAAGCACGTGTGTAACGTGAAAGATCTGTCATTGCAAGCTCTTGAAAAATGTAAAGCTCTTTGTCATTTGAATGAATACAAAGTGCAGAATTTAAAGTTTGATGGAAAATTGAGGACATGATACTTGCCTCAAGAATATTTGGAATACCCTTATCTTTCTTTTCAATGATTTTAACTGCAAACAAGTTGTCATACTCATCTTTGCATTTTCGTATTTTGCCATAGGAACCTTTGCCTAAAATTTCTGGATCGAAAGTTATTAGACTCCCAATATTCATGTCTTTTTCTTATCTTATTCTTTTATTAATAATTTTAAGAGATACCACGAATAGGTTTAAAATAAAAGTAATATAAATATAAAATGACCGCAATAGAAACAAGGATAACTAAAACAACAAGCAAGATAATTACAATATGCCAGACCTTCAAATTCTTTTTTGCCATTTTTAATTTGTAAAAATAAATGGGTAATGAATATTCGAAGAATGTTGCAAAAGAATCTATAAATGTGATGAACGAAACAATAAATACGAGTACAAGTTCATGCAGAAACACAATTAAACAATTAGAAGAGATGAACATCATTGGTGCGAAAAGTGTTAACTTGACAGCTTACATGAATTGGGATGAGTATCTTGGAGTAAACATAAAATGTGTCGAAAGTGTTGAAACACAAAATAAGATCTCAAATCAACTTCAACAGCAAGCACAACAAATTGCAGAATCATTGAACCAACAATTCTCACTGTTTGAATTTGGAGAGTCTGAGAACATTTTTAATGCTTCTATTGGTCTTTCGAATACTGTTTATAATGCTTTTGTTGGAACTTGCGCTGCAAACATCACGCAAGTTCAAGATGTGAACTTGATTGACGATCAAGAAGTTAGTGGTTACTTGATACAAAATTGGAAAGAATCCTCGAAGCTCGTTTCAGAATGTGTAATTAAAAATTCGTCAGTGAATAATGTTACAAACAATATTCAACAAAGCGTTGATCAAAAGGCAAAATCAGAAACACAAAACTTCTTGGCTGGAATAATTTCTGCGATTGTTGCTGTGCTTGCGGTTGTTGCTTTGATAATCTTTTTGTTGATAGCTTTCGGAGTTATTGCTATTGGAGGAACTAGTGCAGTAATTGCAGTTTCAAAGACTGGTAAAAAGAGTCAGGGAAGTCAGGGAAGTCAGGGAAGTCAGGGAAACAAATAAAAGTAAGTCAAGTAAAGAAACCAAGATAAACAATATTTTATATCTAACTTTAGATATAAGACAAGATAGAAAAGATAAGATAAAGAAGATCTTATAATTAGTTTTTTATTTCATGTTTATATTTTTTCTATTGGAATGTTAGATTTTATATAGAAAAAATTATAAACATGTATTTTCACCTAATATTTTTTTATTAACATCTTTATAGATAAAATATATTTACCTATGAAAAGTTCCATTTTCTATTTTCTTGTTAACAAGAAATAATAACAAGAAATAATAACAAGAAATAATAACAAGAAATAATAACAAGAAATAATAACAAGAAATAATAACAAGAAATAATAACAAGAAATAATAACAAGAAATAATAACAAGAAATAATAACAAGAGAACCTATTTGTTTTGCTATATGTATGTACAATATATACATATAAACACAAGAATATTTAAATCTTATAATTCCAACAATACCTTAGTTTTTATTGTGCATTTTTTTTCACGATTTTGCCTATCGAAGTCTACAAGTACGGGAAAGAAGATGTTTATCTCGTTGAATATAGCTTGTTGTTGTTCATATGCTTCTTTTATTGTATCACAATTGTACCAACTTGCAATCTCTTTAGCATCTTCTACACTTAGTATGTCTACTAATTCTTTTCTTATTATGCCTTTAATTAAGGCCATAATATGGCTTTGACTTTTTGAAAAACACATACAATTACGGTCTATAATTCTTTTAAAAAAAGTGAGTAGTTCTTCTCGCGTGTGAATTTCCAATATAATTTCCTTAAGCTTTCTCTTTTTTGTTTCATCTAATTGTTCCCAAGAACATATGTAATTAGGGCATATTTCTTTGTAATTTGGATGATCTAAGATTTTTTGATAATGCAACTTGTACCAATATGAATGAGTGTTATACTCTGAAGAGAAAAG
>Ga0065721_10050666_pt1 | contig 18575 bp, 23 predicted proteins | sample Mesricmetagenome_FD_59108 | JGI IMG/M metagenome (GOLD analysis project Ga0065721, IMG submission 59108) | Mesophilic microbial community from rice straw/compost enrichment Sample: eDNA_1 v2 (version 2) | ecosystem: Engineered > Solid waste > Grass > Composting > Bioreactor | place: USA: Davis... | reverse complement strand
GAACGAATATTTTGAAAGCGATAAGCCCCAATCCATAGGATTACCTTCTGTAGCCTGGTGCGCAACTGAATTGAATTTGTCTGCCAGTTATTTTGGTGATTTGATAAAAAAGGAAACTGGCAAAACTGCACAGGAATACATTCAGTCTAAATTGATTGATGTAGCCAAAGAAAAAATATTTGATCAAAGCAAATCAATTAACCAGGTTGCTTATGAATTAGGATTTAAGTATCCGCAACACTTTTCAAGATTATTTAAACAGCGCGTTGGTAAGACACCTAATGAATATCGGATGCTTAATTGATAAGGGCTGAAGGCTTGATTAAAAGCTTACCGCTAATTCTTTATTATCAGGTAACGGTTCTATATGCAAGTCATTTTTTCTCAATGCCCTCCGATGGTAAAAGATCAAACCTGAAGAAATCCTGGATTTCAACTTTCAGCACAAATGCCAATTTCGACAAAGTGTAAAATTCCAGGTTTTGCAGGCCATTTTCCATTTTACTGATCTCAGCAATATAAATTCCGGAAGCCACTTCCAGGTCAACCTGGCTCATTTTTCGTGCTTTTCGGATTTGCCTTAATCGTTTACCGAATTTTTTAAGCTGCTCTTCATGAAATTGAGCAATGTTTTTCTCCTTCATTTATGAAAAGTGAAGGTATTTTTAATCAAAAAGTTTAGGTTATAACCTAAAATCATTAATTTTGAATTGTCATTAAAGTCAATTCCATGAAATTATTATTGTTATGAACAGTAGTTGATCTAATTAATACTTTTGCGAACACATAAAGTTATTCAAGCGTGTTTGCTTTAATTCTGGCGGCTGTTGAAAACTACGACGTTTCATGACCACCGCAGAAGTAAGGTAAATCGCTCACGCTTTGGCGTGGGCGTTCTTGCTCGTGGTCAGGGTGTCGTAGCCCTTCAACAGCGGTAAGGACTAACCCACGCCTTTTTAATTTGCCAATGGAATAAAGATTTAGTCTGCCGTTAGTCCTTGCATAATTACAAGCTTTCTATCCCATTTTTTCACCTTCAAAAATTAATTATGCGGATCATGAATACTCATCCCCAGTTGGACAATCAGCCTCTGCGACTTACAGAAGAAGAAAGACAAGACCCTTACATTGTACTGGAAGACTTTTTTAGCAATTTTCATTTACAGGATATGCGAGAAGTGTTATGGGACTGGCTTGTAGCGGCAATGAGCAGCGAATCCTGTCAATACAACACGGGGTTTGCACGCAGCAATCTCGTTTTTGTTTATGAAAAACTGGAATTGCTCATAGAAGCCGCCCACGGAATCCATAAACGGAAAAGGAAAAAACAAAAATGGATAAATCGAAAAAGGAAAGCAAGAGAATAGCATTTTTCCATGATTAGGGATCCCCGCTATGGAGCTGTGAAGGCACTGATTGAATCAGGGCATATAAAATCCATCCAGGATATTTTTCAATTTATCCCTAAAACGACTATATATAGAGAACTTGGAATAAATTTTAATCGTTTTGTCCGGGCAATTGTTGATCCTTCCATTTTTAGAATGGGGGAATTAGTTAAACTGGCTGAAATTTTTGAAGTGGACCCAAAAAGAATGATTGACATGGCGTATGAACAATCAGCAACTGTAGTCAGAAAGAATCAAAAAAGGGCTACCGCTAAAACAAATAATTAGGTTAATATGATTTTTTGTTCGCTATTTTGCGTTAGCCTTTCTTTTTAATTTCTCGGCTTCTTTCTCCATGTTATCCGCCTTTTGTAACAGTTCTAATATTTTCCGGTTTTCTTCTTCCTTTTGAATAACGCTGTCCCTCATATCAGGATCAGTACGGTAAAGACTGTCGGTGAAAGAAAGTAAATCCTGTAGCGACTTATTGCTGTTTAATTTCAAATACCGGTATTTAGTATCGTTTCCTTTATATTCTTTCATAGAAGTCCCAGTCATATACCAACCGGTGCAAACTATTGCCAATCCAAGAAATAATCCACTGGCCAGCCAGAGTATTTTGGGAAAATGATGGTGATGCTCGACTGTATTAGTAACCGGTCGGCTTAGCTGGCTGCGTAGGTCTTTCATGTCCCTGACAGGAAACGATATGTTATTGACCGACGAGTTTAGTTTCTCGACTGCATCTTTCATGCTTTCAATTTGTTCAGACACATTGGACATTTTGTTTATCGCCGTCTGCGTTTCGGAAATTCTTTTTTCATGTCCGTCTACTTTTTCAATCACTGATTGCATAAGAATTTCATCCATACCTAAAAGTTTTAAATTAGAAAATCGGATTATCGCCTGATCTTAGGCTTATGTTTTTTCCTGTATCGGCGCTGCTCGATCAAAAATTCATTCGCTCCATCTTCGTGGGGCCCCTCGGTTGTCAGGAGGCTTTCAAACAGTTTTTCAACTGCTTTTGACATTTCATTTACCTGGCCTTTTTCGCCGGATGTTGGAGATGACGTGCTTGCATGTTGGTTCAACGTAAGCCTGTTCCCCGGCAGCTTATGTCTTGCACTATTGGCTTTGGATTCGATTACCCCTTCCTCCGTGCGGTGAATTTCTTGGGCCTGATGATGCTTTAAACCAAGTGACTTCTGAAGGTTGCCCAGTGAAAACCGGCGATCAACCTTACTTCCTTTAAAGCAGTAGCTGCCGATCCTAAAACTTATTCCCTGCTTTTCCGTACTCTGACCTTTGTATTTGTACTGCATTTCTATTCCGAGCTTATGCAACCGTTTTTCCAGTTCTTCCATTGTCCGGCAATGTGGTAAATTCTCCGAGATGGCCATATATACTTTATACTTGTTCGCTTCACTTTCGCTCAATGCCTCAAGATGGGTCAGTTTTAAATCCTTTCGCAAAGCGGGGATTAGTTTATATTCGTCGGTGAGTCTTTGGGCAAGTTTCTTTCCCTTCAGGGCAATCCAGTTGTCCCGAATGGTGTTGCCATCGTTATTCACCATGTTGGCGATAACATGTAGATGGAGGTGAGCTTTCTCTGTGTGTTTTACAATAGCATACTGGGTATTTGTAATGCCAATCCCTTCCAGGTACTTTTTTGCGATCTCTATCAGGGCGTCATTATCCGGCTTTTCTGTTGGATGAAAACTTAATACAGAATGAAAACAAGCCTGCTTTTTGGTCGGTCGAAGTTCTGCCTGGCTGATAAAATCCTGCGCCATCAACCGGTAATCATGGGCACGAACACCTTCGGTAATTAGTATTTCCGGTTTCTTTTGCTGCTGGCACACATACCGGACGGCATGGTAAAAATGGTGACCGGGAAATACTTTACTTATCATTTTTAAATTTTTTCAGGATGTCATCAAGCAGCTTAATGTCCGATTGGAAGTAATACATGGCGTGCAGTACGTTCTCCCGGTTGCAGGCTTTTGCGATCTGATTAAGGTTATTGGCCATGCCGACCAGCGCCTTTACCATCTGCTTTTCTTCATCTGTTAGGCGGGTTTTAATAGTGGCATAAATTGCAGCTTGCCGGATATATTCCGCAGTCTTTAGCCCGGCTTTTAGTGCTTTTTCTTTGACAATAAAGTATTCGCTTTTGGAAAACCGGATAGTTATCCTGGTTTCTTTTTTGACAGCTTTAGCCGGTCTTCCGGCGTTCTTCTTTGTCTTACTCACTGGTTCCATCGTCTTCATTTTTGCTGTATTTGTATTTCCCCATGCGACCAACGGGAGCATGGGGCGAGCGTGTTTTTGGCCATTGAGAAATTTTGGCTGCCAAAAACACCGCTCGCCTTAAAATCGAAGCAGTCTCCACGCATAGCAGGTAGGCCCCAAATTGTTGCACAACTGAAAAATGACCCAAAACCGGGAGACCCATTATAGCTCCTGAAATAAAAAAGAAACTATACTGTACCGGGCTTGTCAGCCATTTTCTTTTTGACCGGGGTATTGTTATCACTTTGCTTCTCGATATTAAAAATCTTTGTGCTGTTTATTCCAAAGTCGCGGATTCTATTCTTTAATTCAATCCATAGTTGGATTTGAAAGTCTGCGATCTCATGCAATTCTTCAGCGGTTAGTTTGTACGGATTAGTCACCGTCAGGCTGGATTTACCGGAATCAATGCCGGAAAAACAGGAAAATATATTTGGTGCTCCGCCTTCACCGATCTCAAGGCTTTTACCAATTGCCAGGCTGTTTCCGAATAGTTTAATTTGTTTACCGGTGCTAAGCGTTAATGTCCGCCTTTTAAAATCTGCCATAATGTTTCGTTTAAAAAGTTATTTGAATCGTTTTCACGTTTAAGGTCTAAGTCCCCGGCCTCTTTTATGTTCGTGCCGGAAAATTTTTTTAAGAATTGGTTTTTGTAACAACGAATGTTTTTCAGTAAGCCATTCATTCAGATCTTGTCCATGTTCGTACAATTTGCTACGATCTATGTACTTTGTTTTGTCCCAGTCAAGGGCCTGCATGGTACATTCGATTCCCTTTTTATTCCGGTCCAAATACAGATTTACCTGCTGGTATTTTTCCATTACTTCCCTGGATTTATTAAAAAATGCAAGAGAATTAAGGATCAAAAAATTGGTCTTTTCATCAGGTATTTCTTTGGCGATAACCTGATAAGTAAGGAAATCAAAAAAACCTTCGAATACGGTTAGTGTGTCACTGTCCTTTTTTAAAGTCGTGGGTGATTTTGGCGAACTGCTGCCTTTGAAATATTGGCTTCTCAGCTCGTAACCTCCGGCATCATTGGCAAAACCAATGGCGGTTTTCTCTTTGCCGTATAATAGAAAAACTACTTCCTTACAATATCGGTTGGCAACTTCCGTCGGAATACAACGACTTTCCAAGTAGCTGAGCAGCCGGCCATCCGCCAGCGGCCGGGTGGCCTTAATGATGATCTTCCCTCCATTGTTATCTTCTTTTTCACCCGCACCTGGGTGCGGCGCTTTGACAGAAATGGCAGGCGGGTGAAAAGAAAACGTTTGATGTGGATTGCCTGCTGCCATGCGGTTTAAAAACTCGGATACTGAACATTTGAAAAGCAGCGTACCAAAATCAATTATATCTCCACCCTGGCCGTTTCCGTGATCGTACCAAATGTTCTTTTGCCTCTTAACCTTAAAGGAAGGTGTTTTTTCCTGCCGCAATGGGGACAAGTACCAGTAATCACTTCCACGGATTTTCTCAGGCTGATAACCCAATGAGGCCAGATAATCTACCAAATCGATTTTCCGGGCATCCGCGCAAGACAACTTTTTCATATGCATATAATTGATCGTTAAAAAAAGGGGGTTGTCATTCCGGACTACCGGAATGTAAAAGCTGCTGAATGTCCTGGAAAAGAAAAAAGACCCTCGAGCGGATTTTAAAGGGTTTCAGTTTGCCGTGCTTGATCCATTCGTAAATAGTGGGTTTTGTAACCTGAAACATGGCGCAAACCTCCGCTATCTTATACAGGGGTTTATAGGTCATGCCGGGGGTATCATAAACCGGGGTAGTCGGTTTATCCTTTTCAATATTACGTACTTCTTCCCGGATTATTTGCCTGATCTGTTGCCAGTAGAGTGCCGGCTCATATGGGAACAACATTGGGGTAACCCCGTTACCACTTCTCGTGCTCTCGTTAACATTCTCTTTCATCACTTACCGTTTTAGGCTGCTAACATAGCCCAAGAAGCAAGCGAAAAAAAGCTAAGTATACTTAAAGATGGTGGGAGGCAAAAATTATGGCGGTCAATTCGAAAATCAGGCCTTATAGACGCGGGCCTTTGCGTTGTCTTGGCCCTTTTTGACGGATTTTCTCCATCAGGTTCTTGGTTACCGTCGGAAGCTGTTTGAAGACTTGTTTTGGATTTTGGAAAGCATTTTTCAATCGGTCCGCAACTTCTACCCATTTAAATTCCTTACCGATGTAGTCAATAGGAACTGCAAAGTCAATATCCTCATGATGAATTACCGCTTGTTTCACCATTGATATATTTATATCTGGATACTTTTTTTCACAGGCTTGTAATAGCTCTTGAAAAGAGAATGTTTCCAACAAACCGTACATATCTATAAAATCTTTGAGACGAGTTCCGTTATTGTAAATCGCGTTCAACTTCATGGCACCGATATCTTTCAAGGATACCATGCGGACGCCTTCTACCGTTTCCAAATCTTCTACCAAAGGGTATTTATGGGTTAGGAGATCTAATTTAATGCCGTCAATTATGCAGAAAACGCCATTCGGAATCGTCTGTATGCGTGATACATTATAGGTAGCAGAAAGGTGATTTGATATTTCCTGAGAATTGAAATCTTCAACAGTAAAAAGGTCTATGTCTATTGATTTTCTATGCCCGATCTTCAATGCAAGCGCTGTTCCTCCTACTAAATTGAATGACGACAATTTTTCATCCGCCATCAATTTATGAATTAAATCCAGTGTCCCTTTCTCAACTGTTTCCTTGTGTAACATGCCATTTCTTCTTTTCTAATATTAAAGTAGCTGCTCACTTTATCGATAATATAATCAGGCAAAAACTTGATTTCATCTTTCAAGGCAGAAATAATCTTGGGCTTACCATAGAATTGAGTTATTTCATCCCATTCTTGTTTTGTCCCTCTTTCCAAAACCCTCTCAATAACGCTTCGATAGGTTTTTTGCCAGTCGATTTCGTTATACCGCCAGTCCCAAAACAACCCTTTATCAAGATTTGGTTTCTGTCCCATAATTGAAAGTTTAGCCAAAAAAACGACTATCTGTTAAATGTACGAATAATAGTTGCTTAATCAAACAGTTCCAACAACTTACACTGCCCTATACACTTAGAAATGAAATCTGCCTTCTAATTCCTTTAAAATCTTTATACCATTGGCAAAATTCAAGTGTTCGAAAAAAGTATAGGCTTCGTTAAACCGATTCCGAATCTCTGTAGCCTTTCTCGGTGGCAGCTTTTGCTTTTTACCAAGTATCAGTTCAAGGTTCTTCTTTAAACTTCCTTTGTCAACGCCATACAATTGCATTAGCAGTCCGGCATGCTGATCTGTCGCGGTCAAACTGTTGATCCCGGTTGTCTTGTCGAAAACATAAAAAATCAGTGCCAGGCTAAAATTGCTTAGCTGCGCTTGCTTGCACTTTTCGAGTTGCTCTAATTGCTTTCGTTCTTGAACTTCTTTAACAATCTCAACTTTAGGCAGAAAAAGGGCATTGTAGTTTGGTCGGTAATGAAACAAATATAAAATTGGAAAGCTAATCAAGGTGGCAATTATTAAACCTAATAGATACAGGCTTACTTGATTTCCCACGCCATTGATCAATAGTGACACCAAAATCGACAATCCTAACATTGCACTAAAATGCCTGGCAACATGGGTGAACCAATAGTTAGAAGTTAATATTAGCCGCGTAGCTGTTGTACTCCGCTCAGGTAAATTGGCCGAGTTTTTAGTGTGAATGGCTTCAAATTCGGCCTTAATAAAATCGGTTTGAAAAGGGAAGTCGAATGTGATAAAGGACTTCACACTACACATAATCTTTCTCATCTTTATCCTTTTGCGTAAAATTAAAAAATGTAAAGATCGGTTGTAGCAAGAAGATTAAAAAAGTGAAGTGATAATTCAATTTGATGCCATTTCTTCCAATTTGTAGCTTTTATTTTTTTTAGTCACCTGTAAACTGAAACCAAATTGAGTTAAAACAGGTTAATTCGAACATATATATCACTGTCTCGAAACTTAGATGTTTTGTCGCGGTTCCTTCCGACTACTATTGCATTTTCAGTTCTATAACAAGTGAATAAAGTCAAGAATGTGCCATTATTCTTTGATAGTGTCAGGTCATGCGCCGCGGGAAGCAATGCTTTATTGTTGAAAATCAATCGAATGACAAAATGTCGAAAAAAAATCAACATGAGTTGAGTATCAACTGCAACTTTTCTTATATTTGCGTCATGAATAAATCATTTGGACAACATTTAAAAGAACTTCGACGGAGTGCAAATGTAAGCCAGCGGGACCTTGCCGATAAAGCTGGGGTAGATTATACTTACATTAGTAAAGTGGAGAACGATAGGCTCCCGCCACCATCTGCTGAAACTATCGAAAAAATATCAGAAATTTTGGGGGCTGACTCAACCGACCTTCTGAGTTATGCAAAAAAAATTCCAACTGATTTACGGGAGACATTAACTAATAACTCAGATGCAATGAAGTTTCTCTCTGAAGCGTCAGGAATGAACCTTTCAAAAGAAGAATGGACGCGATTAAGGCAAAATCTTAAAAATTTACGATGACAAGTGAATTTCAAACGGACCTGTTCGGAAATGTTATCGACTTCGAAAAGCTAGCAAGCCAAACTACTGGTAAGAAGAATAAATTACCGAAAATAAGATGGTCATTTTCCAAACGCGGCGTCTTGGAAACATGCCTTCGAAAATATTTTTACCGGTATTATGCTGCTAAACTTGACGCATTTAATAAAGAAAAATTTAGTTCTGTCAAATTTCTAAAAGAGCTTTCTAGTCAGCACCTCGTTGGCGGAAAAATAATTCATAATCTCATAAGACAATATTTTAACCAAGCAAAGAATGCAAAAGAACTTACTGTGGAGTGGATGAAAACCATAGCAAGAACAAAAATATCTGAATCGATAACCTATACCCAAAATGTTATTGCCGGAAAAGAAATCAAGCAAAAATATCCTCCATTCATTTTACAGGAAATTTTCTATGATGATCAGAACTACCGAGAAATCTATCAGGAAGTAGAACACAAGGTTATAACTGCGCTCGAAAATTTCATGACATCACCACAGTTTGAGCAATTCAAACTAAGTGGAAAGATGCCTGGTTCTTATGTTGAAAAAAAAATATTCATCCCTCTTACAGAACAAATAAATATCTCAGGGGAAGCAGACTTAGCATTTTATAAGGATGACGCTTTTGAAATAAATGATTGGAAAACCGGCAAAGTTGAAGACGGAGATGACAGTATGCAATTATTAACCTACACTTTATGGGCAATTGAACAAGTGGGGGTAGATCTTAGCAAGATCAAGATTTTCAAATCCTATCTCAACGAAAACAAAATAAAAGAACTTTCATTAAGCGAACGTGAAGTCTTTAGAAATAAGCTTGCTATTCGTCAAAGTGCAGAGGCTATGTTGGAAATATCGAATTTTGGAGAAGCGGGAGATGAACAAGCTTTTACGCCATGTCGCCAACGTAAGATTTGTTCAATGTGTCCCTTCAAAAAAATTTGCAAATAATATGGAAACAAGCATCAGAATTTTCGAGCCAGGAATAAAGATCGCTCAAACGGTGCGCATTATAGAATTGCAAGGTAATAAACTTAGCGACGAGCAGTTGGAACGTGTCTGTTCCAACCTACGAAATGTGTATGGTCTAGGCGCAATACCATTTGTGCGTAAAGGTGATATTCAATCATTACTTGTTATCTCCAACAAAACTCTGAATAATTTAAAGGTAAAGGAAGGAAATTGGGTGGTTACGTTAGTGGATAACAATAAAGCGAAGACGCTGAGTTTTCAAAATCCGGGAGAAAGAAATTTATTGTCTGATCTTCTTGTGCGCGCATTGTACGGTAAACTTGAAAAGTCTGATGGATATCGACGCATGGATACACCTAAAATTTGGTATGATCGACAGGTGGTTGGCGAGCAGGACGATATAGTCGGTTTTAGGCGCTATAATATTTCTGCAATTCCTATTATGAATGAAGGTATAGGCATTGGTGTGCATGTTGAAACTGCTTTTTTTTCCAGTAAAACCGTGCAGCATTATTATTCAGGCGGATTAATAGATCGATTCAACCAACTTACACGACGGCAAGAAGGTGCGAAAGGTACTTTGCTTTATAAATTGGGCAACAAACGTCTTAAATGTTATTTTGTAGACTACTGTCACGGAATGACGTGCGCAACAACAGGCAAGCTTTCATTCGATGGACAGACATTCGAAAGTCTATTTGACTATTATACAAAAAAGTATCCCACCCTTACTTTTAATCCTAATGATCAAGTTGCTAAAGTTTCATTTGATGGAAACCTTGGCAATAGCGTGCCGGTGTCCGCAAATATGCTTTATATACGAATCATGAATGATTCTCTTCCTGCTTCATTAAAGAAGTTGGACAAAATCGTTCCCTTTAAAAGAAAAAAGGCTGAACATGATTTTTGGTCAAAAATTGGATTGACCCCTTTGAGCGATTCATCTTTGAAGCTGAGAAATGTAGATTGGGTACCAACTGCATCAAATTATTATCAAATTCCATTACCGAAAATCACTTTCAACCAAGGAAAGTTTCTCGACACACCAACTTCAAGGAATCAAGATTCTTATAACAATTATTACCAGGAAATCAAAACATTGCTCGATGAAGTGGGCTGCTACCATGTCCCAGCAAACATACCACGCTCCTTGATTTTTCCTTTTCCAAAAAGCGTCCCGCAGCGACTTCAAAAACGTTTTGCTGACGATATTGCAAAAAAGGTTGCGAGTTTAACAGGTAAAGAGATCAAGGCAGAAATTTTAGAGTACCAATTCTATTCTGAAATTTTTTTACAGCTAAAATCTAATCCTGGAGGAATGGTTGTTTTTACAATGAGTGATGATCCAGCGATATACTACGAAATTGAATCTGAATTAAGGCGATTTGACATAAAAAGAATTACCGAAGGCACTTTGCTCGAGCAACAACAGTATTTGCAAAATAATCGACCAAACAGATGGAATTCGTTTATAGACATGTGCAGCTATGATATTATAGTTCAAATGCGCTGTATCCCTTATTCCCCAGAACTAAGTAATTATTATGATGGAATGCTTGTTATTGATGTGGGCGATAAGTCCAAATTTTTTGGCGTTTCTGCTCTTATTAACAAAGTTGATTCAAGAAAACCGCACCCATATATTTATTCTAATACATTTTATAAAGCGGATTCCAAAAATGCGGAACAAATTAATGAGCACCAATTAGAAAGAAGAATTATAGAAGCCTTTACTGATATAAAACGGAATGTGAGATTTAAACCACTTAAACGTCTACTGGCAATTCGTGACGGGAAGATCTGCGGTAACGAGTATCAGGCTGTCATAAATAGCCACAAGCAACTTAAACAGCTCGGGGTAATGACTGATGATTCCTTGATTGATATTATTGATCTTCATAAAACCTCGGTTAAAGAAATACGATTATCTCATACAAGAAATGGTTTCGTCTATAATGTTCTGGAAGGTTCTGCAGTAGTGTTAGACGAAAAAAGCCTGGTGCTTTCCACCACCGGCGCTGGAACATTAAAACTAGGTACGGCTAATCCATTGATGATAGAAATGAAGATGGATCAAATTCAAAGCCGGGAAGTGGCAACCTATCTATTTAATACTTGTCTATTTAATTTTTTCAGTCCCACAGTTGCGCAGCGTTTGCCGTTTCCGGTTAAAGAGCTTGATGATAAACTATTGAGAAAATTATTACAGCATATTCCTGTAAGAGGATAAATTTTTTGGTATGGATGCAAAATGGTTCTCCCTTCAAAGTATGAAACTGAATCACTCCATAATTGGAGCAATCAATACTGTATGCATTCATTTAAAATTAATGAAGGCCAATGATCAACCGCTGAAATCTGAAGATGAAATTAAGGAGGCGATTCGCACCATTAAGATTTGGCTTACAGAATTGGACAAATTTCTAATTGCGTATGAACAAAATACCTTTCAAGCTATAACCGGTGTGAATCCAAGAATTCAGCAATTCATAAAACGTTTTTCGTCAGCAAAAAGAAAAAATGAATTCAGATCAAAAATCTTTCATGATCGGCCGGTTGAACTTACTCTACTTCTATCAGAAGATGATCCTAAATATTCAGATGACCTAATCAATTCCTTGGCCGACCTGAGAACATTGTTGGAAGAGCACAATCAATCAGATTTTAAGAACCTGTTACCTGATCTTTAATGTACACGATCTTACTACGGCATAATACTTCCATGTTACAGCAGGTCGCTTTGCTAATGGATACAATTCACTCCAAGCAAGTTCCTGAGGAATTGGCCCTATATAAAGGTTGGCTGATTCGAACACTTGAGTCCATGCAATCAGTCATTCAAAACAACCTAAAGGCTATCAATAAAAAGAATTCCAACCTTTATAAAGATATTTTAAGTGATACTGAGTTGGTATTTCATAACCTGGGGCTCGTTAATTCGTTGTATGTACCGCCGATCCATCGCAGCATAAGTTCTGATATTATATCACTGAAACTGCTTCATTGGCTACATAACTCGAATAGTAAGACTATTAATATTCCGTTTGCAATTGCTGACGGCTCTTTTGGCGTTTATCTAAATCAAAGAACTCTTTACTATCTACCAATCGTAGAACAAAAAGGACTTCTATTTTTAGCATTGTTTTTCCATGAATTTGGTCATGTATTATTTGCCATACATCGGCCAGAAATGGAACAGTTGATTGCAGAAATTCAACTTGCTATTGAAGAATTTCTACGGCCAGGATTTGCTCATAACGATGAAAAGAACGAAGATGAGTGGAGAAATAATGAAATAATTGTTACTACATGGTATCGTTGGGCTTTAGAATTATATTGTGATGCGGTGGGCCTGGTAATTGGTGGACCAGCATATTTGCTCGCTTTCTCAAATTATTTTCAGATGGGAGGTCGAAATGAGTTTTTTAATAATAAAGAAGAATTGGCGGGAAGCACACATCCAGTTACATCGATAAGGCTAAAATTTCTTCTTAGCAGAGCTAGACAATTGGGATACAATGAAATTAGTAATCAGGTGGAAGAAGAATGGAATTTATTGAAAACTTCGTATAATGTGAATGAAGAATATTTCGGGTACTATATAGAAGAATACTTTGAGGTTATTGAGGGAGTTATAAGTGATATGATTACTCAGTCATTTCCAATTGAATATAATAACTCTAGCTGTAGCCCTGCAGTTCTGATCAATCAGGCCTGGCAAAAGTTTTATGAAAACCCGGCAGGTTATCCTGATGCAGAAAAAAATCTTGTTCATAATTTTCTTAATTCTTCATTCCAATTGTCTTCAATTCTGTCATGATAATACTTGATTCCATTCCCTTGATAAATAATGTATAGATAATTTTGCCGTGAGTGTCTAAAATTTTCTTTATAAACATAAATAAATGATACTAGGAAATTATGTCAAATGCAGCGGATGCGGACATGAATACAGAATACGGTACAACGTTGGAAATAATTTCCCTCAAACTGCTTCTTTCTTTTGCAAAGATTGTGGAGAAACTATTACTTATGGTTTCGATGTAGATCATAAATTGATTTGTGAAAACGCAGAAATAGCAACATCCTTAGACGGTGTAGACGTAATTAATCTTCACCCTGAATTGTCAATCGATGATACTCGACAGTCAGCGCAAAATATTTTCCTTCGCTTGATTTTTTAGCTAAAAATGATTTTGAAAAAGAATTACCATCTTTTAGGCGAGCGCAATTAAGCAATATTGTCTATATCGTGGAATGGGACAAGATTGCAGAAGATTATCGGAGGCTGGCAGAAGATCGATGGCATTTGTTGGAGCAAAAGTATCCAGGTGATCACAATGGCATAACACTAGCAATCTTGAACGAAGTAATCAAAGTTGTATATTCCTGCGCATGCTGACCACCCATTCCGATCATATTGACCACTCATTCCGATGATGTTGACCACCCTGTTTTTGGGTCATGTGATAGGATCATTCCTGCGATGTTGACCACCCCCTGTAACGGTAAATGCATCTGTCATTCCGACAATGCTGACCATCTGTTATTTTGGGTTAGCCTGACATTCCGACGATATTGACCACCCTGGAGTCCATTTTCTGTAATCGTTTTGCTTTGCAGTTTTTTCATTAATAAAGACTGGAAAGGATGGCTGGAAAAACGATTATCATGAGTAAACTAAAACAGATTATCAGGCTTCGTGGCGATGGCGTAGCACTGCAGACAATCGCTAAAGCGGTAAACATTTCCCGCAATACAGTAAAAAAATATTTGCGGCTAATTGAGGTCAGAGAACTGAGTCCGGAAGATCTCTTACAAATGCAGGATGATCAACTCGAAGCTATGCTGGCTGATCCTGACCCCGGCGATGAACAGCGCCTGGCAGCTTTAACAGCTATGTTTCCTTACATGGAAGCCGAACTGCACCGCACCGGTGTTACCCGCTGGATATTGTGGGGAGAATACAAGCAAAAGCATCCTGATGGTTTTAGCTATTCCAGATTTTGCGATCATTTTAAACAATATAAAATCAGTCAGACCGGTTCACTTCGGTTTGAGTATAAGCCGGGCGACAAGCTTTTTATCGACTTTACAGGCAAAAAACTAGCTATTGTTGATCCTGCCAGCGGCGAGTTAACTGAAGTGGAGATTTATGTAGCTATACTTGGGTATAGTCAACTAACCTACGTGCAGGCAGTAGCTTCCCAGCGTAAGGAAGATTTTATTGCAGCTACTGAAAATGCCCTTCATTTTTTTGGCGGTGTACCACAGGTATTGATACCTGATAATCTCAAAAGCGCAGTGACCAAAGCCGATAAGTATGAGGCCGGGATTAATAGTTCCTTTTTGGATTTTGCCAATCATTACGGTACTACGGTGATGCCCACAAGAAGTTATAAACCCCAGGATAAGGCTCATGTGGAGCGGGCGGTGAACATCGCCTACTCCCGCATTTTTGCACCCCTGCGCAACCGGGTATTCTACAGTCTCAAAGATCTCAATGAAGCCATCAGTGAACTATTGGCTGCTCATAACGATAAGCACTTCCAGAAACGACCCGTAAGCAGAAGAAATATTTTTGACCAGGAAGAGAAACACCTTCTTGGCTTACTTCCAGCTGAACGTTATGAGATCAAACAATCCAAAGAAGTGACGGTTATGAAGAACGGCTATATCCAGCTCTGCAAGCATTATTACAGCGTTCCTTACCGGTTTATTGGACGCAAGGTCAAAGTGATTTATTCCGTGTCGCAGGTATCTGTTTTTTATAACCGGGAACGTATCGCCTACCACCGGTACAGCACAAAGCAGTTCAGCCATTCTACAATCAGGGAACATCTGGCTTCCACTCATCAGTTCGTCAGTGACTGGAACCCGGACAAATTTATCGGTTGGGCTGCATCCATATCTCCTGTAGTCACAGAATATATCACCCGCATACTACAAACAACCACATATCCTGAGCAGGCTTATCGTAGTTGTGTAGGTATCTTAAGCTTTGAGAAGAAAGTGGGCCGCCAACGCTTTATTAATGCCGTTGAACGTGCTACTTATTATGGTGCCTTTAACTACACCATGATCAAAAAAATCCTTCAATGCGGATTGGACAAGGTCGCCTTCGGCGATGATGCAGGTTCCAATCCCCTTCCTGCACATGACAATATCAGGGGACCACAGGCTTATCAATAACTCATTTAAATTTTAAACCCATATACATTTATGAACTCTGCAGTTTTAAACAAAATGTCCCATCTTAAGCTACATGGAATGTTACGCAGCTACCAATCCATGCTGGATAGCAGACAGCATCATGATCTTACCCATGATGAGTTGATCAATATCCTGATACAATCAGAATGGGAGGATCGTGAAAACAAAAGGATCAACCGGCATACAAGGCTGGCCCGCTTCCGGTACTCAGCCACTATCGAGGAACTCAACTTTACGTCCAGCCGGGGGCTGGATAAAACACAGGTGTTGAGGCTTGCTGATGGCAGCTTTATCGACAAAAAGGAAAACATCCTGATAACAGGTGCAACTGGCGTTGGTAAATCTTACCTGGCTTCGGCCTTCGGCCATCAGGCATGCCAGCTTGGTTACCGCACGCTATACTTCAATACTCAAAAACTCTTCTCTAAACTTAAAATGATGAAAGCTGATGGGTCCTACACACGTGAGATGACTAAAATAGAAAAGTATGAGCTGCTGATCCTGGATGATTTTGGTTTGCAGCAACTCGATAATACAGCCAGAATGATCCTGCTGGAGATCATTGAAGACCGGCACGGCAGGAAATCTACCATCATCGCTTCCCAGTTACCAGTCGCCAAATGGTATGAAATCATCGGTGACAGCACAGTCGCCGATGCCATCCTCGATAGAATGGTTCATACAGCGCACAGACTTGAACTTAAAGGAGAATCTTTAAGAAAAAAATAGAACACTATTTTTGTACACCCCAGCTCTTCGAAATAATTACAGAAAATGACCAGCCTGAACAGGGGTGGTCAACATCGCAGGATTAATGGTCAACATCGTAGGAATTTACAATCAAGACAGAAGAAAGAGGAAAATACATAAAAGAATCATTTTCCCCTGACTTGGTTCCTGAAAATGTTGAGGCAAAAATATCCGAAAAAGAAAATAAAGAGAAGAAGCGGCAGCAAGACACTCTGGATGTCTATTATCAGTTCGAAGACTATATAAAAAGCAAACAGCGCAAAGTTGGCCGGGCAACACTCACCGTTTATGCCAATGTAAAATCTCACCTATTTGCTTTTGAAGCATATCGCCAACAAAAGATAACTTTTGACAGCTTTGATTTTGGCTTTTACGAAAGCTTTGTTGATTACCTCACTTTTGAACACATTCACCTGCGCCGGCAAACTATCTTAACAGGTTTGCGACTTAATACCATTGGAAAAACTATCAAGCACCTACGCGGATTTATAAAGGACCGGGTGAAAAGGAAGATTGTTCCGCCCATTGATCTGACTGACTTCAAAATACCGGAAGAAGAAAGTGATGCTATCTATTTAACACATGATGAAATTGCAAAAATTTATCAAACTGATTTAAGTAGTCATCCGCATTTAATAGAGTGTATCGGGACTTGTTTGTATTGGCATGTTTAACCGGCTTGCGGTTTTCTGATTTCTCCAGTTTAAGGCCTGAAGATTTGCAGAAGGATTTGTTGTATAAGAAACAGGAAAAATCAGATCACTGGGTCGTTATACCTCTAAGGCATGAGGCTAAACTAATTTTTACAAGGCAATTCAAAGAAATAATCCCTGCGCTTACTAATCCTGAATTTAACCGGCATATTAAAACTATTGGGAAGCTGGCTGGCATTACTAAGCAGGTAAAATTTTCCTATAAAAAGGGTAATAGGACAATTACTGTTACAAAGCCTAAATTCGATTGGATAACTTCTCATACTGCCCGGCGTTCGTTTTGTACTAACGAATTCCTTGCAGGCACACCGGTGGAGCTAATAATGAAAATAAGTGGGCATAAGCGAACCAAAGATTTCTATAGATACATCCGTGTTACGCCCGAAGAAGCTGCTATTAAGATTAAGGAATTATGGTTAGCAAGAAATGACATGAAATTAATTAAGGAAGCAACTGAAAAACTGAATGTGGCTGTTTAGTTAATTTACCGTTCCCGTCAATGGATACTATTTAATCTTTAATGTAGGAATTAGCGGATCTGTATCTATCAGTTGAAGTTCTCTTACCATTTCGAGTGTTCCATTTTTATATTTAAGAAAATGTGGAGTTTTAATGTGTGATTTATATGCAGCGGTATCGGTATACATTTCCAAAATGGTGAGATGTGTTGGCCTTTCTTTTTCAAAAACTGCATACAACGTTAAAACTCCAGGCTCGACTTTCACCGATGTTTCAATTTCTTCTTTCAAAAGAGCTTTATAGTTTTCTAAGTGAACCGAATCAACTACGATTCTTGATAGTCTTACTATTTCCGGGGTTGATGAAGGAGTTGCATCATTATAGCACGAAATAATGAATATGGCAATCGTCATTAGAATGCCGTAGCTTAATTTTTTCATTGGAAAAGAATTTTGATCTACTATTTAGCCCTAATATACTCATCGACGGATAAAGCGACATGTCAATGCTTTCATTACAGATGGTCATCAATCTTTGTATTCGCCATCAGTAACGCTTTCCAGCCATACCGTCGGGCCCTTGTGGTTACTGGTAATGGCCACCTGCACAAAATAAACATCCGCACTTGCACCATGCCAATGTGGTACATTCGGCGGGCATTTAACTACATCGCCCTTACGAAGTATTTTCTTTGGTTGCCCTTTTTCCTGGTAATAACCTACTCCATCCGTTGCCAATAATATTTGTCCGCCCGGATGCAAGTGCCATTTGGTTCTTGCGCCTGGTTCAAACGTGACATTTCCTATGGCGATTGGATTGAGACTGTCTGCATCAATCAACATTTTCAGATAGGCCGTGCCGGTAAAATTGTTATTGGTGATCTTAACTCCACGTGGGAAGATCGTGTCAGCGCTTGCACTGATAATTGGCTCCCTCTGACCGATTGATTGTTTCTCTTTTAACACCTGAGTTAAAACAGCCTGCGCGGCCATTGCTTCACGTTCTCCTACAGTTGACTTGATGACGCCAGTAAACTTATGTAATAGTTCCGAAGTGAGACCCAAATTTAAACAGATGGACAAATGTGAACGCAGCATAGGTTCCAGTCCACCCAAACTGCTCAGTACGGATATGGTTACCAGTTCTCTTTCTGCATAGGTCAAAACATCTCTTTCAAAAATGTCAGCAAATAAATGT
>Ga0065721_10050665_pt1 | contig 18584 bp, 15 predicted proteins | sample Mesricmetagenome_FD_59108 | JGI IMG/M metagenome (GOLD analysis project Ga0065721, IMG submission 59108) | Mesophilic microbial community from rice straw/compost enrichment Sample: eDNA_1 v2 (version 2) | ecosystem: Engineered > Solid waste > Grass > Composting > Bioreactor | place: USA: Davis... | reverse complement strand
CGACTGGCGTGTCCATTTGATTCCACTCGGCTTGCGAGGAAAGTTCACGTTCATGAGAAACAGTTCTTCTTTCGGGATCAACGTCGCGAGTACTTTGTGAATGTAAGGTTCAAGTTCTTGCCAGTTGGGCTCCGATTTTCCTGCGGGTGTACTGAGGGCGATACCTTTAATACCAAAGAGAACAGCTTGCTTGGCTGCCGCAAGAGTTCCACTGTGCCACATTGAGTTGCCGAGATTCGTACCGAGATTGATTCCCGACAGGACTACGTCTATCTTCTCCCAGAGATGAGTTCCCAACGCGACACAATCAGCGGGAGTGCCGTTAACCCGATAGGCGTCTATTCCTTCGAACTTTATTGGTGACTTCTTATACGAAAGGGGCCGGGTGGCGGTGATGGCATGCCCCATGGATGATTGCTCTACGTCGGGGGCAACAATCCGAACTTCTCCGAAGGAGCGTGCGACCTTGGCCAGCGCCGCAAGGCCGGGGCTGTAGATTCCATCGTCATTTGTGACCAGGATGTTCATATCATAAGGGTTATTAATCAGGTAAAAGCTGGTACGTAATTCTATTGTAAGTACCTGCAGGCATCGGACCATCGTTTGCAACATGCGCGCCGGCCCGCTTTTCAGCACTTCGATAAAAGGAAAAAGATTCATTTTTGATGAAAAAGGCCATGCTTCTGCATAATCCCGACGCCGGTGAGGGAGAAACCAGCAGAAAAGAATTGACTCAACAGATCGAGTCCGGGGGGTTCGAGTGTAGTTATTCATCCACAAAACAATTTCGTTGGGAAAAGACCGAAACGGACAAAGTCGACTTTCTCATACTCGCTGGTGGTGATGGAACGGTGCGAAAGGTGGCGAGTGAACTTCTTTCCAGAAAGGTGCTCGATAAAAAGCTTCCGCTCGGATTGTTGCCCTTTGGAACCGCTAACAACATTGCGAGAACGCTGGGGCTTCACGGTCCGATTGACAAACTCATTAAGGGGTGGCACAACGCCTCCGTGAAGCGATTTGATGTCGGAACAATCGAAGGCTTGGAGAAAGATACTTTCTTCCTGGAGAGTTTTGGATACGGGCTCTTTCCAAAGTTGATGAAAGAAATGGAGGACAAGGATTACGACAGCATTGAAGATCCGAAGAAAAAGTTACAGGTTGCTCTTGAAGTCCTCAAGGATCTCATTCTAGAAGTGCCATTGAAACGTTGTGACCTTCGCCTTGACGACACTGACTATTCGGGGGAATTCTTGTTAATCGAAGTAATGAATATACGTTCTATCGGTCCTAACCTCGGACTGGCACCGGAAGCAGATCCTGGCGATGGCGAGTTTGATGTGGTACTCATCACGGAGAAGCAACGCAAGCACCTTGCGGGCTACGTTCAGAAGAAAATTGAAGGAGTGGATGTTCCGTTTGATTTTCCTCTCCTTAAGGCGAAGAGGCTAAAGATGAGATGGGACGGACGGCATGTTCATGTCGACGATGAATATTACAAGTTGAAGAACCCGGCAAGCATTCGAATCGAAATCCGCGAAGGACTTCTTGATTTTGTGATCCCCAGGTAGCGATGTTGGCTGCGCGGTTCTATCGAAAAAGCTTCTTAGATTGTGACAAGTTTTCGTATGAACAGACTGTCGCTCGTACTCTTGCTAATGGTGCCGTTGACGGCAGCCGGTCAAACAGTGTTTGGAGTCAAAGCGGGAGTGAATATCTCCGATATTGTGATGACTAATTATGTCAATCCCGACGTCGAGGCAGATTTGGGACTTAAGATCGGGCCTCATGCGGGCTTCTTTGTGAATGGAACACTTGAGAATCGGTTCGGCCTTGCCGCCGAATTGTTGTATAGTAACAAGGGGGTAAAAGGGAATACGGATATCCATTTGCACTATATAACGCTCCCCGTTTTTCTACAATACGGACTCAATGAACATTTTACGGCTGAGCTAGGACCCGAGGCTGCCTATCTCTTTTCAGCTAAGTCTGCTTACGGCGATGTCAGCAGTACATACAACAATCGCTTTGACCTTTCACTCGACGCAGGTGTCCGTTATGATACCCCCAGACTGACGTTTGGAGTTCGATACTCAGCCGGCTTGTTCAGCGTTCGCGATGCGGTCGATATCCAAGGACTATCAGGAGGAAGAAGAGTCAAGTACCAAAATCGAGTCTTACAATTTTCTGTCGGCTACAAACTTCGTGTACTCGAATAGCATGACATGGAAGATCACGCTGCAACTATCCGCGATGATCACTCTTATTCATCAGGTTCATCACTGCAGCGGCTGCAAGCCCTCCTAGTAAATACCATGAAACCGTCAGCAATTTGGTTTTAGTAGTTCGAGTGGTCGGATCGTCGTTGAGTCCAAATGTCTTTGGAAGTAGCACAGCGCCAAGACCTGCAGCCAGCCCGAGCATAGCTCCTCGAATAAGTGTAGTCTTGTTTTCGCCTGTATCGGCCATGCTGTAATAGAGGGAGTTACTCACAAGGTCACCCGCAAGAGCAACAGGGAAGAGTGCACCTGCCGTCTGAGCGATAATGTCATTCCCTTTCATCACTTTCGCCACGGCATTCATTCCGAGAAGATCGATTCGCGGTGCGTCCTTGTCGATTTTCTTGGCGCCTTCATTTAACAGGGTGAGTGCGGCGGCGCCAGCCAGTCCTCCAATCGTGCTCTTAATGTTCATGGTCGTGTTTGTTGCTAATGGCATTGCTTAAAATCCAATGCCACATGCACACAACCTACTTGAATACATTACGCTTTTGTACGACTTCGTCAAGAAAGACCTCATCTTCAGATTTCTGTACAAGCTGCATTGCCGGAGTTCCTTGTTCGCGGGCAATTGCAGCCACACGGCCTTGTCCGTTGAACAACACATCGGGGCGGTGCGCAGCGATCGGATCAAGGTAGGCATCGCGTGGCGAGATAATCTTCCAGCCGTTTTTCTTCAAGTGTTTGATTAGGTCACCTAGAAAAAGGGCCGCGAGGTCGTTCTCATGCAGTAGAAGTACATGTTTTGGTGAACGTCCGAGATGCTTTACCGCTACGTCATCATAAAAGAGAACACTGTTATAAATGTGTTCGATGTATACTTCCTTTAGCGCTTTCCGGTCAATGTGTTGATTCTTCTTTCGCGCATTTACAGCCAGAGAATTTAGATACCAATCGTAATTGTCAACAGTGACATACCCGTTCTGGAGGCGCAGTCCCTCCAGCGCCTCTCGTACCGAATCTCGTGATGATATCTTTCGCCCCTCATCAAGGTAAGGGTACCTATACCATTTATGATAGTTTGCATACCGGGATAAGATGCTGTCTGAAGTGCGGATGTCCTCGATATAGGCAGCCGTTCCGATTTGATGCATCCGTTGATGACTGTGTGAGTGGTTTGCCAAAAGATGCCCGGCCCCTGCGTATGATCGCAGTCGTTGTTCGCCTGGCTCATCTATGTTTTGTGTTAAGACGAAGAACGCTGCTTCATCGACATTGTTCTTTCTCAACGCACGAATGATAAGTCGGGTTCGTTTTGTTCCGGTCAAAAGCGGACTGTCGGCAGTCGGGGCATCATCAAAGGTAAGGGCTATTTCCTGAGCGACAGTAATTCCGGGTAAGAGAATGAAGATGAGAATCAAACTTCGAAGCGATCGAACCATTTAAGCGGCATTTGTTTGTGAAGATAAGGTATGTTGTGCGTTCGACAAATAGGATCATGATTCGACCAACGCATACATGGTCGGTCCGTCTGACGCATACAGCGGCTGTATAGCCATGTACGTTTTCAAAGTTGATTATGAATTTTCATAGGCACCATACGCGGGGCAAATCCGTTATCTTTGCGATACCCATCTTTACGATGTTGGTTGTTGTGCTGTTTCTTCGTCGAGCTAAATCTTTTCAATACATGAGAGCAGTCTGTCTTCTATTATTCTTCGCGGTTATTTCCTTTTCTGCAACGTCACAGACGCTGGAATCAATTACCCGTTTGCAACAGGATACCACGAGAAAGGATAGCCTAAGACGGGAGACACCTTCTTCTGTCCCGGCTGGTAATGAACAGTTGACAGCTCCGAGGAATTTCTACAACCTCATGAGGAATCGGCAGGTGCACAGGAAAGGTCTGTTCTCCGTACATAAAGTCAACGACAACTACTACTTTGAAATTCCTGACAGCATCCTGGGCAGAGATCTCCTCGTCGTAGCAAGGATCTCCCAGGGAGCAGCAGGCGTACGGCCCGGACACACCGGTTTCGCCGGGGATCAAATTGGGAGCACGATCATCCGCTTCGAGAAGGGGCCAGGACACAAACTGTTTCTCCGACGGATTACCTATGAAGATCAGGCTGGGGATACAACCGATGCCATGTATCATGCGGTTGTTAGGTCCAACCTGCAACCTCTTGTTGCCGCATTTGGTATTGGCGCCTATTCGCCGAACGGAAAGGGAAGTGTGATTGATGTGACAAGTTATATCAATGGGGATAACGACATTCTGTTTTTCAATTCATCGGCAAGGAAGTCGATGATGGTTGGTGCGCTCCAGAGCAACATGTGCTACATCAAGGATATCACCCCTTATCCCATGAATGTTGAGATCAGGACGATTAAGACTTATACCCGATCGAACTCTCGCGCCACGTTTACGATGGAGTTGAATACTTCCATTGTGTTGCTTCCGGACGTACCCATGAAGAAGCGTCTTGCCGACAAACGCGTAGGGTACTTCACTGAGCGTTATACCGACTATGATGCAAATCCTCATGGTGTTAAGGTGGTAAGCTTTATCAAGCGTTGGAGGCTTGAGCCGAAACCCGAGGACGTCGAGCGTTATCTTCGAGGAGAGTTGGTTGAGCCAAGGAAGCCGATTGTGTATTACATCGACCCTGCAACGCCGAAGAAGTGGGTACCCTACCTTATCAAGGGTGTAGAAGACTGGCAGGTTGCGTTTGAACGAGCAGGTTTCAAGAATGCAATCATAGCTAAACTCCCGCCCCGGGGAGAGGAATCCGTCTGGAGTCTTGAGGATGCGCGACATTCGGCTATTGTCTACAAACCGTCGTCGATCGCCAATGCGGCAGGACCCATCGTAACTGACCCGAGAAGCGGAGAGATTCTCGAGAGTCACATTAACTGGCACCACAACCTCATGTCGATATTGAGAAATTGGTATCTCATCCAGTGTGGTCCGCTTGACCCGAGGGCACAGAAAATGAACTTTGACGATGCGCTCATGGGCGAGCTGATTCGCTCAGTGGCTGCCCACGAGGTTGGTCACACGCTCGGGCTCACGCACAACTTTGGTGCGAGTTCCACAGTCCCAGTTGAGAAACTTCGTGATCGCGATTGGTTGGAGAGGAACGGTCATACACCGTCGATCATGGACTATGCGCGCTTCAACTATGTCGCACAACCGGAAGACAGTGTCGGTGAGCGAGGTTTGATAAACAGGATTGGCGCTTACGATTTGTGGGCTATTGAATGGGGATATCGATGGTACCCTGACCTGAGTGCCGAAGAGGAACGGCCGATCCTGAACAAGTGGATCGTCGAACGGATGGAGGACGACCGCGCCTTGTGGTTTGGATCCGAATTCGCATCCGACGACCCTCGCACGCAGACGGAAGATCTCGGGAGCAATGCCATGGTCGCCAGCGAGTACGGAATTAAGAACTTGCAACGTGTCGTGGCTAATTTAATGAAGTGGACGTATCGGGAAAATGAAGGATATAGCGAACTTGCAGGACTTTACAACGGTGTGATACGACAATTCGATTATTACATTGGTCATGTGCTTGCAAACATAGGAGGTGTTTACGAAACTCCGAAGTTAGCGAGTCAGCCCGGGCCTGTTTATCAAGGTGTGCCGTTGTATCTGCAAAAGGATGCGTTGAAGTTCTTGAATGACCACGTGTTCACTCCACCGACCTGGTTGTTAGATACGGCGATCATTGCAAGGGTAGGTGGATCTCCGACTCAGACAGTGGCGCGCTTTCAGGACCGCGTGTTGAGGTACTTATTCGATACAGGTACAATCAGCAGGCTGGCGTCACAAGAAGCTATGTACGGCGATAGCGCTTATCACCTTGTCGACTATTTCAATGACATCGATGCTATGATCTGGACGGAGTTGAAAGAGGAAAAACCAATCGATGTTCATCGGCGGAATCTTCAGCGTGCTTATGTGGACGCTCTAGTCGCTCTCTCTGAGAAAACTGGAAGGGAGTACAGGGATGCTGCTCCGTTGGCCAAGAACAAATTAGCTGAAATTTATTCCTTCATTAGGAAGCGAAAGAGGAAGATAGACGATCCGATGAGTACCTATCACCTCAACTTCCTCGAGAATAAACTGGCAGAGTTGGTCAAATAATCAGAGATATTTGTTGTCCGCTCTCTCGATCGCTTTTGTGATTGACCGAACGACTTCGTCGAGCTTGTCTGCGGATTCCTGGAGGTGTTCCCTTACTATTTTAGCTTCCTCCTCGTTGTGCTCGGCCTTGGCGAGCAGATTGACAAGCCCAAGAATTGAGGCTACAGGGCTGCGAAGTTTGTGTGCGTTGATGAATGCGTATTCTTCGAGGGCTTTGTTCTTCTTTTCGAGTTCAGCCGTGCGTTGCTTGACGAGCATTTCGAGGTTCTCGTTGATCCCTTGGATCTCCTCGGCCTGCGCCATGATTTCTTCATTTTGCGCCTGGATCTCTTCGTTCTTGAGCTGTATTTCGCGAGTCCGTTCTTCGACCTTCGCTTCAAGAATCAATTTGTCTTCCAGGAGTGATTTCTCCCTGTATTTGATAAATCCATATCCGCTGATCAGGATAGGCGCGATTATCAGCAGGTAGAAGGGAGCCGTCCGCCAGAACGGGGGGCTCACTACAAAGGATACCGAAGCTTCCTTGGCGTTAGAGAAGTCGTCTGTTTCAGAAACTTTGACTCGGAATGTATATTCACCGGGAGGCAGGCGCGAATAGGTCACCTCGAGGTTTCGAGTAGATATCCAATCTACATCATAGTTTTCGAGCTTGTAGAGAAAATTGAGATTCAGTGGGTTTTGATACCAGAAGCCTAAATAGTGAATCGTTACGTTATTCTCGTTATAGCGCAGTTTTGAGTCTGCTTCAATGTTGTAAGACTGTCCAAAGATCGAGAAGTCGTGGATCGTTGGTTTGGGTGTAGTTGCAATGCGATCGTTATTCAGTGAGAATTTAAGAATTCCTCGTGTGGTTCCTGCGTATACCTGACCGTATTGGTCGACCGTGGAAGCATTCAGGTTGGGTTCCTTATCGCGTATTCCACTCTCTTCTCCCCAATAGCGCATTTGTTTTCTCCGGACATCGTAGACGTCGACGCCGTAGTTGTGAAAAGCAATAAGGTTGCCGTGCTTATCGCCGACGAGCGATTGCACTGAATGGTCACGAAGGCGCACGTCAGCGACCTCACTGAATTTTCCATCAGAGAACATGAAGACTCCGTTGTTCTGGGCGCTGACCCAGATGTTGCCATCAGCATCCTCTGCCACGCTGTAGACAACCTGGGAGGGCAGCCCGTCTCCATAGTGATGGAATCCCTTGTCGTCGAGCATCGTTACTCCTTTTCCATCAGTAGCGAACCAAGTTCTTTCGCGACTGTCGATAAATACTTGATAGATGAAATCAGAACTCAAACCATCACTTGAACTGTAGTTCCTGATCGTGTACTCTCCATTTCGGAAACGGATCATGCTGGCTCCACCAAGTGTTGCCGCCCAAACTTTATCGCCTCGTCCTGTAATACCGAGAATGTTTCCATTTCGGAGTTCTTGCTTGAAGTGCTTGACCTCGTTGTTGTCAGGATGAATTCGCAGAAGACCGCTGCCGTATAGTCCTGCCCAGACGTATCCTTCAGGATCTATGTACAGGCTTATAACTGGCGCGTTCCTCGTTTCTCTGCTCGGTAGTTTTTTGGCGACCACCGACGATCCTTCCTTGACAAACAGTCCATCGCTCGTTGAAAACCAGGTTCGACCTCTCAAGTCGACCGCTACGGCAAGCACGTTGTTGTCAGCTCCGGGCTGAACTACTTCGAGATGTTCAATACCGTCTCCCATTGTGCGGACGATACCCGATCTAAGTCCCGACCAGATATTTCCTTCTTCATCTTTTAAGAGGCAGTTGATCGCCGACAGGCTGGTGCGTTGGAATTCGGTGAATACCCTCTGTCTACCGGTCACGCGATCGTAGGACATCAGCCCATGACGAGGTAGAGCGATCCAGAGTTGTTCCTCTTTTACGACAAAGTCGCTGATCGCTCCAAATTGCCATCCGTCGTTGGCGAGCGGGTTGATCTTGTTTGTGCTCATGTCATAGCTAAGCAATCCGGCGTCTTCGGTGGCCAAGGCGATCACGTTGTTGTCAATTGCACGTATCTTTCGGATGATAATGTCGGACAGCCCATCGTTGCTGTCGATTACGTCAACTTTTACATCCGCTCCTTCAAGGGAACACACAGCAATTCCCGCATCCGTTCCAGCCCATACTCTTCCGAGTCGGTCTTCGAATAGATCGTAAATGAAAAGGTCAGGCAGTCCCTCGTCCTGATCGACGCGATAAAGTCTATCATTGAGGAAGTAGTAGAGGCCATCATTCTTGGTCGAGAACCACATGACTCCTCGCTTGTCGAAGAGAATGTCGGATACCGGTTCCACCGCCGATCCTTCGCGCGCCTCAAAAGGGTGGATGCGACCGTTCTTCACAAAGGAAATTGTTCCATTCTGGTGTCCCATCCACAGTCGACCAAGACTGTCCTGCGCGAGCGCCGTGATGTGGTTGTCGGCGAGGGTATCGTCGGAAGTTAGGCGCTGGAATGCTCTTCCATCAAATCGGAAGAGTCCCTTGTCAGTGCCCAACCATATGAAACCGCTTCTGTCCTGAAGAAGTGTATTCACCTGAACAGGTTGAGTCTTGTTAAGGGGATAGTATTGCTGGAAATAGGGCGATTGTCCCCATGAGAACGTCCCTGTCAGGCACAATAGCAATATCAACGCCCGGGCGATCTTCATAACGATTGGAGGGACATAGTTGCCTTGAAATCTACTTCGATCTCGGTGGCAATTTTCTGACTTACGATTGCCGGTATTGAGATATTATGGTCTGCGAGTGGTACAAAGAATCGCGACTTCACAGTCAACGTCCCGTTGGAAACGGTAATGGTTGACTTAATGATTCTTGTCTGTTTCTTACCGTGTATGTCAAGATCTCCCTTTGCCCGAACGTTGTAAGTTCCGTCAGCCTTGAGATCAACGGGTTCAATGATCTTCCCGCTAAAGCGCGCCCGAGGATATTTGTCGCTCTCCATGTATTTCTCATTGAAATGCTCACGTTGAAGAGCGCTGTTGAATCCCTGGAATGTCTTAATGTCGACTGTAAAGGCGAACTGGTTCGTGGCGGGGTCGATCAACCCCTGGACCTGGTTGGAAGACGCTTTTATAAGCTCCAATTCGGCATTTGAGGTAAAGGCCATTTCGCATTTCTGGACGCTGTATTTTGCCTGCCCGAAAGCTGATGTTAACGCAGCCAATGCTAAAAACACGGTCATAAGCGACCGTGACAAATGGGGTCTATGTACCATAGGGCGAGGATTTGACCGACGGGGGGTGTCGGTAGCCGCTTCACTTAAAAATGCAAAAATATCCGGAAAGTACCGAGTGCCTATGAATACAGTTAACGGCCGAAAGGGAACCCGAAGGAAGCCTGTTCCCTGAATTCTTGGGGCGGTTGCCACTACGGTTGGGCTAAGGGTCAAGCTCAAAAATGTGTATACTTTTGTGGAAATGTGAAATTTCCAAAATGCCTGATTGATAGTGTGGAGGAAGGTCCCCAGCGACGAGGTATTCCCCACCATCACTAATCTTTACAAGTTCATCTTCTCTCGGGTTGCCGTTGGCACAATATTTTTGACGTGAATAATGACTATAACAGTCAACCTTCAGGTATAGGTTAGGTAAATAAAAATCCCCCGGAAGCCGTCCGGGGGTTTTTATTTTTAGGCTTACCACCCGATCGACCACTCGGTCTCTTTAGGCTCTATTATGTTCGTTTGTCGACCCAATCACGATTCTTCGACGAAGCCGGCTCGCCTCTTGATGTAACTACCAATGAACAAACTTTTTCCTGATGAGACTTCGTTCCTTGATACTTATAGCATCGTTTTTCATAGCAAGCATACCGGCTATGGCGCAGAGCGATGATTACCTTCAGATATTTACGACTAATTACAATTCGTCCCTCTCTATTGAGATAGACCCCATGGCGTTTATCCTCAAAGGACACTCCATTCATCTGCGATACTCGCCTATGGCAAGCGATCACTTCCTCGTAGGAATTGGTGCTTATGCGCTCAATCTTCCCGATGCCATTGTTGACCTAAACAGCCACAACAGGGATCGAGGGTGGTCCGTTCGGATTCGAAGTGCATATGCATTGTATGCGGAATATTTCCCCAAAGCGGCGAATGATGGATGGTTTATCGGGGAGCAAGTTGGTATACAGAGTTTCAAACTGAAGAACAACAGGGAAGGTACGGCGTCGACCAGCTTCAACACTGTCTTGGCAATGACTTACACCGGATACTCGTGGCGACCTCGCGGTGGTTCGTGGTATTTAAAGCCATGGGTAGGCGTTGGGTTGACCGATCGGATCGATGGTATCAATCGCATCGGATCCTCGCGATACCAAGTGGGCCCCATTGTTCCCTTCTTCACCCTCCATGTGGGCTACACACTTTAGAGGTATACATTCCGGACATCCCGGTGTTCACAATTGAACCATGCCGATCGCCGCGGTGTCGGAAACCAATCGCATCACGCACATTCTGTGACATTTGCATCGGGCGGTTTTACTGGCACATATATTGGTATGCGCTCCGCAATATTCAATCAAGGGTTTCGTTCCTCGTACATGCAAAAGCTGGTCGCGTTCTTTTGGTTCTGTTCCGGAGCTGACACGGAGATACTAAACAAGTGTCGAACCGAGACAGCGAAGTACGTAGGCATCGGCGCGACGGTCTTCTTCACTGGTGTCTTTGCATTTCTCTCCGCGACGTACGCACTCTACACCGTGTTCGACAATGTCTTGTCAGCAATCATTTTCGGGGTTGTATGGGGGCTCATGATCTTCAATCTCGACCGGTTTATTGTCTCAAGTATGCGAAAAGAGGGAAGACCCAGGCGCGAGTTTGCAATGGCAATTCCTCGGATCATCCTTGCAATTCTCATCTCGGTCGTCATTGCCCGTCCGCTTGAGTTGAAAATCTTTGAAAAGGAGATTGCGCCTGAATTGGTGTTGATGGAACAGGAGAAGTACGCGGAACAGGAGCGCGAGGTTATGGAGAGGTTCGTCCCGTACCAGGACAGCCTTCGCAGCCAGGTGTCTGTGTTGAAGGATGAGATCGCCGCGCAGGCTGGCCGTCGCGATGAACTTGTCAGGATCGCGCAGGAGGAAGCAGATGGCACTGGCGGAAGTATGCGTCGAAACCTTGGCCCGATATACAAAGTAAAGAAAGCCGATGCCGACAAAGCAGAACAGGAACTGGCTGACCTCCGGATTAGGAATGCGGAAAGGATTCAATTCGTTGAGGCATTATTGGCCGGAAGTATTCAGGCGATGAATCGCGAATTGGGTGCGCTTAAACGTTCTTCAGTCGATGGCCCGGCTGCGAGGATGGAGGCGCTTAGCAGGATCACGAGCAATAGCGACGCGATTCTCTGGGCCCATTGGTTTATAATGTTGTTATTTATCGCTGTAGAAACGGCACCTGTTTTTGTGAAGCTTATTTCTCCCAAGGGTCCGTATGACAATCTCTTGCGCATTGCCGAACACGGCTTTGTCGTAGAGGAAACTGAAACAACGGCCCGTGCCAACGCCGAATCGAAGTCCAGGACTTCAAACTTACCCGAGCATGAACGAAACTACATCCAAAACCGATTGGATGCGGAACTGAACAAATAGACAGGGATAACCTCCTTGCCGACGGGTTTGCTCTCGTGCAGAATATTTCTGATTTTTATTGCTTAACCAATATCCTGCATGAAAACCTTTACTACACTTTGTCTGTTCCTACTTTCGTTTTCCCTGATCGCACAGACGGGAAAGGTCATGGACAACCTATCCATGCCCAGCAAGATTCTTAAAGGCGAGCGCAAATACGCGATCTACCTGCCTCCCGATTACGAGACGTCTCAACGCAGTTATCCGGTGCTCTACCTTCTTCATGGAGGGGGAGACGATCAGACCGGATGGATCCAGTTCGGTGAGGTGATGCATATCACCGATAAGGCCATCAGAGAGGGAAAGTCCACGCCTATGATCATTGTCATGCCAGATGCTAACACGGGCCAGCGCGGATACTTCAATGATATCAAAGGTGATTGGCGATACGAAGACTTCTTTTTCCAGGAGTTCATGCCCTATGTGGAAAAGACCTGGAGAATCAAGGGTGAAAAACGCTATCGCGCAGTCGCCGGGCTTTCCATGGGAGGAGGTGGGAGCTTTGTTTATGCTTTGCGACACCCCGAATTGTTCTCATCAGCGTGTCCACTGAGCGCATCGACGGGGCCTCTTTCTCTCGAAGATGCGAGGACTTCACTGACCAGACGTAATATCAAATGGTCATCCGAGGCGGAGTTAGAGAATTATTACAAGCGGCATAGTGTCCTGGAGCTTATTAACCAGATGCCCGACGATCAGAAGAAAGCGGTGCGCTGGTACATCGATTGTGGTGATGATGACTTCCTATACGAAGGAAATTCACTCGTGCATATTGCCATGAGGAAGAAGGAAATTCCGCACGAGTTTAGAATTCATGATGGGGGGCACGGCTGGAGCTACTGGCGTAACGCATTACCTACGGTTCTCGAGTTCGTTTCGCAGGCATTTCACCAGTATTAATTCGGCAAGGGTTGCCGTTCTCGTGGCCTCGAAAAAAAATTTGGGGGCGATTAAACCCTTCGTCCCTTTCGCTGTCAAAGCTGCATAAATCGTAGAATTATGAGACAGACAATCTATTTAACAGCCGGCATGATGCTCATTTCGGCCGCGTTGCTTGCGCAACGCCCCTCACGTCCCGCTAATGGAGACAGGCAGCTTTCAAGAATGAAGAGCGAGTTAACTTTGTCAGACGAGCAAACGAAGAAAATCGAAGAGATCAATAAGAGCTTTTGGAAGGAACATGCTCGTTTGAATGCAGACAGTACTATGGCCCGGGAGGCGAAGATGACTAACAGGAAAGAACTTGCAGAAAAACGTCAATCCTCAATCGAACAGGTGCTCACGAAAGAACAACGAGAAAAGTGGGCTACCGCAAAACAACGTGCGGGCCACCGTCCCGAGCCACGCTCGGAAGCAAATCGGGCAGAGCGACTCAAAAAAGAACTCGGTTTGTCAGACGAGCAGGTGAAGAAGATGCAGGAAATAGGCGAGACGACCGCTCGTCGTTTCCGCGAAGTGAGGACCGATTCTACCCTGACAGGGAAGAACAGAGTTGATGCACACAGGCAGATTATGAAAGACAGACAGGCCGAGATCAAAAAGGTACTGTCCCCAGAGCAATACGAGAAGTTTGTCGCTCTCGAAAAAGAGAGGATGCGCGAACATAGACGCCCTGGCGATCATCGTCGTCCTGGTGATCATCACCGAAAACAGCAAGGGTAAGCGATTACTTAAAGACGCGGGACAGTCAAACCTCCGTCAACCATAATCACCTGGCCCGTCGAGTAAGGAAAGTTTCCGACGGCTAAAGAGGCGACAGCTTTACCAACGTCTTCGGGAAGGCCCCAGCGACTTGTTACGCAAAGGCCTTCCCTTATCATTTTGTCATATTTCTCCTTTACTCCGCTGGTCATGTCGGTTGCAATGACGCCGGGACGGACTTCATACACCGGAATGTTGAATTCGCCAAGGCGTACAGCAAAAAGCTGCGTCGCCATGCTAATGCCGGCCTTGGATATGCAGTATTCACCGCGATTTACCGATGCCACTGTTGCTGAGATGGATGAGACGTTGATGATACAGCCCTCAAAGTCGGCGTTCGACTTTTTCTGAGCTATCATCCAGTTCGCAGCCAGTTGTGTGAGAAAGTAGCTTCCCTTCAGGTTCGTCGACAACACTTCATCAAAGCTTTCTTCCGTTGCCTCGAGTATGTCACGACGCTCTCTCGGAGCAATGCCAGCGTTGTTCACGAGGACATTCAATCTGCCGAATGTATTCGACACCTTTTCAATCATTGCCTTCCGGTCGGAGGATGACGCAAGATTACCCTGGCAATAAATCACTTGCGCGCCAGTCTTTTGGAGTTCTTCCAATACACCGCCAACGGCTGATTCTTCACGAACTCCATTCACCGCGATATCAAATCCATTCGTGGCAAGCTCACGAGCGATTCCCAGTCCGATTCCGCGGCTACCTCCTGTGATTAATGCTACTTTCTTCATCGTTTATATCAGATAGCAGGTATGTCAATCCAGCGACGTTTTTCCCAGCTCTCCAGGCCCTTCTCAGCAAGTTGAACACCGCGTGCTCCATCTCGGAGATCCCAAGGGAATGGTTCATCCTTAACTATATGCTTGAGGAATAATTCCCATTGAACTTTAAATGCATTGTCATAAGTTTCCTGCTCAGGGACTTTAGACCATCCTTCAAAGAAGTTGATCGGTTGGGGAATGTCGGGATTCCATACGGGCTTGGGTGTGTTGCCGTAATGCTGGATATAACATTCTCGAAGTCCCGCGACTGCCGAACCTTTTGTTCCGTCGACCTGGAGTGTCAGGAGGTCATCGCGACGAACTCTCACTGTCCACGAAGAGTTGAAATGTGCGATGATACCGTTCTCTAACTCGAAGGTTGCATAGGCTGAATCGTCAGCTGTGCATTTATAGCGCTGACCATTTTCATCAACGCGCTCCGGGATGTGAGTTGCTCCGAGGCATGATACGGCTTTGACTTTGCCAAACACGTTGTCGAGCACGTAACGCCAGTGACATAACATATCAACAATTATTCCGCCATCATCTTCCTTGCGGTAGTTCCATGAAGGGCGTTGCGCAGGGATAGTGTCTCCCTCAAACACCCAATACCCAAACTCTCCGCGAACAGACAGTATTCTTCCAAAGAACCCTTGTTGGATGAGGCGTTTGATTTTCATGATTCCGGGCAACCATAGTTTGTCCTGAACAACACCGTTCTTAACGCCAGCCTTCTCGCACAACTCGGCAAGCGATAGTGCGGTAGCGGTATCAACAGCGATCGGTTTTTCGCAGTAAATATTTTTGCCTGCCTTCACTGCCTTCCGGATCGCGTCTGCACGCCTTCCGGTGGTCTGCGCATCGAAGTAGACGGTATAGTGCGGATCAGCCAGCGCTTGGTCGAGGTCAGTCGAAAACTTTTTCACGCCGGACATGGCAGAAAGTTTTTCAAGTTTGTTGATGTCCCGACCGATCAGGATGGGATCGGGCATGATTGTTTCGCCAGGTCCGATTTTTACGCCGCCTTGCTTGATGATTTCGACCATCGATCGCATAAGGTGTTGGTTAGTCCCCATGCGACCGGTGACTCCGTTCATGATGATGCCTACTGTATGTTGCTTCATTGTCTTATGATTGGGTTCGTTTGTTTTTGCAATTGAATCGAGGATCACGGTTACGAGTGCTGATGATAGGCGTCGATAATCTTTTCCAGGAACGTTGCCTGATCGTCTTGCCAAAATCTGTTTGAAAAGATTTCAACTTCATTGAATCCAGTAAATCCTGCTTCTTCCACCCACCCGCGAATTTTCCTGATAGGGATACAGCCTTCGCCCATCAGTCCTCTGTCGTTCAGCATGTCTGTTGTCGGAACGTTCCAATCGCAGATATGGAACGCGAGTAGATTTCCCTTCTTTCCACATCGTTTGATTTCCTGCTCCAGGGTCGGGTCCCACCACAGGTGATACACGTCGACAGCTACGCCCACCCAGGGTGAGTTGATTGCCTCCGCCATGTCATTCGCCTGTCCGAGTGTGTTGATCGCTGAACGAGTATCGGCGTACATCGGGTGAAGGGGCTCAATGGCAAGTTTAACTCCTGCATCTCTTGCGTACGGCAATACGGTTTGTATTCCTTCCTGGATTTGTTTTCGCGAGTCTTCAAGAGACTGACGCGGCTCGGCGCCGCATACCAGAACGATCATGTTTGTCCCGAGAGCAGCGGCCTCGTCAATTGCTTTCTTATTATCGTCAACTGCTTGCGCGCGTTTCGCCTTGTCGACCGATGGGAAGAAGCCACCGCGACAGAGGGAAACTACTTCAAGTCCCTTGTCGCGAAGCATTTCGCCAGTCTTTTTTATGTCACGACGATTCAAAGCATCGCGCCAGACAGTTATTCCTTTAACCCCAGCTTCTGAAAAATGCTCTGCAGCCTCTTCAATCATCCACGGTTTTGTAGTGATGGTGTGGATGCATAGCCTCGACAAGTCTGTTAAAGGTTTCGCGCTCATGGCAAGCAATTGAAGAACGTATAGTACTTTTCGTTATTGATAATTCTCTGCACGTAAAGCGCTGCTTCCCTTGCGTGATAGTCGCCCCACATACTCGACTCACCATTCGGAATCTTACTGCCCGAAGGGATATGATCCCATCCGTTCGGACGGTGATAGATAGAATGTAGGATAAGTCCCTGGTGGGATGACTTTGTGCTGAGGTAGGGCTCGTCAAGTAACGTATCAAGTACTGTTAGTCCCGCTTGCCAATAGCGTTGTGCAACTTCCTTCTCAGATGACTCAAGATATTTGCCAAGGCGCAACAATCCCTGCGCGGCAATCGCTGCAGCAGAACTGTCAACAGGTTCAAAGTCATTGTAGGGGTCTGCGGGTTTCTCGAGATAATCAGCAATCTTGTGGAGCAAGGGTGCGCCTGTGTCCCAATAGGGAATTCCATCGGTCGGTGTGTGGTTGATGTAGAAGTCGCAAGTTGCTTTTGCAGCTTTTAACATGAATGCCTTGATCCTGTCCTTACCGCCGAATGCATCAAGTTCCGAAGCGTCGCGCGTCTCAAGCCATTCCAGTTCTTCCGCGTATCCGCACATCGCCCATGCGAGTCCGCGCGTCCAGGTGGTGAATCCGGTGTAGCCCTGCTGCGAGTTAGGGCAGCGATAGTTACCGTCTTTCGTGTTGAACACACTTTCATGGGCTGTCCTTCCCCAGATGTCGTAGCTATCACGACCTTCGCCGTAGAATATTGCATACCTGGCAGTGGCTTCCATATGCTGGAGTGCACGCTCAAGCAGATTAATCTTCACATCGTTTTCCGCTTGAAACACGTGACCGAGAGCATGACTTAGAACTAATGCCCTGCACGTGCGCATGGTGTCAACAAAGAGCGAATGGGGTCCGTTGAATGAGTGAATAAATCCACCGTCTTTGATCGTTGTCCATCTGCTTGCTTGCACAGCGCCCGATATCTTCAGAGCCAGTTCATAAAAGTTTTCCTCCCATTCATTCGAAGGGAGTTTTCCTTCGCGAATTAACCGCAGTAGGTTGCCATACGTGCTCACGTTATTGAACCCGTGATCATGCACACCGATATGACTCACGTGCGGAGCCATTACTTCGACAACCTTTTTCTGGGTTGCCTTCAAGAGTTCCTTATCTCCTGTCACGTCGAACTGAAGGATTGCTGATCCGTACTGGAACCCTTGCGTCCATTCTGTCCAACCACGAGTTGAGTATTTGCCTTCTACCGTAAATACCGGGGAGCCCTTTCGCTCGTCAAAGTTCTTCTGGATTAGCCTGATCTTCTCATCGGATAGTTCCCAGAATTTTCCGAGTTTCTTACTGAGGTCTGCGGGTTTGAGTGTATTGTTGATCTTAATCATTCGGTGCTGAAGTTAATCTGTTGGCTTGATTCGCGAAGAATAAAATAAGAGCCGACACGAACCGGCGCAAAACTATAAGAAATTTTGGGAATGTGGGAACCGCGGGGCGAATGAAATGGCCTTATGTATAAGTCAAACCTCGCCACCGGCGCGATGTTGCCGGTCACGCTTTGAATTTGGACTTCCAAGGCCAAGCAGATAGAAGCGTAGGATGGGTGATTTTCGAATCAATTTTTCGAGGACGATGGAGATGACAATTGCAGCGATCACACCCAGTATAAGCACAACAAACTGGTTCTCGATACCTATGCGATGAAGAATGATCCGGCTACCACCCGTAAAGAATACGTGAAACAGGAATATACTATAGGCGTAGCCTCCTATCCGGATGAGAAGGTTGTTCTTCAACCTTAATCGAAACAACAGCAAGGCACCTGCAATTCCAATCGTCATCCCTAGCACACTATGTCTCTCTTGGACAGGAAAGTATCCAAACCATACCATTTGCTGGATGGTCACCGCCGCGATGAATGCAATGAACGCAATGAAAATGACTTTTGAATTCAAGAGGAGATCTCCGTAGCGGTGGATTCCAATTCCGAGAAGAAAGAACGGAAACAAATAAGCGGCACCCTTGAAGCTGAAGAGATTTGGAATGGGATCGAGGAATGTTTCGGATACAAAGAGAAATACGAAGGCACATACCATCA
>Ga0065721_10050664_pt1 | contig 18584 bp, 21 predicted proteins | sample Mesricmetagenome_FD_59108 | JGI IMG/M metagenome (GOLD analysis project Ga0065721, IMG submission 59108) | Mesophilic microbial community from rice straw/compost enrichment Sample: eDNA_1 v2 (version 2) | ecosystem: Engineered > Solid waste > Grass > Composting > Bioreactor | place: USA: Davis... | reverse complement strand
ATTTGGATGTCCCGGAACTAATTGTTGTCTCCCCAACCAGCCTTAACATACTAGCACACCAGCACATTAACACATTAACACATTAACACATTTATTCCATTCAGCCGTTCGACCGCACGCCCTACATCCACACGTCAACACATCAACACATCAACACATCAACACTTCAACACGTCAACCGTAGTTCGGCACAATTTTATTCCCTCCCTTCCCTCACAACATCGAGTGACATCACTTAACCACAAACAACTATGGCAGATAATAATCGCAATCGACAGGAATCGTGGCGCCAACACGGCGACTGGAATGATGAGAGCAGCCGGCAACAACGAAACTTCAACTACGAAGACGAACCCAACTATACGATCTCAGAGAATCGCGGATACCGCGACAGCGGCAGACAATCGAACATGAATTCGGGCGACAGCGGTTGGCAAAGCCGTTACGAACGCCAGATGAACACAGGTCGTGAAGGCGATTTCGATTATGGTTCACAACACAATCGCTACGAGGATAGCGATCGTTGGGGATCGGCACATCGCGGACAGACCTCCGGTTACTCCGACTTTGGCGGTAACTATTCACGATCTCGAAACCTATACGATCGCGGATACGAAGGGATGGGACGACGTGACTATGAAAACCGCGAAAACCGAATCGGCGGCGCCAACTACGATCGGTATGGAGACTATGGCAGGTATGACCAGGGACAGTCGCGACAAGGATCGCGAGGATATTCGAACTCTGGTTTCGGCTATTCCGATTACGAAGGAATGAACTATGGATCAGGTCGATATTATGGATCAACGGGAAGGCCGGACTACGGCCGTTCTGACTGGAGGCGTCAAGGCCATGGATATCGAGACTATGGACATGGCGAACCCGAGGAACGTTCCTGGTGGGACCGCACCGCTGACGAAGTATCGTCGTGGTTTGGTGACGAAGATGCCGAGCGGCGAAGAGAAAGAGACAGGCAAGTACGCGGCATGTATCGCGGAAAAGGCCCTAAGAACTATTCACGTTCCGACGATAGGATCAAAGAGGATGTAAACGACCGGCTCAGTGACGATCCATTCATTGATGCATCCGACATTGATGTGTCCGTAACCAATGGAGAGGTCACACTAACGGGAACAGTCGATCATCGCAGCACCAAGAGGAGAGCTGAGGACATTGCGGAGTCGATATCTGGTGTCAAGAATGTCGAAAATCGCTTGCGTGTAGGTAGTTCGTTAGAAACCGTAGGGTCGACGTCGAACAGCGCATCTGAATCATCGACGGCGAGTTCACCCGTGGCGGGTTCGGAACGAAGCCGGAAAGAAACCGGGTATAAATAAGAGCTTATTGTTAACCTGAACTAAACCAGAGCGTCCCGCCCCGCGGGACGTTCTCTTTTTACGTCGGTTACGGACGGAATAACATGAGCATTCCGGAAAAACCTGTGATCAGCCCTAGCACTGCACCCCACATGACCTCGCGGGAGGTATGCGATCCAGTGTACAACCGCGCTGACATAACAACTCCCGCAAGTACAATCACCCCGATTGTCAAGTAGAAGATTGTTGAGACTTCGGTTATCTTGTTTAGAGGAACCAATATCCCGATTAATCCCCACATCGTTACGGAATGAACACTAACCTTAAAGAAAAACGTTGCGATGGTCGCAGAAACAACCAGCATGTCGATCACGATCATGAACCTGAGGAAATTGTCGTTCAGATTCATGCCACCCTTCAGGTACAGCAGATAAGTCAGGGATACATAAATCACCGAAATCAATACAAATGGCAAGAGGCGCTCTCTGCGCGTCGGCATGGAAAACGAATGCACTGTTCCAAAGGCCTTGAACATTGCAATGTTAAGGATGGGTAAAACGGAAGTCACAAGGAAAAAGAACAGTAGAAATCTCTCGTGACCACCAGGAGCAACCGGTTCCAGCGACGTGGGTAACGCCCATGCCAGATAAGCAAACAGGTATGTTGGAATGAACAGTGGATGGAACAGTACCGAAACTACACGTGCCCACATAACTAGATCTCCTTGCGCAACCGGGCTACCGGAATGTTAAGTTGCTCGCGGTACTTAGCCACGGTTCTGCGGGCGATGTTGTAGCCTTTCTCATTCAGAATCTTTTCAAGCTTATCGTCGGAATAAGGTTTTGTTTTGTCCTCACTGTCAATGATCTCTTTGATAATCTGCTTAACCTCGCGGCTGCTGACCTCTTCTCCGGAATCAGTTGAGATCCCTTCCGAGAAGAAGTACTTTAATGGATATATCCCGAAATCAGTCTGTACTGATTTACTGCTCGCTACACGCGAGACTGTCGAGATATCCATGTTGATCATGTTGGCGATATCCTTCAGAATCATCGGCTTCAGCTTTGTCTCGTCGCCCTCCAAAAAGAAATCATATTGAAAATCAACAATTGCGCGCATCGTACGAAGCAACGTCTGCTGACGTTGTTTGATGGCATCGATAAACCACTTAGCCGCGTCAAGCTTTTGTTTCACAAAGGTGACGGCTTCCTTGAGTTTTTTGTCGCGCTTGTCACTCTTGTCGTAGGCCTTGAACATCTCCGTGTACGAACGACTGATACGCAACTCGGGAGCATTTCGACTATTCAATGCCAGCTCAAGTTTGCCGTTGTTGTTTGTCAGGATGAAGTCGGGAATGATGTATTGGTTCTTGACCATCGAAGTCTGGGCACCGCCTCCTGGCTTGGGGTTGAGCCTAACGATGAGTTCGATCGCATCCTTTACAAACTCCTCGTCTTCCGTTTCCAGTTTCTTCTGTATCTTCTGGTAATGCTTCTTGGTAAATTCATCAAAGCATTCAGTAATAATTTTCTTAGCAACGGCCACATCGATGTTGTGTCCGTTGTCCATACGTTCCAATTGGAGGAGCAAACACTCCTGGAGATCGCGCGCCGCGATTCCGGGAGGATCGAATGTTTGAATACGTTTGAGTATCGACTCAACTTCTTCCGCGCTCGTTTCTATTCCCTGGGAGAAAGCGAGGTCATTTACGATAGCCTCGAGCTCGCGACGTATGTATCCATCGCTCTCGATGCTTCCTATAAGTTGTTTACCAATGACGTATTCTTTTTCATTCAGTCCGAGGAAATCGAGCTGGTTCATCAATGACTCATGCAGCGATGTTGACATCGGAATGGGCATTTCCCGATCGTCGTCGTCATCCCCATCGCCTTGCATTTTGTATCCGCTGTAGTCGTCGTCCTGGAGATAGTCCTTAATATCGACCTCGTCGTCGGTCGAGTTGCTCTCGGGCATCTCGTCTTCGTTACTGGTATCTTCCGGAAGTTCTCTCTCCTCCCCTTCCTCTAACGCAGGGTTGTTCTCCAATTCTTCCTCAATCCTGCTTTCGAGTTCCGCTGTCGGAACCTGCAACAGCTTGATGAACTGTATCTGTTGCGGAGACAGTTTTTGTTGTAAGGATTGGTTTAGACCCAGTTTTTGCATTGTAAGTAACGTATACCTTTTTCTTCTGGCACAAAGTTATCAATTCAAGCCACTTCTGAAACGCCCCACACCCCGGTCAGAGTTTCTGAGGATTCGCAGGACCTGCTTAAAATAGCACAAATCAGGCAATTAATCACGCCGCAATATCCACCTCGCCGAGTTGCGGTGGTTATGAAATTCGCCTACTTTTTTCGTTTTTTGCGAACTTCCCTCGATAGGGATACCAGCGGTAAAAACTAAGGCATGGAACGAATCAGGATCAAACAGCTGTTGACAACTACCCCTTCGAACCAGGAGGTCACCGTTCAGGGTTGGGTCAGGACATTCAGGAACAACCAGTTCATCGCTATTAACGATGGCTCGACCATTCAGAATATCCAGGCCGTTGTCGACTTCAACAACACCCCCGAGGAAATTCTCAAAAGAATCACCACCGGGGCTTGTATATCGGTCAAGGGTAACCTCGTGCCGTCGCCTGCAAAAGGTCAGGCAGTCGAGGTACGGGTGAACGCTATCGAGATCCTCGGAGACAGCGATCCTGAGAAGTATCCCCTCCAGCCTAAGAAACATTCGCTGGAATTTTTGAGAGAGATCGCACACCTTCGCCCGCGGACGAATACCATCGGTGCCGTGATGCGTATCAGACACGCCATGGCATACGCCGTCCACAAATTCTTTAACGACCGCGGCTTTTACTACATCCATACGCCCGTCATCACAGGCTCCGACGCCGAGGGTGCAGGAGCAATGTTTAGAGTGACGACGCTGGACGCCGATAACCCTCCGCGCACTGAAGATGGCAAGGTCGACTTCCGTGAAGACTTCTTCGGACGCGAAACCAACTTGACCGTTTCCGGTCAATTGGAAGGCGAAACTTATGCGCTTGCCCTCAGCGACATCTACACATTCGGACCGACGTTCAGGGCGGAAAACTCCAACACTACCCGACACCTCGCGGAATTCTGGATGATCGAACCAGAGATGGCCTTCTATGATCTTCAGGACAACATGCAATTGGCGGAGGAGTTTCTGCAATACCTCGTGCGCTATGCGCTCGAAAATTGTGCAGACGATCTCGCTTTCCTCGACAATCGGGCGAAGGAAGAGGAAAAATCAAAACCTCAGGACCAACGCAGCGAACTTGGTCTGATCGATCGCTTGAAGTTCGTGTCAGAAAACGACTTCCAACGCCTGAGCTATACGGAGGCTATCGACATACTTAAGAATTCTACTCCGAACAAAAAGAAAAAATTCCAGTTCCTCGTTGATCAATGGGGCATTGACCTCCAATCGGAACACGAGCGATACCTGGTGGAAAAACATTTTAAGAAACCGGTAATCCTCTACAACTATCCCGCTGCGATTAAAGCGTTCTACATGCGTCAGAACGACGATGGAAAAACGGTAGCTGCGATGGATGTGCTCTTCCCCGGAATTGGTGAAATCATCGGCGGGTCCCAACGCGAGGAGCGATATGAGCGCTTGCTCGCACGGGTCAACGAGCTGAACCTGCCTGAGAAAGACTTGTGGTGGTACCTCGAACTGCGCAAGTTCGGATCTGCGCCTCACAGCGGATTCGGGCTGGGTTTTGAACGACTAATCGTTTTCGTGACCGGCATGACCAACATCCGCGACGTGATCCCATTCCCTCGATACCCGGGCAGCGCCGAATTCTAGACTCCTGGAATCTCAGAGTCCACGGTCAGACCGTGTCTGTCTGAAAGCGAGTAGTGGCACTTTGCTGTGGAAAGCCATTTTTCGGGTCATGCTCCGATCGAAGACCTTTTCAAAAAAGCTGATCTCATGCGTGAACATAGCAAGCACATCAGCTTTGGAGACTTCCACGTAGTTATCAAGCGCCGTCGAAACGTTGCTATCGACTAACACAAGAGTGATGATATTCTTGTAGCTAAACTCATTGATAACTTGTTGTATCTTCTCTTCGACAACATCGACGGGTGCGCCCGGTGGCACAATGTGAATAAGGTGAATTGTTGATCCAAATTTTTCGATATAACGAATCAGCATTTCGAGTTCTTCCCGAAGATTCTGCAGATCGCACGCGTAGACCACATTGCGAAAGCCCTTGAAGTCAGCTTTCTCAGGTACGGCAAGAACGGGAATGTGACTTACCTCAATAACTGAATTGGTGTTACTCCCCAATACCGCTTTGGTCAATCCCGTCGCTCCACGTGTTCCCATCACCACGAGTCCGGATCGAAGTTTCCTCGCTTCGCGCAACAACGTCGACGGAAAATACGCGCCCTTGACAACTTCGTATCGAATGGGTTTGGAACTCTTATACTGTTCCGAAAGCGTCTTGATCATTACCTCGAGTTCCTTTTCAGCCGACTCAGCGGGGTCAAAGTCAAACGATCGGATCTTCTCAAGCATGGAGGAGACCCGGAAGACGCGCGTAGTCGTCATTACGTGAAGGACAGTGACATTACCCCCAAGCCTGTTGGCGATCTTGATAGCATACTTAAGAGCGGATTTCGAAAGCTGGGAGAAGTCTGTGGGGACAAGAATATTTACCATGTATCCGATTGATGACCGCCAAAGATTGAGTAACCAAAATAAGAATTTTAATTTTCTTCCCGCTAACTTTTGACCTCCAACTGCCCAACATGAAGAAAAAAACATTCGCCAGCGACAACTATGCTCCTGTGCACCCCGCCATAATGGACGCCCTCGCGCGGGCAAACGAAGGACACGCCTCTTCTTACGGATCGGATGAGTATACCACGCGAGCAATCAACAAATTCAAAGAATTCTTCGGAGAGGATGTGGATGTGTATTTTGTCTACAACGGAACCGGCGCCAACGTGCTTGGACTGCAGATACTTACGCGTTCGTATCACTCTATACTTTGCGCCGACCTCGCTCATATCAACGTCGACGAATCTACCGCTCCTGAAAAATTTCTGGGTTGCAAGTTAATTCCTGTGCCGGCGCCTGACGGGAAGATGATAGCGCAGGCGATCGAAGAACGAATTCAGCGCTTGGGCGATCAACACCATCCACAAGCAAAAGTCATATCACTCTCGCAAACCACTGAATACGGAACCGTCTACAGAATTGACGAGCTTCACGAAATCGGAAAGCTTGCCAAGAAGTATGGACTGTCCTTTCACATGGATGGTTCTCGAATCTCAAACGCTGCGGTTGCACTAAAAGCTGACTTTACTTCATTTACAAAGGATGTTGGCGTGGATGTGCTGTCATTCGGAGGAACGAAGAACGGAATGATGTTCGGCGAAGCGGTGATCGTATTTAACAAAGAGTTGTCAAGAGATTTTCAATATATCCGAAAGCAAGGAATGCAGCTGCATTCCAAAATGAGATTTATCAGCGCACAGTTCGAGGCAATTCTATCGAACGATCTTTGGAAACAGAACGCGTCTCATTCAAACAGGATGGCAAAGCTGTTGGAATCGGAACTAAGAACTGTCAATTCTGTAAAGATCACGAAGCCTGTAGAAGCAAACGGAGTGTTCGCGATATTCCCAGAGCACATGCTCGCTCCTCTCCAGGAGGAAAGTTTCTTTTACGTATGGAATGATCAGACACGCGAAGTGCGACTTATGTGTGCCTTCGACACCACTGAAGAAGAGATACTACGCTTTGGAAAGAGACTGAGAGAGCTCGCAGCTACCGCTTAAGAAACTTGTAGGTGCCGCGAAACTTGGATTCTTCGTCCTTGATCGCCAGAAGGTAATACCCGGAAGCCAGATCCTTCACTCTAACGCGGATGAGGTTGTCCTCCACAACTTCTTTTTCCACCTGCAGTTCATTTCCAATAATTGTATGAACTGTAACTACGACATTCTCAGCGGGGAAATGATCAAGTTCGATGAAGATGTCCTCAGTCGCAGGGTTGGGGAATAAATGCACCGATTTGGCAAGATTCACCTCCTGCGCCGCGAGAGGTACAGGCTCATTGAAAGACTGCGCCATGCCGACTTGAGCAGCCGCCAGAGCAATTACCATCAAAACCAACCTGACACAACGCATTTTTCGGGTAGTTATTATTTCATTATACGACAAATTTCACACCAAAGTTTCCAACAAAATGGTCTGTTATATGGCTTTAGATGTAGAAAATGCCCGAAAAGTTTAAATCCCGAACAATTTTATTTTACGGAGAACTTGAGAAACGCCGGCGCGAGATTATCCACAAGATCGGAGGCGGTCATGGACTCCATCCCAAACGTTTTCGCCGCGAAATCACCGGCCATTCCGTGGAGAAAAACACCAATCACTGCCGCATCAACGGGTGAATACTGTTGCGCCAAAAGGGCAGTCAGGACGCCCGTGAGAACATCGCCTGTCCCACCTGTAGCCATTCCCGGATTCCCCGTTGAATTGAAATATACCAGCCCCTTATCCGTTGCAACAGAGGTGTGTGCACCTTTTAATACGATATTGACCCTTAAGGAAACCGCTAGCTGTTTTTGCATTTCCAGACGTTGGAAGTCGTTTTGCCACGTGCCGACGAGTCGTTGGAACTCCCGGGGGTGCGGAGTTAGAATACTGCCCGCAGGTATCAAATTGAGGAGATGTCGATCACTCGAAAGGATGTTCAGCGCATCCGCATCCAGAACCACGGGTTTTTCCGATGCCTCAAGCGTTCTTGCCAGCGCCTTCTTTGTAAGCGCATCCTGCCCGAGGCCCGGTCCGATCCCAATGGTTGTGTATGGCGTCAATTGGGGTGGATTACTGAAGACATGCTCGTCATCATCAACATGACACATCGCCTCCGGAACGGAAGTCTGCATTATGCTATAGCCACACCGTGGAACGTGCATGGTGAGCAACCCGAGGCCTGAACGCAATGCAGCCCGCGCAGCCAACACTGCCGCTCCCATCTTGCCGTAGCTGCCGCATATGAGGAGAGCATGCCCATAAGTACCCTTATGATCGAACTTCGATCGCGATCGGCGCAACTTCCGGACGAGGTTCAGGTCTGAGTAGAAATATAATGTCTCCGATTCCTTAATGAACTTCCTATCCAATCCTATGTCAACCACAACCCATTCCCCGGTGTACGGGAATGTTTCAGGCAAAAGAAAAGCAAGCTTGGGTAGTTGAAACGTTACGGTATAATGCGCTCTAACAATGGGTTCAACGGAGTGCCCGTCAGCGAGCAATCCACTGGGGATGTCGACTGCTACGCGCATTGCCTTCGATTCATTGACCAGTCGGATCACGTCAGCATACAATCCAGACGGTGGTCGCGATAAACCCGATCCGAAAATAGCGTCGATCAGGACGTCACAGTTGTCAAAGGATACTTCCGCAGCAGGACCAACCTCGACTACTTCCACTTTCGTCGGCAACCGTTCGCGGTTTGTACGGAAGTCATCAGATCCCTGACCGGTTCCGGGAATGATCCAAACGCGGACGTTGTAACCCCACTCGAACAACAGGCGCGCAATTGCCAATCCATCACCGCCATTGTTGCCCGTCCCACAGATCACACCAATCTTCCTCGTCACGTCAACCCGCGGTGTAAACCAATCCACGAATGCACGCGACGCCCGTTCCATCAGATCAATCGATGAAACAGGTTCGTGCGCGATCGTGTACGCATCAAGTTGCTTGATCTGTTCTATGTTTAATATTCGCATTCTTCTTCGAACGGACACCTTCCCAACTGGAACCCGGCAACTGGAACCCGGCAACTGGCACCTTGCTCGTTATCTGTCAACTTCGCCCATTACTACATCAATGGTTCCGAGAATCGCGATTAAGTCAGCAATAAGAATTCCTCTGGAAATTTCCGGGAGGACGGAAAGATTCACAAAGCTACACGATCTGCACTTGCATCTGTACGGGATATCGCTCCTTCCGTCAGCACGGAAAAAGAATCCGAGTTCTCCTTTTGGAGTTTCGCCACGGATGTAGAAGTCTTGGGCCTTGGGCCGGATCTTTTTAGGTACCATCGCCTGCGGGTCGAAGTCGCGTGTACGTTTGTAATCAGTTGTCAATCTCGCGAGGCATTGTTCGATGATCTTCACACTCTCGTGGATCTCTTGCATGCGAACCCAGGTGCGATCCCAGCAATCACCGACTGCTCCCATCCTTCCCTCCCCGATTGGAATGTCGAAATCAAGTTCGGGGTATACGGAATAACCATCGACCCTTCTCAAATCGAATCGAAGTCCCGAACCGCGAAGTACCGGTCCAGTGACACCGCAGTTGATTGCAAGCTCCAACGGCAGCACTCCTACTTTGGCGGTCCGGTCGATGAATATCTTATTGTTGATCAGAATCTCCTCGAGTTCAACCAGCTTCGGTTTGATGTATTTAATGAATTCCGTGCAGCGCTCTTCGAATCCGACGGGAAGATCATAGAATAATCCCCCGATCCAGATGTAATTATAGAGCATGCGCGCGCCGCTGGCCCATTCAAGAAGTCGCAGGATGTGTTCGCGATCTCGCATTACCCAGAAGAAGGGAGTAAATGCTCCCATGTCCATGCCGTATGTTCCAATCGCGATGAAGTGGGAACTTATCCGGTTCAGTTCAGCAACAAGCACACGAACATACTCGACACGCTTCGGGATCTGCTCGGCGATGCCGAGCATACGTTCAACGCCCATTGCATAAACATGTTCGCAGTTCATTGCCGCGACATAATCGAGTCGGTCGACAAACGGTATCACCTGGTTGAACGGAAGATTTTCGGCATGCTTCTCAAAACAACGGTGCAAGTATCCGATGTGAGGAACTACATCGCGAATGATCTCTCCGTCGAGTAGAACTTCGAGCCGCAAAACGCCGTGTGTCGAAGGGTGCTGTGGTCCCAGATTGATGATCATCTCTTCAGACCGAAGATCCTCGACCCGGAACTTATTGGGCTCCGACAGCTGCAATCCTTCTGGATTATATACGTATTGTACGTTGTCTGACGACATCCTCGTTAGTCGACTTTGATATCCCTGTAATATTCGGCGTGTTTATAATCCTTGCGCAGTGGATGTCCCTCCCAGTCGGCTGGAAGAAGTATACGTCTTAGATCGGGGTGCCCTCGAAATTTAACGCCGAGTAAGTCCCAAGCTTCGCGCTCGTGCCAGTTCGCCGTCTTCCATATATCGGAAACAGTGTCAAGTTCAGGTTGCTCCCGTGATACTACCACCTTCAAGGTGAAGTGACTATTGAACGGAATTGAGTACAAGTTGTAGACAATGTCAATTGTTCCGGCTTCGACCCCGTTGTCAACAGCGGTCACGCACGATAGCATGTCGAAGTACATCGCAGGATCTTCGTGAAGCTTTTCGCAGACCTTGTGCAGATCGGAAGCTTGTATCCTGACACCGCGCGGTGTCATTGCTTCATCGATATCGACAGACTGTCCACAATGCTGCCGGACAAATGCGACTATCTCTTCAAACTTATTCATGAAGCGATGCTTTTCTCCATCTTGTTATCTGACGCACTTTCCTTTGCGATCAGGCGTTCAATCGCCTTTGGTCCCACTACGCTTTCATTTCTGATTTTTTCCTGCAACTGCAGGAATCCGCCAATCAACGCTTCCGGACGAGGAGGGCATCCCGGAACGTACACATCGACAGGAACGACGCGTTGGACTCCCTTGACGACGTGATAGCCGTGCTGCCAATACGGACCACCGCAGTTGGAGCATGATCCCATTGAAATGACATACCTGGGTTCGGCCATCTGTTCATAGAGGCGCTTGATTCTTTCCGCCATCTTGAATGTTACTGTGCCGGCAACAATCATCACATCCGATTGCCGCGGCGTTGCACGCGGGGCCATGCCAAATCGATCCATGTCATACACGGTCGTACCTGTACTCATGAACTCAATTGCACAGCATGCAATGCCGAACGTCATTGGAAACATCGATGACAACCTCGCCCAGTTGATCAGATCCTCCAACTTGGTGATAATGAATCCTCCATTCTCAAATCGCTGATCTAAAAATCCCTTCATGATTCTCCTTTAGTAACCCTCCCTTGAGAGTATTGCTCGTTGATCTTTTTGTACAACTCGGAAGGAACCGTTGATTTGACTTTGCTGGGAACCGGTTCGGGTTTTACCCAATCGAGATGTCCGTTTACCCAGGCATATGCCAGGCCAAGCGCCAGAATGACGACGAAGACGATAACTTCCACAACGGAAAACCATCCCCAGAGTCCATCGGTTTGTTCAATGAGGTCTTTTTTGGCGAAGATGGTTGTCCAAGGAAAAAGGAAAAGTATCTCCACCTCGAACAAGAGGAAAATGAGTGCTATGATGTAGAAGCGAACGTTTAGTTGTGCCCAGGCGGAACCGATCGCTTCCTCACCGCTTTCATATGTACTTAGTTTCTGAGAGTTAGGACGATTGGGTCGCAGCAGGCGGGACGTGAGAAATGCTATCAGGACGAACAGAATCCCGCCGACAATGTACAGCAGCACTTCACCAAATGCCGAAAGATATATCTCTTCCTGGTTCACAGGTCAAAGATAATCAGAAACGACGAAGGCGAAATCGAAAGTTTCGCCTTCGTTCGGAGATCAATTGGCCGCTGCCGCGGCCAGACGTTCGGTTTCCTGATAGAACTTCACTTCAGGCATACCGTTACCCAGTATCACGACATTGCTCGTATCTCCAAGCACCTCATCAATGAGTCCGAATGCCTGTGCCTCGGGAGCGCTCATGTATTTGTCGCGAAGGAAATAAGACTCGATTTCCTGCCATGTATGCCCCGAGTGCTGACCGATCAGATGAAAGAGTTGGGTCTGAAGGCGTTCCTGTTCTCGCGTCGCGATGCGAACGTCTTCCGTGTATCCTTTTGCTCCACCACCGGTCGGGTGCATATGAATCGTCGCGTGTGGCAATGCATACCGTTTCCCTTTTGCACCCGCGGCCAATAAAGCAGTTCCCATGCTGGCGGAAACCCCTACCGCCACCGTGGATACGGGTGCCTCGATCATCTGCATCGTATCATAGATGGCAAGCCCTGCATAAACATGACCTCCCGGGCTGTTGATATAGAGGTTAATTTGTGCTTTTGAGTCAACGCTGTTCAGGTACAGCAATTGTGCGACAATCAGGTTGGCGACCGAATCGTCAATCCCTGTTCCGAGAAACACAATTCGCTCCTTAAGCAATAAGCTATAGATATCATAGGCACGTTCGCCCCTGCCATGGTTGTCAATGACCATGGGAATAATGTTCGACTGGTACATAAGATCAGGATTTAAACAGTAAGACAGATTCTCGCAGACGTGAGTCTGACGGGTCGTTTAGCAATCTGGCGTGGAGTTGATCGAGTTCCGCCTTCATCTTTTTCCGATGATAGAGAAGAACGATCCTGTGAATCAATCGATGGATGACGGTGTTCGCTTTCAGTTCATCCTCAACCAAAAGTCTTGCCTCGAACAAGAGCCGATCCTCCGGCCTCATTTCGTTCAGCAGGAATTTTTCTGTCGTGACAATATCAGACATTGAAGTCTTCATACTGAAGAGATTGAGTCCTTATCTCATCGCGGATTTTCCGGATGCACTTATGCTTTTGTACGGATGCTGAATGTTCCGTCCTGTAACCAAGCCATGCAGCTATTTCCCTGAGTGAAGCTTTCTCATAATAGAACTTACTCAGTAGTTCCAGGCATCGTTTACCCGTACGCTCAATGAGACTGAGCAGTGTCAATTCCATAGCTGAAGGATTGGGTTCATCGACCACCTCGATATCCTCGGGAACGTCGTCGAATGAAACCTGGCGACGGTCAATTCGAAGCTTCTTAAGCAGTAGATGACGCGCAATGCCCAGCACATAGCCCACGGGTGACTTGCGGACCTCAAAGGCCGGATCAAGCGTCTTTTCGTAATAGAGGATCAGCGCGTCGTGAAAGACGTCTTTGGCGTCATTCAACGTGGCGTCCATACCGGATGCGTATCTCGCGAATGCCGGAAATGCCTGCCGGTAAAGGTCTTCGAGGACTTGTTCCCTCACCTCGGAACGTTTGGCGGTGTTGATCAAGGTCTCCATACCAGACTTGTTTAACGTTAAGTGTCGGCAAGGGTCGAAATATCACCCGAAAATTCAGAAAAATTTTGCCTATGGCTGCTGGCTAGTGGGCGAGAGGCCTCTTCTTGATCATTCCACCCTTGATATCGTTGACACTATTTTCCACCACAAATGCCTCTTCGTCAAGCTTTGCAATCTCCGTCTTGAGTTTCTGAAGCTCGAGACGTGTGATCACTGTATAAATTACGTCAATGTCCTGCTCGCTGTGTCCCTGCTTCCCATAGCCGCCTTTTCCCTTCAAAATCGTCACGCCTCTTCCCATCTTGTTAATAATAGCATCTTTGATCTCGTCACTCTTCTCCCGCGAGATGATAATTACGCTCGTGTATTCCTCGATACCATGAACGACGAAGTCAACAATCTTGGAAGCAACCAGATAAGTGAGGATGGCGTACAGTGCCGTTTCAATGTTAAGCAGGTACGCCGCCACTGAAAAAATGAGGATATTAAGGATCAGTATGAAGTCTCCGACCGTTAAGGCGGATATCCTGCTCGTATAAATCGCCAACACTTCAGTCCCGTCAAGCACGCTTCCTCCGCGGATAGACAGCCCGATACCTAGCCCCAGAAAGAAACCGCCGAAAAAGGCAATCAAGAGTTTGTCGTGTGTGATAAGGGGGAAGTCAATCACCGCGACGCAAATAGCCAGGGCAACGATGGCGGCAAGGGTCTTAATTGCGAAGACCTTCGACACTTGGGTAAATCCGATAAGGATGAAGGGAATGTTAATAATAACAATCAGGTATGACAGGTCGATATTTGTTACCGCATTGACGAGCAGTGATATTCCCACAGCTCCACCGTCGAGAAAACCATCAGGCAACAGAAAGCCCTTCAGGCCAAACGTTGCAGATAAAATACCAAGGGAAATGAAGAAGGTGTCTTTGACGACCCTGGCAACTTGTAAGCGCCGGATTCGGATATCATTCAACTCCTCGGGAGTTGAAATGGTAGCGGTCTTTGCGTTACCCATGAATGTTTTGTCGGAGGAAACATCTCCGGATAGTAAAGTAAGAAAAAAGGAGCGTCATTTATATCATCACGAACAACCAATTTTCTTTCAGAGATAACGATTTACTTACATTTACCCTGACCGCTTTGCCTTGTACCCCTGGGCCTGCAGGTAGGTAACAACCTTGTCCCGGTGATCTCCCTGGATCAGGATATCGCCATCCTTCACAGATCCTCCGACACCACATTTGGATTTCAAAGTCTTACCAAGAGCCTCCAGGTCGCCGGATGCTCCCACAAAACCCGACACCACCGTTACCTGTTTACCGGCGCGACCGCTCTTGTCAAGCATAACCTTGAGGTTTTGCTGTTGGGGCGGTAACGTAGTAGCTTCTTCGTCGCTGCGGTATTCGTACGAAAAGTCGGATTCAGTCGAATAGACAATCCCTTCTCTCTTCTTCCAATCATTCTTCTTTGCCATAATCACATCAGGGCTATGTTGATAATTAACAGGGGTAGCGCCGTTATGTTCAGATTAAAACAGAATTCCACGCGCTTCTTGTAAACCAATGCCAGAATTGAATTTACCAAAAGCGAGAGCGGAAAAAAAACGTGCGAAGTATACATGTACCCAACAAAGTCAGAATAAGTCCGCTCCAGGTTTGAAGCGGTCATGATCGAGCCATAAATGCGACTGACGCCGAAGATGATCTCACCTCCCCATTTCAGACCAGACTTATAAAAATCGTCAAGTCGAACTTCTTCACCTGATTTTGTGGTAACAATGTGTGGGGCCGCACGACCTGACCCCAAACGGCTGATCGACGCGATACGATCCTCCACTTCTCGATAAGGAAGTACGAGATCTACGAAAAACAACGTGCAAAAGACCAGCGATATTCTGCTTATCCAGAGCACGTACGGCAAAAGATCGCGCATAACCAAATACGACGCTGGAGGTCCCGTTGGTCGTCTGGGACGCCTCGGCCTTCTGTACGCTGGATCGCGATGCCTCGGCTGAGCTACTGGTTCTTGGAAGATCGCCGCAAACGGGTTTTCCCTTTGGGCATCATAAGCCGCGCGCTTCGCGCTGTCACCCAGCACATCATATGCTTCGTTGATCTCCTGGAAATGAGCCTTTGCGTCGGGCAAGGGATTCTTATCCGGATGATACCGGACGGCAAGTCTTCGGAAAGCCTTTTTGATTTCTGATTCCGTTGCCGAGGAGGAAATACCAAGGATAGCGTAATAATCTTTCACTTCGCAAATGCAAGGATGAGCACTATCACGCTATCCCTTTGGAAAGCGCTTGGACCCTACGTTATCCCGGCTGTTACTTCCCCTTCGTGACAAAGGTCAGGACAGGGCGTTTCGAGTGCGACACAACCTCTTCAGCAATACTACCCGCTAACACGTGCGCAAAGCCTTTGCGACCGTGCGTAGCCATAGCGATGAGATCAGCATCAATACTGTCGGCGAAGTATATGATACCCTCCTCTTCGGTGAGATCGTTGAAAATGTTGATTGTGTAGTTCTTCAACTGCAGTTTCTTGGCAAAATCCTGCATGTACTTAATCACCACCGCATCGCGCTGGAAGTTTCCAGGCGTATTGATACGCACGAGGTGGATAGTAGAGTCATACATCGTCTGAGTGTTGCGAACGATCCGAGAAAACACCTCTTCGTCCTTACTCATCGATGTTGCATATACAATATTCTTGAAGTCGGTGGTGGCTGGTTTCTTATGTACGGTCAGCACAGGGCATTTGGCATGCCTTACAACCTTCTCGGTATTGGTACCAATGATCATTTCATCAAGCTTGGTGCGTCCCGCAGTACCCATGACCACAAGGTCAACTTTTTGCTCTGTTATGATGTCGCGCATTCCATGAAAAGCAGTTCCGACACGGAGTTCCTGCTTCACTTTTACACCGGTAGCTTTCACGTCTTCGAACACCTTTGCCATTTGTTTCTTGCTGCGTTCGATCAATTTCATCGTGAATAGCTTGTCCTCCCACCCCCCGGAAAGGTTAACCTCACCAGTAATATTAAATGTAGTTCCGGAAGCCTCTTCCACCACGTGCAACAGGATGATTTGCGCATTTGCTCTCTTGGCAACATCCACAGCTACATCAATGGCGTTTTGTGCAGGCTTAGAGAAATCGGTGGGAACAAGAATTCTTTTCATGGTTACGGTAATTTATTTTAACTCAAATAAAACCAATTTATTTGAAAATCTTCATGACGATAGTCAGCATTTTGGCGAGGAAACGCGTTTTCTGCAGATCAAAGGAACAGGGCCTGGACGAAATACCACCCCATCACGAAACAAGCAATCAACTTAAGTAGTGTTCCGAACAAGAATCCCACGAACGAGCCAACTGCGGCGCGAAGGGCATGCTCTGCCTTGGCATTTCCCAGTAGTTCTCCAATCAGGGCCCCAAGGAACGGTCCCACAATTAATCCGATCGGTGTCATCCATAATCCAGCGATCAGACCGATAACACAACCCCACATACCATATCGGGTTCCTCCAAATCGCTTCGTACCATAAACAGGAATCACATAGTCAAGAGCGACCACTGCGACGGTAATCCCTGCCCACCAGAGCAGGAAGCGAGTCGTAAAGGGAGGATCAGTTTGCAATTGCTGGATTAACAAAGCGAGATAGCAGAGTGGCGGCCCCGGAAGGAAGGGTAAAATACATCCCGCGAGGCCAACTAGCATCAGCAAGACTCCGAGCACTATCCACAGGATATCCATGCAAAGAATTTACTTGTAACCTTTCCCCGGATGTTCATTCAGGAATTTCTCCAGACCCTTCCGGTCCTGCATGGTAACGTAGACTGTCTTGCCTTTCTTACCGCCGAATACAAGGTTGCTGCACCGCTTTCCCTTAAGTTGTACTTCTCTCGTCACCTTTCCGGTGGGTGACAAAATAGCGATGGTACCCTTGCCATACCGCGTAACATATAGGTTGCCTTTATTATCGCACGCCATGCCGTCGAAACCGAAATCTGGGAATTCCGCGAATAGTCTCTTGTTCGAGATATTTCCTGACTCATCGACATCGAAAGCCCAGATCTTGCGTTGCACACTCTCGTTAACGTACAGTGTCTTTTCATCCGGGCTTAGTGTTATCCCATTGGTTGTTCCCATATCAGACGTAAGCAAGACAGCCTTGCCTCCCTTGTCGATGCGCCAGATCTGACCCGTGCCTTCTTTCCAATTAGGGTCGGATGCGAAGATCTGGTCCTTGCGGTTGATGACGAGGTCATTGGGTTGATTGAAACGATCATCGTGAACATAGGTGGAGATCTGCTTCGTCTTCATGTCGACCCTCAGGACGTTGTGACCTGTGAAATCGGCGAGGTACATCGCCCCCTGGCTGTCAAACTTGATACTATTTGCTGTGCTTCCTTCCGGAAGAGTAATGAACAATTCGGCATGCCCATCGGGCTTCACAAGGCCGATTGTTCCGTCCTTCTGGAAGTTGACAACATAGAGATTGCCTTTTCTATCAAATGCTGGCCCCTCGATATTGTGTGAAAAAAGGTTTTCAGCGGTGTGATCCATGGCCACATACAACTCCTGGCCAAAAGCAGAAGTCGAGACAATGGCAGCGAGAAACAGATATAGGGATTTCATGACGCGGTCGAATGGTTGGTCCATTTAGGAATTTACATGAACCAATGATACAAAATCTTCCGCGAATTGATATTACCGTTCCCCAGAGGACAACAAAAAAGGCCCCCTCCTGACGGAGAAGGCCCTCTAAGGTTAATGAACTATAGCTAATTAGAATTTGAACGACTTGCTGTTACCCGAAGAGTCAGACACTTCGAAAGTGTAGCTATTTGAAGGGTGCTCGATCTTGTACACCTGGGCGAAGTCACCAGAAAGAACTTTACTTTCGTGGTACACTACACGCTGCGCCGCATCGTAGATCGTAACTTTAATAGCTTCGTTCTGAAGGTTCGCCAAAGCAAGTAGAAACTTGTCGTCAGCGTTCTGAAGCTTGCTTACGTGAACAGCATGCAGAGCCGATGCAGGTTTGTACACAACTTGCTGAGTGTATTTTCCTGCATGGTCCAAAATTTCAATGGTATATG
>Ga0065721_10005134_pt1 | contig 18584 bp, 17 predicted proteins | sample Mesricmetagenome_FD_59108 | JGI IMG/M metagenome (GOLD analysis project Ga0065721, IMG submission 59108) | Mesophilic microbial community from rice straw/compost enrichment Sample: eDNA_1 v2 (version 2) | ecosystem: Engineered > Solid waste > Grass > Composting > Bioreactor | place: USA: Davis... | reverse complement strand
CGCCGAGCGGCCCGCGAACGCCGTCGCGTCGGCGGGCACGTCCGCGACCGCTCCGCCCATCGCGCGGAACTGGAAGAAGTGCGTCGCCCCCGACTCCAGGAACCGCGCTGCCTCCGCGGCGAACTCCGGCGTGATGCGATCCACCGACCCGGAGCGCGCGGAGGGCTCCCCCTGCGCCTGATGCGGCCCGGGCTGGTACGCGTTCGTCATGACCTCGGCGTAGGGCAGGATGCCGACCTGCTGTCCTGTGAGCGCCCCGAGCGCGACGAACGGCTGGAGGCGCTCGACGACGGTGTCGGCATCGTCGGAGTCGACGACGGCGAGCAGCATCGCCGACGCGGGCCCCCCGCGCCCGGGGCCGAGCACGAGGCTCGCGGTCGTGTCGCGCGGCGCCGACTCCACGATCCGGCCGTACTCCTCGATCGCGGCGGCGACGTCGTCGAGCGCGAACTGCAGTTGCGCGAACCCGACCTCGCCGACCTCGTCGACCTCGAACTCGAACGCGACGGCGATGCCGAACTCGAAGCCCGCGCCGCGCATGCCCCAGAACAGCTCGGGGTGCTCGTCGGCCGACGCGCGCACGACGTCGCCAGCCGCGGTGACGAGCTCGACGGCGCGGAGGTGGTCGATCGTGAGCCCGTGTTCCCGGGCGAGCCAGCCGACGCCGCCCGCGGTGCCGATGCCGCCGACCCCGACCCCGCCGTAGTCGCCGCTCGTGAGCGCCCAGCCGTGCGGCTGCAGGGCCCGCGCGACGTCGATCCAGCGCGCCCCGGGCTCGATCCGCACGAGCCGTCGGGAGGCGTCGAGCACGTCGATCCGGTTCAACCGCGCGAGGTCGATCACGATGCCGCCGTCGTTGGTGGAGCGCCCCGAGACGCCGTGCCCGCCGCTGCGCACCCCGAGCGGCACGTCCTGCCGCCGCGCGAACGCGAGGGCCTCGCGCACCTCGTCGACGGTGCCGGGCCGCAGCACGAGCCCCGGGTTCCCCCCGCGCAGGTAGTTGTTGCGCACCCGCCCGAACGCGGAGTCGCCGGGCTCCACCGCATCCGCCGCCAACGCGTCGGGGATGCCGTCGTAGTCGATCCCCGGGCGTCGCGCCGCGAGGGCCGCGGCCGGTCGCACGCGTCCCGTGGCGGTGCCGCGCGCGGCGCGTTCCTCGGCGACCCGGGCGCGGACGTCGGGGGCGAGTGCCGCGAGGTCGGCGAGGGCGTCGGGGTCGTCCGACGCGAGGATGAACGTGCTCACGCCCTCCTCGAGCGCGAGCTCGGCGAGGTGGTCGAGGGTCGCGTCGGCGGCCGAGATGTTGAGCAGGCGGCGGATCTCGCGCGGGTCGCGCCCGACCCGCGTCGCCTCGGCGTCGATCGCGGCGTTGCCCGCCGTGAGGCCCTCGCGGGTGAGCCAGGGGAGCGAGGGAAGCCAGCCGTCGCCCTTCCGCGCGACGAGGCGCAGCATCCGGGGCTTGTAGGCGCCGATCCAGATCGGGATGTCGCGCGATGGCGCGGGCCCCCGCTTCGCCCCGTCGACCCGGTAGTGCTCCCCCGCGACGCGAAGCCGGGCGCGCTCGCCGACAGCCCAGATGCCGCGGATGACGTCGATCGCCTCGTCGAGGGCGACGATCGCCTCGCCGACGGTGCGGCGCGGTCCGCCCATCGCCTCGACGGCATCCCAGTTGCCGCCCGTGCCGAGGGCGAGGTCGACGCGGCCTCCGGAGAGCAGGTCGAGACTCGCGGCGGCGCGGGCGAGCACCGCGGGCGGGCGGAACGGGAGGCTGTGGACGTTCGCGGAGACGCGGATGCGGCTCGTGCGCGCGGCGACGACGGCGAGCAGCGTCCAGGTGTCGAGGAACGCCGACTGGTAGGGGTGGTCCTGGAAGGTGACGAGGTCGAAGCCGAGCTCCTCGCTCAGCAGCGCGAGGTCGACCGCGCGCTCGGGCGGGTCGGCGACGGGGGTGACGAAGGTTCCGAACTCGAGGGAGTGGCCGTAATCGGGCATGCCCCCATGGTGCTCCGGGAGGGTGCGGCGTGCACGGCTCGGGTTAGTCGCTTACCGAACGTAAGCGCGAACGCATCTCGTCGCGGTGCGCCCACTTCGCGAGCGGCTGCACGGCGCTGATGAGCTCGAGCCCGTTCCGCGTCGGCGCGTAGGTGATCGTGACGGGGGTCGTCGGCGCGACGGTGCGCTCGATCATCCCGTCGGCTTCGAGCTGCTTGAGTCGCACCGACAGCATCCGGTCGGAGATCCCGTCGACGAGCGCGCGGTACTCCGAGAACCGGCGTGCGCCGCGCGCCCCCGCGAGCAGGATGCCGCCGATCCACCTCCGCCCGAGGAACTCCAGGTGCTGCACGATCGCGACGCACTTCTCGTCGTCGATCGTCTCGAACTCCACCGCGGGCATCGTGTCGGTCACTCACCCAGAGTAAGTCGCTGACGCCGCGCGTGCTGGGGCGCGTTTACCCGATTTCGTGCGCTCCTCGCGCGGCGAGGGCACGGAATCGGGCGAACCGAGGGCCCCTGCGCGTCAGAGCAGCCCGAGGTCGCGGGCGCGGATGACGGCGCCGGCGCGCGACTTCGCCGCGAGCTTCGGATACGCCGTCAGCAGATGGGTCTTCACGGTGGCCTCGCCGAGGTGGAGCCGCTGCCCGATCTCCTTGTTCGACAGCCCCTCCGCGACGAGGCGCAGCACGTCGAGCTCGCGCGGCGTGAGCACCACGGCGGGCTCGGGCTTCGACGCCGCCTGCCGCACGAGCACGCGCGACACCGACGGGGCGAGCGCGACCTCCCCCGCGGCGACCGCCCGGATGCCGGCGAGCAGCTCCGCCTCGGGGGCCGCCTTGAGCAGGTAGCCCGACGCCCCCGCGCCGATCGCGGCGAGGATCGCGTCGTCGGTCTCGTAGGTGGTGAGGATGACGACCCGCGTCGCCGGGACCGCCTCCAGGATGCGCGCCGTCGCCTCGTCGCCGTCGAGGCCCGGCATCCGCAGGTCCATCAGCACGACGTCGGGCGTGAGGGCCTGCGCGAGCGAGACCGCCTCGAGCCCCGTCGCGCCCGTGCCGACGACCTCGAGGTCCTCGGCGGCGTCGACGAGTCCGACGAGCCCGGCCCGCACGATCGGGTGGTCGTCGACGATCACGACGCGGATCATGCCGCTCCCTCCCCGCGCGGCACCCGCGCCGTGATGATCGTGCCGCCGTCACCCGAGACGTCAAGGGTTCCCCCCGCGAGGGCGAGTCGTGCGCGGAGCCCGCTCAGTCCGAAGCCGTCGGGGATCGCGGCGGGGTCGAGCCCACGGCCGTCGTCGGCGATCCGTAGCTCCACGGCGTCGCCCGCGTCCGTGAGCGACACCGCGACCGACGACGCACCCGCGTGCTTGCGCACGTTTGCGAGGCCTTCCTGGGCGCAGCGCAGCAGCACGACCTCGGCATCCCGGTGCAGGGGGGCGTCGAGCGCGACCGACACCGACACCGCGACGCCCGACTCCCGTCGGAAGCGCTCCGCGAGCAGCTCGAGCGCGCCCGCGAGGCCGCCGCCGAGCTCGACGGGGGCGCTCCCGGCGACGAGGGTGCGGGTCTCGGTGAGCGCCTCGCGGGCGCCCTCCTCGAGCAGCGCGAGCGTCGCGTCGGTGAGCTTCCCCGCCGCGAGGTCCCGGCGCGTGCGCTGCGCGACCAGCACGAGCCCGGCGAGGGACTGCGCGATCGTGTCGTGCAGTTCGCGGGCGAGGCGCTCCCGCTCGGCGGTGACGCCGGCATCCCGATGCATCGCGGCGAGCTCGTCCTGCGCGGCCGTGAGCTCGTCGAGCAGGCGCGCGCGCTCGTCGCCGTACGCCGCGATGCGCCAGATCCACAGGCCGATCGCGCACGAGCCGCCGAACGAGAAGCCGAACGTGATGAGCGCCGACACGAGCGCCGCGTCGAAGGGCGAGATCGAGACGAGGAACCCGCCGCCCGCCGCGAGCCCGATCCCGAGACTCGCGAGGATGCCGCCGCGCCGCGTGCCGGCGAGCACCCACCCGGCGGGCATCGCGATCGACTGGAACACCGCGAGCGACGGCTCCGTCGAGGTGAGGGCGAAGGTCGTGAGGATGCTCACGCCGACGAACACGGCGGCGCCCGGCCCGCCCTGGTGCAGGCGGCGGCCCGCGGTGAGGAACACGATCGCGAACACCGCGAGCGCCGCCGCGGCGATCCACCAGCGGGACAGGTCGGCGGCGCCGGCCGCGATGATGACCGCGCACGCGGTCCCCACCACGGCCAGCGCCGCGAGCCACCAGGGCGATCTCAGCACTCAGCCATCCTTGCGGATCCAGCGGAACGTGAGGCGGGCCAGCACGAGTCCGACGACGAGCCAGAGCGCGCAGACGAGCGCGATGCCGGGGAGATACCACGACCCGCCCCGCTCGAGCGACTCGAACGCGTCGGGCAGGAACACCGCGCGCATGCCCTGCGCGAGCCACTTGAGCGGGAAGACGCTCGCGACGTTCTGCAGCCACTCCGGGAGGCCGGCGAAGGCGATGTAGACGCCCGAGATGAACTGCAGCACGAGCACGATCGGGATGACGACCGCCGTCGCGCTGCGCCCGCTGCGGGGGAGTGCGGAGAGGGCGATGCCGAGCAGCGCGCACGTCGTGACGCCGAGCACGAACACCCAGGCGAACGTGAGCCAGCGCTCCGGCTCGCTCGGCAGCTCGACCCCGAACGCGACGACCGCGACGAGGATGAGCACCGCCGACTGCAGGAGCCCGGTGACGAGCACCTGGCCGAGCTTGCCGAGGAAGTACGACACCGGCGACAGCGGCGTGCCGCCGAGGCGCTTGAGGGTGCCGTCGCCCTTCTCCATCGCGATGTCGATCGACATGTTCTGCAGCCCCGAGAGCAGCAGGCCCGCGGCGAGCATCCCGGGGAGGTAGAACTCCGCGGCGCTCAGTTCCGCGCCGGGCGGCCCGAACGACGCGTCGCCGAACGCGACCGAGAAGATGAGCAGCATGACNAGGGGGAACAGGAAGGTGAAGAACACCGTGTCGCCCTGGCGGAAGTAGCCCCGCACCTCGTAGCCGGCGCGGCTCGCGCCGTTGCGCAGGATGGCGATCACGCGACGACCTCCTCGGTGCGGTCGGCCACGGCGTCGCGACCGACGAATGACAGGTAGATGTCCTCCAGGCTCGGGCGGATGACCTCGAGCCCCTCGGGCTCGCCCGCGGCCGAGAGCCGCGCGACGAGGGCGCCGGGGGCGTCGGTGCGCTCCTCCCGGAGCACGCCGCCCTCGCGCCAGCGCACGATCCGGCACTCGGGCTTCCGCGCCGCCGAGGTCGTGGATGTCGCCGAGGGCCGCGACCTCGCCGCGCGCGATGATCGCCGCGCGCGACGCGAGCGCCGCCGCCTCGTCGAGGTAGTGGGTCGTGAGCACGATCGTCGTGCCCTCGTCCTGCAGGCGCCGGATGAGGTCCCAGAACCGCCGACGCGCCTCGGGGTCGAAGCCCGTCGTCGGCTCGTCGAGGAAGACCAGCTCGGGCCGTCCGATGATGCCGAGCGCGACATCCACGCGTCGGCGCTGCCCGCCGGACAGCTTGCGGATGCTCGTCTTCGCCTTCTCGGTGAGGCCGACCGCGTCGATGACCTCGTCGACGTCGCGCGGGTGCGGGTAGAAGCCCGCGAAGTGGCTCAGCTGCTCGCGCACCGTCGCGACGGGGCTCTCGCCCGTCGACTGCAGCACGATGCCGAGCCGCGCCTTCCAGTCCAGGCCCCCGTGCTGCGGGTCGACGCCGAGCACCTCGACGTCGCCGCCGGAGCGGTCGCGGTATCCCTCGAGGATCTCGATCGTCGTCGACTTGCCCGCCCCGTTGGGGCCGAGCAGCGCGAACGTCTCACCCCGTTCGATCGTGAAGGAGACGCCGCGCAGGGCTTCGACCCCGCCGCGATACGTCTTGCGCAGGCCGTCGACCCGCACCACTGTCTCTGTCATATCCCCAGCGTGCCCGCGCACCCGCGACCCCGCCTCGTCAGCCCGGTGGGTTCCGGCTCCACCGAACGGTGGACCCTTCGGTACTCAACCACCGAGGACGAGCAGCACCGCGAGGGTGAGCATGACGAGGGCGATGACGCCGTCGAGGATGCGCCACGCGAGCGGGCGGGCGAAGAGCGGCGCGAGGAGCCGGGCGCCGAACCCGAGCGACGTGAACCACAGGATGCTGCCGAGCGCCGCGCCGCCCGCGAACCACCAGCGGGCGTCGCCGTGCGTCGAGGCGACCGAGCCGAGCAGCAGAACGGTGTCGAGGTAGACGTGCGGGTTGAGCCAGGTGAGCGCGAGGGTCGTCGCGATCGTCGCCCCGAGCCCCGCGGCGGCCGGACCCGACCCCGCCCGCAGGCCCGCGGCATCCGGCTTCGGCCGTCGCAGCGCGCGCACCGCGGCGAGGATGCCGTATCCGGCGAGGAAGAGCGCCCCGCCCCAGCGGATGACGTCGACGAGCCACGGCACCGCGGTGAACAGCACCCCGCCGCCCGCGACGCCCGCCGCGATGAGCACGGCGTCGGAGAGCGCGCAGACGAGCACGACGGCGAGCACGTGCTCGCGCCGGAGGCCCTGCCGCAGCACGAACGCGTTCTGCGCGCCGATCGCGACGATGAGCGACAGGCCGAGTCCGAGTCCGGCGAGGGCGACGAGCAGGACGGAGGTCACGTTCCGACGCTAGGGTGGCTCCCTTCATCAGTACAGCGAATGATTCTGCAGCGCCGTTAGCATTCCTTCACATGAGGTACGACCGCGAACACCTCGCCACACTCCTCGCCGTCGTCGAGGAGGGAACCCTAGATGCCGCCGCCGGCCGGCTGCGCATCACCCCCTCGGCGGTGAGCCAGCGGCTCAAGGCGTTCGAGGAGCAGGTCGGGCGCGTGCTCGTCGTGCGCAGCAAGCCCGCGCGCGCGACCGAGCCCGGGGAGGCGCTCGTGCGGATGGCGCGCCAGCTCGCGCTCCTCGAACACGAGGCCGACCAGGCGCTCGGCACCGCCGAGGGCGGGGTCAGCACCATCCCGATCGCCGTCAACGCCGACTCGATGTCGACGTGGCTGCTGCCCGCGCTGGAACGGGTCGCGGCATCCCGACCCGTCGTGTTCGAGCTGCACCGCGACGACCAGGACCACACCGCCGGCTGGCTCGCCGCGGGCACCGTCATGGGCGCGGTGACGTCGCAGGCGCGACCCGTGCCGGGGTGCACGTCGACCCCCCTCGGACGGATGCGCTACCGCCCGCGCGCCGCCCCCGCGTTCGCGGCGCGGTGGTTCCCGACGGGGGTGGATGCCGCATCCCTCGCGGCCGCGCCCGTCGTGGTGTTCGACGAGAAGGACCGCCTGCAGGACGACTACGTGCGCCGCGTCGCCCGTCGACCGCTCGAGCCGCCCCGGCACCTCGTGCCCGCGTCGGCCGACTTCGCGCTCGCGGTGCGGCTCGGACTCGGCTGGGCGATGCTGCCGGACGCGCAGGCCGAGGGCACCGTGCTGCTCGACGAGGCGCGGCACCTCGACGTCGCGCTGCACTGGCAGCAGTGGAACCTGCGCTCCCCGTTGCTCGACGCCGTCGCCGCCGAGGTCGTCGCGACGGCCCGCGGCGTGCTCGCCGCGTGAGGCGCTACGCGAAGAGCTTCTGCAGGCGCGAGAGGCCCTCGACGATGTCGGCGTCGCCGAGCGCGTAGGAGAAGCGCAGGTAGCCGCTCGGGCCGAACGCCTCGCCCGGCACCGCCGCGACCTCCGCCTGGTCGAGGATGAGGTCGGCGAGCTCGAGCGACGTCGTCGGCGTGACGCCGCCCCAGGCGCGGTGGAGCAGTCCCGTGACGTCGGGGTAGACGTAGAACGCGCCCGACGGCACGGGGCACACGACGCCCGGGATGGCGTTGAGGCCGTCGACGATGAGCTTGCGCCGGCGATCGAACGCCTCGCGCATCTCGACGACGCTCTCCTGCGATCCCGTGAGGGCCGCGAGCGCGGCGCGCTGGGCGACGTTGTTGACGTTGCTCGACAGGTGCGACTGCAGATTCGCGGCGCCGGCGATGGCATCCTCGGGGCCCACCATCCAGCCGAGCCGCCATCCGGTCATCGCGTACGTCTTCGCGACGCCGTTGACGAGGATCGTGCGGTCGGCGAGCGCCGGCACCGCCTCGACGATCGACACCGCGCGGACCCCGTCGTAGGTGAGGTTCTGGTAGATCTCGTCGCTGATCACCCAGAGTCCGTGCTCCTCGGCCCAGGCACCGATCGCGGCGACCTGCTCGGGGGAGTACACCGCGCCCGTCGGGTTCGACGGCGAGACGAACAGCAGCACCTTGGTGCGCGGCGTGCGGGCCGCCTCGAGCTGCTCGACGGTGACGAGGTAGCCCTGGTCGGCGCCGGCGAACACGTCGACCTGCACGCCGCCCGCGAGCTTGATCGCCTCGGGGTAGGTCGTCCAGTACGGCGTCGGCACGAGCACCTCGTCGCCCGGGTCGAGGAGGGTCGCGAACGCCTGGTAGACGGCCTGCTTGCCGCCGTTGGTGACGACGATGCGCGACGGCGGCACCTCGAGCCCCGAGTCGCGCTTCGTCTTCGCCGCGATCGCCTCGCGCAGCTCGGGCAGGCCGGCCGCGGGCGTGTAGCGGTGGTTCCTCGGGTCGCGCACCGCCTCGACGGCGGCGTCGACGATGTGCGGCGGCGTCGGGAAGTCAGGCTCGCCCGCGGCGAAGCTCACGACCGGGCGACCGGCGGCCTTGAGGGCCTTGGCCTTCGCGTCGACCTTGAGGGTCGCGGACTCGGCGATGGACCCGATGCGCTGCGAGATGCGTGCCACGGGTCCAGCCTAGAGCCGCCACGACATGCGGAAGCCGGAGCGGGTGAGGTCGTTGGGGGGCCTCCCGCTCCGGCTTCCGGTTCTGTCGCTACCGCGTCACTCGAGGGTCGGGACCGCCGGGTGGTTGCGTCGGTAGCTCTCCCGCACCAGGTAGGCACCCGCTGCCAGCAGTGCGAGGATCACGGCGATGAGGGTCGCGATGCCCACGCCCGTGTAGGCGAGGCTGCCGCCCGGACCGCCGCCGGTCGGGGTGCCCGGGGGGTTGTTCGGGTCCTCCGGGTCCTCCGGGTCGTCGACGATCGTGCGGACGTTGGGTCCGACGGTCGCCTGGGCGAGGTTGACGGTCGCGACGCTGCCATTGAGCACGCTGACCCGCACGGCCGTCTGGGTGAACATGTGGCCTGCCATCGCCGCCATGCCGCGGTCGGCGACCATCGTCAGCTCCTGCAGGTTGACCCGGATCGAGAGCAGGTTGCGCAGCGCGTCGCCGACGGTGCCGATCCCGAACAGGCCGGTCTGGTCGCCCGTGCCGAGCAGCGTCGCCGTCGCGGGCTGCACGATCGTCGACTGGAGCGCGTCGATGAGCCCCTGCACGCCGCCGTCGGCGTCGAACAGGCCGTCGAGCAGGCGCCCCCCGAGGTCCTTCAGCAGGATGCTCAGGTCGAGACCGGTGCTGAGGCCGAGGATCTTCACGTCGGCCACGGCGCGCGCCGCGACTCCGCTCAGCAGCTCGTCGATGGTCGCCTGGATGTCGAGCACGATGCTCGTCGTGAGCGGGGCGAGCGGCGTCGAGGTCGTGCTGCAGACGTTGTCCTGCACCGTCTGGTTGACGAATCCGGTGATGCGCTTCAGGATGCCGTTCTCGTCGAGCACGTAATCGCCGACCTTGTCGAGGAGGCCGTCGACGAGGCTGCCGATGCGGCCGAGGCCGAGCAGCGTGCCCAGGTCGCCGGTGAGGCCGTTGAGGAGGCGCTCGACGGCCGAGACCTCGGTGAGCACGGGGACCTGGAGCACGCGGTCGACGAGCTGGCAGACCTGCTGCACGAGCGGTGCCTGCGCGACGTTGACCGAGAGGTCGGCGTGGATGGCGACCTTCGCGTTGTGCAGGATCGTCTCGACCTTGGCCACGATCTGGTCGGCGATCGTCGCGACGGTCGTCGTGATGCCGGTGAGGATCTGGTTGACGATCGCGTCGGTCAGCAGCTCCGTGCCGGGCGGCAGGTCGTTGAGGTTGCCGCCGAGCAGCGCCTCGAGGTCGACCCGCACCTCGCCCGTCTCGAGCGAGAACGAGACCGCGCCGTTGCCGTACTGCTCCTTCAGCAGCGCGTGCACCGCCTGGGCCAGGTCGCCCGTGTTGATGGTGGCGCTCACGTTGCCGCTGCCGCCGAGCAGGTTGAGCAGCGGGTCGAGGCCGACGAGTGTGCCGTTGACCTGGTTGATGAGGGCGCCACCCGGGCCGACGAGCCGGTTGAGCACGTCGACGACCTGCTGCAGCGCGGCATCCACCTTCGGCGTGAGGCCCGAGATCGCGGGGCTCGTGAAGGTGAGCACGGCGTGGCCGAGCTGGTAGTCGCCGCTCGCGACCTCGAGGTTGCCCTGAGCCTGCGCGGCGATCGCGCCGAGCTCGAGCCGGAGGTTGGCGAGTGCGGCCGCGAACTCCGGGCCGAGGAGCTGCGAGAGGTCGAAGGTCGCGTTGGCCGGCGGCGTGCGGCGGTCGCTGCCGACGCCGATGGCGCCGTCGTCGGCGACCGCGCCGCTCGCGCCCACCGACGAGCCGTCGCCGTTGGCCTGCGCGAACTGCGCGACGGCGCCGAGCTGCAGCACCCCGCCGAGGTTGATCTGGGGCGCCTGCGGAGCCGAGACGACGATCGTGTCGTTGAGGACGCCGACGTCGAGCGGGTCCTTCTCGGTCTGGGTGGGCTGGCCGCCGTCGTTGCGGGCCTCGACGCCCGCCGGGTCGACGATCGTCGAGAGGTCGATCCCGAGCAGCGTGCCCGAGAGGAACTGGCCCTCCGCGTAGGAGGACGGGCGCTCCTCCGCCGAGGCGGTGAGCGGGGCGGCGACGGCGAGTGCGCCGCCGAGGGCGAACGCCGTCACGGCGGCGACGGTGCGCTTGGCCGTGCGGCCGATGGTGTCCCGGTGTGTGGGTCCCCCCTGAGGAGTTCCCACGCGCGGGTGTGCAGTGGTGAACACGTCTCGTGCCTTCCTGTCCGGTCTACGGACGAGGAAGCGGAGATCAGGGTGGCGTGGTGCCCCTCACGTGGCTGCGGGCCCCCCAGGACCGTCCAGCGTGGGTGAGGCGAACGAGAACTTCGTTTGCGAGAGCCTGATCACAGCTTCGTACGCCCGTATTCAGTTGTGCGACGGAGATGGTTGGGCTCCGTCACGGGAAGAGACGCGCGGGCCGCCCCACTATGACGCCGATTCACACGACGATTTCGGATGACGTACACTCGACGGGTTGGCTGAAAACGCCAAGCTTCGGCGTGCCTGCGCTTCCCCACGGGATGCGGGGCGCGCGCCGAGGGCGGTGGCTCAATTGGTAGAGCAGCGGTCTCCAAAACCGCAGGTTGCAGGTTCGAGTCCTGTCCGCCCTGCGAATCCCCTCGAACACTCGTGGGGATCGACGAAAGGTTGGATGTCGTGGCACGTGTCTTCGACGAGCCGAGCGAGGACCTCGTCGCGAACGCCAAGCGCGACCGCGCCGAGCGTCGCGGCCCGTTCGCGCGCATCGCGCTGTTCATCCGCCAGGTCTTCACCGAGCTCTCGAAGGTCGTGCGCCCGACGCGCCGCGAACTGCTCCGCTTCACGCTCGTGGTGATCGTGTTCGTCGTCATCATGATGGGGCTCGTGTTCCTGCTCGACGCCGTGTTCGCCTGGGTCGTCTCCTGGGTGTTCGGCAACGGCGCAGCATTCCTGGGCTGAGCCCGGCCCCTCGTTGGAGCCCGCGCGGCATCCGCAGTGATCAGTAAGGAATCCAGAAACGTGACCGAAGATTCGCGCCGCGACATCGATCTCGCGACGGCCGCCGAGCAGTCCTCCGAAGAGGACGAGGCTCAGGAGGGCAACGTCCTCGAGCAGGACGAGAACTCCGTCGACTCCGCCGAGCACGCCGCCCTGCACGTGATCGACGAGGACGAGACCGACGACGAGGACTCCGTCGAGGCGGGCCTCGAGCAGTTGCTCGACGCCCTCGACGCCGCCCAGGACCCGGAGGCCGACGCGATCGTCGACGACGCCCTCGACATCGACTCCGCCGACGAGGCCGAGGCCGCCGCCGCGGCGACGAACGACGAGGAGGAGGTCGAGGAGGAGGAGTCCGCCGTCGACCCCTACGAGGAGTTCCGCGCCGAGCTGCGCGCGAAGCCGGGCAAGTGGTACGTCATCCACTCCTACGCGGGCTTCGAGAAGCGCGTGAAGCAGAACATCGAGAGCCGCAAGGTCTCGATGGCGATGGAGGACTACGTCTTCGAGGTCCAGGTCCCGATGGAGGACGTGGTAGAGATCAAGAACGGCCAGCGCAAGCTCGTCAACCGCGTGCGCATCCCGGGCTACGTGCTCGTGCGCATGGACCTCAACGAGGACTCGTGGTCGGTCGTGCGGCACACGCCGGGCGTCACGGGCTTCGTCGGCAACTCGCACAACCCGACGCCGCTGCGCTTCGAGGAGGCCTTCAACATGCTGAAGAGCCTCGTGCAGGTCGTCGAGGCGCCGGTCAAGGGCGCCGCGGGCGGCAAGGTCGCCGGCAAGGGTGCGGCCGCGCGCGTCATCCCCGCCGAGGTCGACTTCGAGGTCGGCGAGACGATCACGATCAAGGAGGGCTCGTTCGCGGGTCTTCCCGGCACGATCTCCGAGATCAAGCCGGAGAGCGGCAAGCTCACGGTCCTCGTCTCGCTCTTCGAGCGCGAGACCCCGGTCGAGCTCTCGTTCGACCAGGTCACCAAGCTCTGAGCCCCTCCCGCGGTTCCCACCGCGCGGAGCTCCAGCTCCGACTCGAGCGCCCCTGATCCGTCGGGGGCGCTCGCGCCGTTTCCGGGGCGCTCGCGGGGTGCCGACGCTCCCTCCTCAGGAGGCGCCGGCCGCCCGGAGCAGCGCTGCGATGGTGTCGGCGGGCGAGCAGTCCTCGACGCTCGCGCAGGCGAGTTCGCCACCCTTCACCGTGAAGCGGATCGGGGCCGTGCCCGGCACGTCGAGGTCGCCCCCGAGGGGAAGCGTCACGAGCCGGGACTCGTCGCCCAGCGCCTCGGTGAAGACGATCGACCCGACGAAGTCGGCGGAGCTGCGGATGCTCAGCGCGAACTGCCCGTTCTCCCCGGGCGCGAGGTTGAACACGAGAGGGCTCGGCGGCGCGGCGGGGTCCGACTCGACGACGTACACCCCGACGCGGCCGCTCGACGGATCGATCGACGCCGAGCGGAGGTTGGAGGCGCCCGCTCCGGCCTGGTCACAGGTCACGGCGATGTGAGTCGGAACGGGTGCGCCCGCCTCGCCCTGACCGCGGAAGTCCTTGAGACTGAGCATCGCGCCCTGGTCGGCCGTGTTGGATACCGACACCAGGAACCGCTCGACCAGTCGCGTCCCGTGCTCGTCGAGCCAGGCCAGCTGCCCGTCGTCGCAGACGCCCTGCGAGGTGGGGAAAGTCGTCCACGCGGCGGTGATCGGCACGGCGAAGACGGCGACCCGCTGAGCCTCCGCCGCCTCGACGGTCACCGTGAAGGTGTCGAGCGTCGTCGCATTCCGGAACAGGATGGGCAGGACGCCGACCACGCCCGTCACCGCGCCGAGGACGGCGACGACGGCGGAGACGATCGCCCACGTGCGCTGCCACCACGGGCGGGGCGTCGCGCCGGCCGCGGGAGTGGCGGCGGGCGCGGGTGGCGGAGGCGGCGCCGGGCGCGTGGCGTTGTCGGCCATGCGGTTCAGTCCTTCCCGATCATGGCGAGCCATTGCGCCAGGGTGCAGCCCTCGATGTGGTTGCCGTAGACGCGCTCCGCGACGGGGACATTGCCGTCGGGGTCGCAGATGAACGACGTCCAGGTGCCGCCGCCGAGTTCGAGGGTCGCGGCGACGTTGACCGCGATCGAGGTGATGTCGGCGTTGCCGGGGCTCAGGTCGAGCGTCGAGGTCTGCCCGCCCGCCGCGAGACTGGCGACGAAGCGGCCGACGAAGTCTTCGGTCTGCGTCCAGGTGAGGTACAGCGGTCGGGCCTGGCCCGGTGCCACGTTGAACACCACGGGGTCGCCGGGGTACGCCACCACGTCGGAGAAGTCGCTGCCGCACTCGTAGAACGGCGGGTCGCCGAATACGGCGACGGGGTCGGTGCCGAGCGCGATCCGGGCGTTGATGAGATCGCTGCAGTCCCCTAGGCCCCCGCATTGCGCCTTCGTGACCCACACCCGGTCCGGCGCCGGCGTGAGGGTGCCCTGGGGGCGGATGGCGCTCACGGTGATCGCGCCCGCCCCGGCGGTGTTCGTGATGGTGGCCCACAGGTGGTGCGGCGTCGTGGGCACGCCGTACCGCTCGATCCAGGCGTCCGCCGCCGCCGTATCCGCCTCGCCGCGCGCCGTGAGGTTGTCCCCACTGCTGTCGATCTCGCACACGTGCAGGGCGAAGAGCTCCTCCCACGGCGCGTCGACGGGCACCGCCCAGGTGAGCTCCTGTTCGCCGGCCGCCGTGAGGCCTCCGGCGCTCGCCGAGAGGCCGGCCGCCACGGGCTCGAGCCGCGAGTCGTCCCCCGCGACCAGTCCTGCGTCGTCACCGAGCTGGCTGTGGACCGCGATCGTGTCGCCCGAGGCGCCGCGGTCGACGATCACGAGAGGGACGACGAGCCCCACGAGCCCGATGACCGTGCCCGCGGCGGAGCCGACGGCGACCCAGCGGTCCCGCGACGTCCAGCCTCCCCAGAGCGACCGCAGTCCGCGCGCCGGCCGGTCGACCTCCGCGGCGTAGGTGTCGGCGTAGTGCTCGGTCCAGTCCGTCCCGTCCCAGTACCGCTGCCGCCCCGCACCGTCGTCGTACCAGCCCCGCTGGACGTCCGTGTTCTCATTCTCAGGCACAGGGCACCACCGCACTCGGGTCACTCGGTTGAAGGATCGCGGCGGAGATGTAGCCGTTGCCGACCGCGAACCAGACGTCGGTCGTCCCCAGGGCGTCCGAGACGGTGTCGCCGCGGACGTAGCACGCGATCTCCACCGTCGCGTTGTGGCTGTAGGCGCCGATCTTCTCGGCGCTCGTCGACGGACCGGCGCGGAGGTTCGCCCCCGCGGGGACGACGACCGTCCCCGGGACGGGGACCGCGGGCTCCGGCTCCGGCGTCGGGGTGAGGGTCGGCGTGGCCGTGAGTGCGGGCGTGGGGGTGCCGTCGACCGCCTCCTCCGGCGCCGCCGCCGCGACCGCGCCGCCCGAGGACGCCCACGGCTGGGTCACCCCCAGCGTGACGCCGGCCGCGACGATCGTGAGCGCGGCGATCCCGGCGGCGATCCACAGGGGTCGGCGACTCGCGGCGACCGGCGGGGTGTCGGCAGCGTCCCCGTCGACCTGCGCGTCGATCCAGGCCACGAGGTCCGGATAGACGGAGGGATGCTCCCGGATGAGCGGTCGCAGCTCCGCGAAACGCGCGAGCTTCGCCAGCACGGTGGGCGGCGTCGTCGGGTCGGCGGCCCAGAGCCGTTCCTCGGGTGTCGGCTCCGCCGCCCCAGCGCTCATCTCGCACTCACTTGCTGTGTAGTTGACCTTTAGTCGGATGCTAGTGGCCGGGGAAGGCGCTCGATGACGGTCCCCGGTCACTGAGCGGGAGCGCGCACATTGGCGGTGGCGGCCCGCGTGACGTAAGCTCAGGCGGTTGCCCGTTCTGCGGAGCGTCGGCGACGCACCCCACCCACCGCTTCCGGCACACGGCCGGACCGCGGGAGCGCATCCGAGAGGATGCTCGAACAGAGAAGGAATCATGGCGCCTAAGAAGAAGGTGACCGGCCTGATCAAGCTCCAGATCAACGCCGGCCAGGCCAACCCCGCCCCGCCGATCGGCCCCGCGCTCGGTCAGCACGGCGTTAACATCATGGAGTTCTGCAAGGCCTACAACGAGGCCACGGAGTCGCAGCGCGGCAACGTCATCCCGGTCGAGATCACCGTCTACGAGGACCGTTCGTTCACGTTCATCCTCAAGACCCCGCCGGCCGCGGAGCTCATCAAGAAGGCCGCCGGCGTGCAGAAGGGGTCGTCGACCCCGCACACGGTGAAGGTCGCGAAGCTCACCAAGGACCAGGTGCGCGCGATCGCCGAGCAGAAGAAGGTCGACCTCAACGCGAACGACATCGAGGCGGCCGAGAAGATCATCGCGGGCACCGCCCGTTCGATGGGGATCACGGTGGAGGCGTAATCATGGCGAAGAAGTCCAAGGCCTACCGCGCCGCCCTCGAGAAGCTCGAGCCCGGCAAGTTCTACGCGCCCACCGAGGCCGTCTCCGTCGTCAAGGAGACCGGCTCGAAGAAGTTCGACGCCACCGTCGAGGTCGCCCTCAAGCTCGGGGTCGACCCGCGCAAGGCCGACCAGATGGTGCGCGGCACCGTCATCCTCCCGCACGGCACCGGCAAGACCGCGCGCGTCATCGTCTTCGCGACCGGTCCGGCCGCCGAGGCCGCGATCGCCGCGGGCGCCGACGAGGTCGGTGGCGCCGAGCTCATCGAGAAGGTCGCGGGCGGCTACACCGCGTTCGACGCGGCCGTCTCCACCCCGGAGCTCATGGGCCAGGTCGGCCGTCTCGGCAAGGTGCTCGGTCCCCGCGGCCTCATGCCCAACCCGAAGACCGGCACGGTGACCCCGAACCCCGCCAAGGCGGTCGAGGACATCAAGGGCGGCAAGATCGAGTTCCGCGTCGACAAGCACGCCAACGTGCACTTCGTCATCGGCAAGGCGGGCTTCTCGGGCGAGCAGCTCGGCGAGAACCTCAAGGCCGCGCTCGACGAGATCAACCGCGCCAAGCCGAGCTCGTCGAAGGGCCGCTACATCCAAAAGGGGTCGCTCTCGACCACCTTCGGTCCGGGTGTGCCGCTCGACGTCTCGGTGCTCTGAGCGGGCCTTTCTGAAGCAGATCAGCATCCGACGGGGGGGTGCCGGGGACACCCCGGCGCTCGCCCGTCTTGCTGCGCTCACCTTCCCACTCGCCTGCCCGCCGCACACGACGGCGGAGGCGATCGCGACCTTCATCGCGACGAACCTGAGCGAGGAGCGCTTCGACGCCTACCTCGCCGACGCCGCGCGCGACCTGTTCCTCGCCGAGGGTTCCGACGGCGCGGCGCTCGGCTACACGATGCTCGTCGCGGGCGAACCGGCGGATGCCGACGTGGCCGCCGCGCTCACGCTGCGTCCGACCGTCGAGCTGAGCAAGTGCTACGTGCATCCCGACGCGCACGGCGGGGGTGTCGCCGCGGCACTCATGGCGGCGAGCGTCGACGCGGCGCGGACCCGGGGCGCCGCCGGACTGTGGCTCGGCGTCAACCAGCAGAACGCGAAGGCGCAGCGCTTCTACGCGAAGTCGGGGTTCGCCCGGGTCGGCGTGAAGCGGTTCCTCGTGGGCGACCGCTTCGAGGACGACTTCGTGCTCGAGCGCGCCCTCTGACCCTGCCGCGGAGTCTGCGACGGGTCAGCCGTCGCAGACCTTGAGCACGAGCTTGCCGCGCGTGTGGCCGCTCTCGATCGCCCGGTGGGCGTCGCCGGCATCCTCGAGGTCGAACACCTGGTCGACGTAGATCTTCACGTCGCCCGACTCGAGCAGGCGCGAGACGACGGCGAGCGTCGAGCCGTCGGGCGTCACCCGGTAGCCGGTCGCGCGCACGCCCGCGATGCCGGCCTCCTCGGCCATCGTCGGCCACGAGCCGGTCGGGCCGTTGACGATGATCCCGCCGGGGCGCAGCACCCGCAGCGAACGCGACGCGGTGTCGTCGTGCACGTTGCCGACGAGGTCGACGACGGCGTCGACGGGGTCGAGCACCTCGTCGAAGCGCTCCGAGGTGTAGTCGAGCACCTCGGCGGCACCGAGCTCGCGCAGCCAGCCGGTGTTGCGGGCGGAGCCGGTCGCGATGACGTGGGCGCCGAAGTAGGCGGCGAACTGCACCGCGAAGTGGCCGACGCCGCCCGCTCCGGCGTGGACGAGCATCCGCTGCCCCTCGTGCGCCTTCGCGGTCTCGACGACCATGCCCCACGCGGTGAGGGCGGCGAGCGGAACGCCCGCGGCTTCGACGTGCGAGAGCTTCGAGGGCTTGCGCACGACCGACAGCGCGTTGACGGTGAGGTATTCGGCGTAGGCGCCCGACATCCGCGGCACCATGCCCATCCCGTAGACCTCGGTGCCGGGCTGCAGCGGATGCGCCTCGTAGGGCGCCTCCTCGACGATGCCGCTGAAGTCGTTGCCGAGCACGGCGGGGAAGGTCGTGATGCCCGGGTAGGCGCCGCGGCCGGCGCGGGTCTTCGCGTCGATCGGGTTGACACCCGCGGCGACCACGCGCACGAGCACTTCGGCGTTCACCCGCACGGGGCGCTCGATCTCGGAGAGCGCGAGCACCTCCGGCCCCCCGGCCTGCGACATCGTCATCGCCCGCATCTGTTGCCTTCCTGATCTCGCCGGAGCTCCCGGATCCCCCGCACCCCAGTAAACGGTCCGCATGAGTCGGCGGTGTTACGCGGGTATCTCGCCCTCGTGAAAACTGCCGCTCCGCTAGGGTGCGAGCGTGAGACCTCTCCTCGTCGTGCTGCGCCTCGCCGCGGCCGGGCTCGTGCTCGCC
>Ga0065721_10004895_pt1 | contig 18590 bp, 20 predicted proteins | sample Mesricmetagenome_FD_59108 | JGI IMG/M metagenome (GOLD analysis project Ga0065721, IMG submission 59108) | Mesophilic microbial community from rice straw/compost enrichment Sample: eDNA_1 v2 (version 2) | ecosystem: Engineered > Solid waste > Grass > Composting > Bioreactor | place: USA: Davis... | reverse complement strand
CCGCGCCCGCCGTCGCGCCGACGCCGCCGTCGAACGCGCCGAAGAGGACGCCGCCGAAGCCGCGCGCGAACTCGAGGCGGCCGAGCACCGGCTGCGCGAGGCGCGGAAAGCCCTCGCCGTCGCGCAGCGCGAAGCCGACGCCGCCGGAACGGCCCGCGATGACGCGACCGACGCCCACGAGAAGGCCGCCGCCGCCCTCGACGCCGCCCGCCGGAAGCGCCGCGCGCTCGGCTGAGGCCTACGCCGCGGGGAGCTCCATCCGGAACTCCGTGCGACCGGGGACGCTCTCGACCGAGACCGTGCCGCCGTGAGCGTCGACGATCGCGGCGACGATCGCGAGGCCGAGGCCCGTGCTGCCGGCGCCGCGCGAGCGCGACCGGTCGCCGCGCGTGAAGCGCTCGAAGAGCGACGCCTGCAGCTCCTCCGGGATGCCGGGGCCGTCGTCGGCGACCACGAGCACCGCTCCCCCGTCGGCCGCGGGCGCGAGCGACGCCGTCACGGTCGTGCCGGGCGGGGTGTGCAGCCGCGCGTTCGCGAGCAGGTTGCCGAGCGCCTGACGGAGCCGGTCGGCATCCCCCGCGATCTCGATGTCCGCGTCGGGCAGCTCGAGCTCCCAGCGGTGGTCGGGCCCCGCGACCTGGGCGTCGGCGACGGCTTCGACGACGAGCCCGCCGAGCGGCACCGGCTCGCGTTCCAGGTCGCGCCCGGCGTCGAGTCGCGCGAGCAGGAGCATCTCCTCGACGAGGGTCGACATCCTGACCGACTCCGACTCGATGCGTTCGAGCGAGCGCGCCGTGTCGGCGGGCAGCCGCGCGGGACGGCGGCCGAGCTCGGCGTAGCCGCGGATCGACGCGAGGGGCGTGCGCAGCTCGTGCGAGGCATCCGCGACGAAGCGCCGCAGCTTCTGCTCGCTCGCGTGCCGCGCCGCGAGCGACGTCTCGACCTTGCCGAGCAGACCGTTGAGCGCGGCGCCGACGCGGCCGACCTCGGTGCGCGGCGCGTCGACCGGCACGCGCTCGGGCATCGACACGGCGCCCGTCTCGAGCGGGAGCTCCGACACCCGCGTCGCCGTCTCGACGACGCGGTTGAGCGGACGCAGCGCGAGCCGCACGAGGAGGGTGCCGAGCAGGATCGCGACGACGATCGCGCCGAGGCTCACCGCGACGATCGTCGAGACGAGGGATGCCGTGGTCGCGTTCGCCTCGGCGAGCGACAGTCCGTTGAGCACGACGACCGATCCCGCGGTCGTCGGGAACGGCGTCGCCACGACGCGGTAGGAGCCGAGGGCGCCGAGCGACACCGTGTGCGGCTGCCGGTCGGCCGCCACCTCGCCGAGGGCCGCGAGCTGCCCCGCGGTGAGCGACTGCTGCCGCCCGTCGACGCCGATGTAGCCCGCGCGCAACGGGTCGCCGTCGAGCGTCACGAGGCCGACGGCACCCGCACCCTGTCCCGGCAGGATCTCGATGATCGAGCCCGGACCCTGATACTGGCCGGAGACGGCCGCGGTGGTGCGCTCCGACGCCGCGAGCAGCAGCCGGTCGAGGCGCGCGACGAGCTGCCCGTGGGAGGCCGCCACCGTCACGGCGCCGATCGCGAGGGCGAGCACCGCGAGCAGTCCCGTGATCGCGAGCACGAGCCGCGTCGTGAGCGACCAGCGGCGCATCAGCCGCCGCCCGGCTCGGTGCCGCCCGGGTCGGTGCCGCCCGGCTCGGAGGCCGCCGGGCGCAGCGCGTAGCCGACGCCGCGCACCGTGTGGATCATCCCGGGGCCGTGCGCATCCAGCTTCTTGCGCAAGTAGGAGATGTAGAGCTCGACGACCGCCGCCCGGCCGCCGAAGTCGTAGGACCACACGCGGTCGAGGATCTGCTCGCGGCTCAGCACGCGGCGCGGGTTGCGCATGAGGAAGCGCAGCAGCTCGAACTCCGTCGGGGTGAGCGGGATGGGGTGCCCCGCCCGCTCGACCTCGTAGGACTCCTCGTCGAGTGTGAGGTCGCCGACCCGCAGCACGGGCCCCTCGTCGCCAGCGCCGCGCAGCGACCGCCGCACGAGACCACGCAGCCGCGCCATGACCTCCTCGAGGCTGAACGGCTTCGTCACGTAGTCGTCGCCGCCCGCGGTGAGCCCCGCGATGCGGTCCTCGACGGCATCCTTCGCGGTGAGCAGCAGCACGGGGCAGTCGTTGCCCGCCTCGCGCAGCCGGCGCAGGACCGAGAGCCCGTCGAGGCCGGGCATCATGATGTCGAGCACGACGACGTCGGGCGGCGTCTCGCGCGCGAGCTTGAGCGCGGTCTGCCCGTCGTGCGCGACGCGGGTGTCCCAGCCCTCGCTACGCAGCGCCATGCGCAACATGTCGGCGAGCAGTTCCTCGTCGTCGACGACGAGCGCGCGCACGGGCGAGCCGTCGGGGCGCGTGAGGGTCGTCACGCCCCCATTCGACGGCTCTTTCCTATGAGCTTTCTGTGGATGCCGCGGGCGCGGGCTCCGAGGCCGCGGCGGCGATCGCGGCGGCGAGCTCGTCGCGGGTGAGCGGGTAGCCGAACGCCGGGGTGTGCGCCTGGAACGCCCGCCCCGTGCTCAGGTCGCCCGTCGGGAGCGGGTCGAACCCGAAGGAGTCGACGAGCGCCGCGACCGTCGCGACGTCCTGCGGGTCGTCGCCCGCGACCGCGAGCGCGACCCGCCCGTCGGAGCCGGTCGGCATCCCGCCCTCGTCGAGGTCGTGGTAGCCGAGGTGGCTGAACGCCTTCACGACGCGTGCTCCCGGCAGCAGGTCGGCGACGACCTCGCTCGTGCCGCGCGGATCCTCCGTGAACTCCGGCAGCGGCCCGTCGACGGGCTCCCAGTGGTTGGCGGCGTCGATCACGAGTTTCCCGGCGAGCGCCGCCGCGGGCAGCGTGCGCACCTTGCCGAGCGGCAGCGCCAGGATGACGACATCGGCCCCGTCGATGACCTCGGGCGTCGTGAGCGCCTCCGCTCCCGGCGCGAGCACGTCGACGATGAGGCGGATGCGGTCGGCCGGCCCCGACGACGAGATGAGCACGCGGTGGCCGGCGGCGAGCGCGAGGCGGGCGAGCACCGTGCCGACCTTGCCGGCGCCGAGGATGCCGATCGTGTGCGGAGGGGTTGCCACGAGGCGAGTGTAGGGTCGGCGACATGGCTTTGCCGGAGGAGACCACCGAATCCCGAGTCGCCGTGTACATCGACTTCGACAACGTCGTCATTTCACGGTACGACCAGGTGCACGGCCGGGAGACGTGGCGCAAGGACGACGCCCGGCTCGCGACCGACAAGACCCGCGCGAAGCTCGAGCAGGCGCGCGTCGACGTCGGCGCGATCCTCGAGTACGCGTCGTCGTACGGCACGATCGCGCTCAGCCGCGCCTACGCCGACTGGTCGGTGCCGGCGAACGCCGCCTACCGCAACCAGCTCGTCGACCGCGCGATCGACCTCACCCAGCTGTTCAACACGTCGGGCACGAAGAACGGCGCCGACATCCGCCTCGCCGTCGACGTCATCGACGACCTGTTCCGCCTCGCCGACATCACGCACGTCGTCATCGTCGGCGGAGACTCCGACTACATCCCGCTCGTGCAGCGCTGCAAGCGCCTCGGCCGCGTCGTCGTCGGCATCGGCATCGAGGGGTCGACGAGCTCGGCGCTCGTGCACGCCCTCGACGAGTTCGCCTCCTACGACACCCTCCTCTCCGCGACCGACGACGACGAGTCCGCCGAGAAGCCCGCGACGCCCGACGAGCCGGAACCCGCCGCCGCGCCGCCGGTCAAGGTGAGCCCGACGGCGGCATCCCGACTGCTCGTCCGCGCCGTCGACCTCGTGCAGGGCGGCCAGGACGACGAGTGGGCGAACGCGTCGCGCGTGAAGTCGCAGATGAAGCGCCTCAACCCGTCGTTCAAGGAGAAGGACCTCGGCTTCCCGAACTTCATGGAGTTCGTGCGCTCCCGCTCCGGGCAGGTCGAGATCCGCGAGGACGGGCAGCAGCGCTACCTGCGGCTGCGCCCCGAGAAGCCCCCCAAGGCGAAGAAGGCCTGAGAGTCAACCCCCGTCCCCCGGCTCGGACGCCCTGCTTACCGTGAGGGCTCCGACAGAAGGGAGACGCTCATGCCGAGCATCGAGGGGAAGACGGTGGCGTTCCTGCTCACCGACGGGTTCGAGGACAGCGAGCTCACGGAGCCCTGGAAGGCGGTCACCGAGGCGGGCGGGACGGCCGTGCTCGTGTCGCCCAAGTCCGGGGAGGTGACGGGCGAGAAGGGTCACACGCAGACCGTCGACCGCGCGGTCGCCGACTGCGTCGCGGAGGGGTTCGACGCGCTCGTGCTGCCCGGCGGCGTGGGCAACGGCGACAAGCTGCGGATGGAGGACGACGCCGTCGACTTCGTGCGCGGCTTCTTCGAGCAGCACAAGCCCGTCGCCGTCATCTGCCACGGCGGCTGGATCCTCACCGACGCCGACGTCGTCGACGGGCGGCGGATGACGAGCTACCCGAGCCTGCGCACCGACCTCGTCAACGCGGGGGCGCTGTGGGTCGACGAGGAGGTCGTCGTCGACGCGGGTCTCGTGTCGAGTCGCACCCCCGAGGACCTGCCCGCGTTCTGCGCGAAGCTCGTCGAAGAGGTCGCCGAGGGGCGGCACGAGAAGCAGCACGCCTGACCCCGTCTCGGTGGTCGAGGAGCGCCGCCCGACGCGCTACTCGACCACCGACGACCGGCGCCGCAGGAGGGTGCGCTCGACGAAGGTCCACGTCGTCGACACCGCGAGGTAGAGCGCCGCGGCGAGCGGCACGAACGCCGCGACGACGACGGTGAGGAACGCCAGCCACGAGAGCGGGCCCGTCATCCCCGCGAGGGGTCCGTCCGCCGCCGGGCCCGCCGCCGCCATCCGCAGCGTCTGCCGCCTGGTGAACCACGCGACGACCGCCATCCCGAGCAGCAGCGCGAGCGGCACGAGCACCGCAGGGCCCGACGCGAGCGCGGGCACGGAGAGCCCGAGCGGCGCGCCGAACAGCGTCTCGCCGAGGAGGGCGTTCGGATGCCCGTTGAGCGTCGGCGAGACGGCGACGCCGTACAGCACCGACACGATCGGCACTTGGGCGAGAGCGGGCAGCATCCCGGCGAACGGCGAGACGCCCTCCGCGCGGTAGAGCTCGAGGGTCTCGCGCTGCAGCCGCTCCGGGTTCTTCCGGTAGCGCCGCTGCAGCTCGGCGAGCCGGGGCGCGAGGCGGCGGCGGGTGACCTCGGCACGTACCTGGAGCACGCCGAGCGGGAGGAGGAGCGCGCGCACCGCGAGGGTCACGAGCACGATCGCGAGGGCCGCGGCGGCGGGGCCGACGAGCGGCTCCAGGATGCCGGCGAGGCCGAGGAGGGCGGAGTGCGCCGCGTCGAGCACGGCGGCGAGGGGCGGGAAGGCGGAGAAGTCCACGGAAGAGTCCTGTTCGTCGAAGGGGTTCGGGCTCGTCTGGCCGCGACCCCGTCGCACGACGGGACTACACGGCCGGAGCGACCCCTCCGGGCGCCCGCGAGCGCACGCGCCCCGCGGTGTCGGGGTGCGTCGGCGCGGGCACGTGGTCGAACGACTCACGGTGCGCGTGCCCGCGATGCCCGACCCGCAGGGCCGCTTCGGCGGGCGCGACGACGAGCGAGCGCCAGGCGACGGTCGCGACGACGGCGAGCGCCGCGGATGCCGCCACGGCCGTGAGGAGCGCCCCCGGGTTCGGCCCCGCCGCGGTCACGACGACGAACGCGAGCGCGCCCGCGACGAGCGCCAGAGCGGCCTGGGCGCGCACGGAGATCACGGCGGTCGGGGACATCGGGTTCAGGCTACCCGCACTCCCGATGCGGAGCTGCGCTCCGCCTGCCTTACGAACCCGGGCCGGGGAGCCGCCCGGCGTCCCCGGCCCGGACCCGATCGCCGGTCACCACACCGAGCGCCACCACGCGCGAGCGATCGGGTGGGGGCGCGCCTAGTGCGTCGCCCCCGGCGGGAGCTCGACGTGGTCGAGCTCGTAGGCGGTGGGCGCGAGCGCCTTCGCCATGATGTTCGTCATGATCGGCAGCGGCACGAGGCAGTCCTCGCACGCCCCGTCGGTCGCCTCGATCTTGACGACCGCCTTGCCGTCGCCGGCATCCGACCAGGTCAGCAGGTAGCCGTCGGTCGCCATCATCTCGCGGAACGAGGCGAGGGCCTCGTCGACGCTCGTCGCCTCGGCCATCACGCCTCCTCGGTGACGCCGAGGATGCGCAGCACCTCGGGCATGATGTCGTCGGCCCGGCCGCGGATCTGCGCCGCGTCGAGGCTCGCCATCGGGTGCTCGACCATCGCGAACCGGAAGCCGGGGAAGCCCTGCACGTCGGCCATCGCCTGACCCGACATCGCGAAGGAGTCGGACGTGATGCTCACGGTCGGGATGCCGGCGCGCTCGAACAGGATGCCGTCGGCGACCGTGGCGGCGCTGCACGAACCGCAGTCGCCCACGGCGGTGATGACGACATCCACTTCGTTCACGATCTGCTGGAACAGCTCGTCCTTGATCGGGGTGCCGAAGTAGTCCTTGACGTAGCGCTTGAACGTCGCGACGCCGTAGTCGCGCTCGAGGTCGGCGGCGATCTCGTCGAGCAGGTGCATCGCGTTCGGCTTGGTGTTGTCGAGCAGCCCGACGGTGAGTCCCTTGAGGGTCACCGGGCGTGCCGACAGGGTGCTGTCGTCCTGGCCCTCGACCGCCCCGGTGGGGTCGAGGAGCGCTTCGCGGAGGGTGGTCATGGCCCTACCGTCCTCCCCGCGCCGACGCGGTCGCACCGCCCTTTTCAGTGACCGAAAAGGAGAACGGACCGAGGCCGCGCGCCCCGGCAGGATCGACCGTGGAAGGACGATGATGCCCGAACTGCGCAGCAACCTGCCGCCGACGTCGGCGCTCTCGATCGCGCGCCGCGCGCACTACACGGCGCTCGGCATCCCGCGCGAGCACTGGGACCGTCCGAAGGTCGCGATCGTCAACACCTCCTCCGATCTCGCCGCGTGCTTCTCGCACCTCGACCAGATCGCCGCGGTGCTCAAGACCGAACTGCGGGCCGCGGGTCTGCTGCCGTTCGAGATCCGCACGACCGCGCCGTCGGACTTCGTCACGAGCGCCGGCCGCGCGGGCCGCTACATCCTGCCGAGCCGCGACCTCATCGTCGACGACATCGAGGCGGCCGTCGAGGGCGCGAAGCTCGACGCGATGATCTGCCTGAGCTCGTGCGACAAGACGACGCCCGCGCACCTCATGGCCGCGGCCCGGCTCGACCTCCCGACGATCGTCGTGCCGTGCGGCTACCAGCACTCCGGGCTCGCGGAAGGGCGCGAGGCCGACATCGAGGAGATCTTCCTGCAGGCGTCGAAGGCCGCCGTCACGGGCGAGCCGACCGACCGCCTCGAGGAGCTCGCGGAGGACGCGATCCTCGGCCCCGGCGTGTGCGCGGGCCTCGCGACCGCCAACTCGATGCACATCCTCGCCGAGGCGCTCGGGTTCGCGATGCCGGGCTCCGCGCCCGTGCGGGCCCTGAGCGACAAGATGTGGGCGGATGTGCGCGCGGCCGCGCAGGCCCTCGCCGACCTCGTCGAGCGCGACGTGCGCCCCCGGCAGCTGCTGACTCCGGGTGCGGTGCGCAACGGCGTGCGGGCGATGCTCGCGATCGGCGGCTCGATGAACACCATCAAGCACCTCCAGGCCGTCGTCGTCGAGGCCGGGATGGACCTCGACGTGTGGGAGCTGTTCCGCACCCTCGGGCGCGAGACGCCGCTGCTGTGCTCGGTGCGCCCCAACGGGCCGCGCATCACCGAGGAGTTCGAGGATGCCGGCGGCGGCGCCACGATCCTGCGCGAGCTCCTGCCGCTCCTCTCCCCCGACGAGCTCACCGTCGCCGGCACGACCGTCGCCGAGAACGCGGCCGCGGCCCGCCCGGGCGACGGCGACGTCATCCGGTCGCTCGACGATCCGTTCGGCCCGGGGCCCGCGATCTCGGTGCTCAAGGGCACTCTCGCGCCCGGCGGCGCCGTCGCGAAGCGGCCCGTGCCCGACCCCGGGCCGTACGTGTTCGAAGGCCCCGCCCGCGTGTTCGGCACGCGCGAGGAGGCGATCGCGGGCATCCAGAGCGGGCGGCTGCGGGAGGGCGACGTCGCCGTCATCCGCGGCATCGGCGTCACCGGCGCCCCCGGCCTCGGGCTCACGTCGGCGTTCATCTTCGCGCTGCACGCGCGGGGGCTCGCCCGCTCCGTCGCCCTCGTGACGGACGGCCAGTTCAGCGGCCTCGTGAACCAAGGGTTCACCGTCGGCGAGGTGTCGCCCGAAGCCGCCGCCCCCGGAGCACCGCTCGGTCGCGTGCGCGACGACGACCGCATCCGCATCGACATCGCCGCCGGCACCGTCGACCTGCTCGTCGACCCCGCCGAACTCGCCGCGCGTCCCGACTACGAGCCGCCGACCGACCGCGACACGGGCGGCGGCTACCTCGACCAGTACGAGGCGCTCGTCCAACCGCTCTCCTGCGGGTCCGTGCTGTGCGCGCGGCCCTGCAGCCCCGACTCCCGACTCACGAAGGAGCCCGCATGACCGCGACCAGCATCCGAGAGCCCGCTCGCGACATCCCGGTGATCGGCGAGTACGACGTCGTCATCGTCGGCGGCGGACCCGCGGGCCTCATGGCCGCGACTGCCGCCTCGCGCGCGGGACGTTCGACGCTGCTCATCGAGAAGTACGGCTTCCTTGGCGGCGCCGGCACGATGGGCGGGCTCGCCACGTTCTGCGGGATGCACGCGCGCGCCTACGGCACCGACTTCCAGAGCGTGCACGGCTACGCCGACGAACTGCTCGACCGGATGCGCGTCATGGACGGGCTCAACGCGGTGCACCTGTCGGTCGACGACCGCATCCAAGCCCTCTCCTACGACATCTCGGCGCTCAAGATCGCCGCCGACGAGCTCGTCGTCGCGGGCGGCGCCGAGGTGCTGTTCCACACCTCCGTCGTCGCCGTGTCGATGGACTCGGAGTCGCGGATCGACGCCGTCGTCGTCGAATCCAAGTCGGGCCGCGGCGCCGTCCGCGGGCGGTTCTTCATCGACGGCTCCGGCGACGGCGACGTCGCGGCGTGGTCGGGCGTGCCGTTCGAGGTGAGCGAGCACCTCATGTATCCGTCGCTCATGTTCCGCATCAACGGGGTGCACCCGGAGGAGGCGGGCGAGGCGTGGAAGACGGTACGGCGGCTCATGGAGGAGGCGGAGGCGTCGGGTGAGATGCACTTCCCGCGCAAGAAGCCCATCGTGCGGCCGCAGCGCAACCCGCTCGAGTGGCGCTCCAACCTCACCCAGCTCTCCAACGAGGACGGATCCGCGGTCGACGGCACCGACGTGCGGCAACTCACCCGCGGCGAACTCCAGGGCCGCCAGCAGGTGAAGGACGTGTTCGCCTGGATCAAGCGCGTCACCCCCGGGTTCCAGGACTCCTACATCGTCGACATCGCGCCGAGCATCGGCATCCGCGAGACGCGCCGCATCGTCGGCGCCTACCAGCTCACCCAGGACGACGTGCTCGAGTGCCGCGACTTCGACGACACGATCGGGGTCAACGGCTGGCCCGTCGAGGCGCACGTGCAGGGCGACGTCGAGTTCGTGTTCGCGCCCCGGGACTCGCGCGGCTTCAACCAGTTGCCCTACCGGATGCTCGTTCCCCAGGTCGTCGACAACCTCCTCGTCGCCGGACGCTGCGCCTCGATGACGCAGGGCGGGCAATCCTCGGGCCGCGTGACGGGGCCCTGCTTCGTCATGGGTCAGGCCGCGGGCACCGCCGCCGACCTCGCGCTCGGCGCCGGCGTCGGTGCGGCGGCTGTGGATGTCGCGGCCCTCCAGCGGCGACTGGAGTCCGACGGGGCGTACCTGGGCACGACGCTGCCCGACGGGGTGAGCGCACCCGTCCCCGCGTGAGGTGAGGCGCCGCCGGCCCGAACCCGGCGGGGTCAGTCCGCGCGGAAGAGCTGCGGGTTGGCGTTGCGGTAGGCGCTGCCGATGGCGGCCGCGCACGCGCGCAGCACGGGCACGACGGATTCCCGCAGCGACTCCTCCGTCTGGCGCACCGTCGACGACGACGCCGTGAGGCCCCCGACGGTGCGGTCGCCCGCGATGATCGGCACCGCGGCGGCGACCTGTCCGGGGTGCAGTTCCTCGAGGGAGACGTCCCACCCCCGCTGACGCACGAGGGCGACCCGGTCGACCAGCTCCGGCACGCTGATGATCGTCGCGGGGGTCTGCGGTTCCAGGGGCGCGGCGCGCAGGCGCGCGGTGAGCTCCTCGACGGGCAGCGCCGCGAGCAGTACCTTGCCGACGGCGGTCGCGTGCGCCGGCAGCCGGTTGCCGATGCGCACCGAGTCGGGGAGCGGGCGGTGGTCTTCGACGCGCGCGACGTGGATGACCTCCACCGCGTCGAGCACGCCGACGCTGCACGTCATCCCGGTGCGCTCGACGACGTCGCCCATGAAGCCGTAGGAGATCTCCGGCAGCGACGAGCGGGCGAAGTAGCCCGATCCGAGCTCGAGGATGCGGGGCGTGAGGTTCCACTGCCCGTTCGTGGACTCCGCGTAGCCGAGCGCCTCGAAGGTGAGCAGGATGCGCCGCACCACCGGGCGCGCGAGCCCCGTCCGGGCGGCGATCTCGACCACCGTGAGCCACGACTCCCGGCCGCCGAACGCGCGGAGCACCTGCACGCCCCGTTCGAGGCTCTGGATGCGGTCGCGCTCGCTCACGAGCGCCATCCTAGGGAGCCGCCCGCTCGGGGTGATCGCCGTCACGCGGTCTGGTTGCGCAGCCCGTACACCGACTCGTGCCACGGGATGAAGAAGCGCTTCAGCTCGTTCACGATGAGGTAGAGCGCGAGGCCCATGAGCGACAGCCACAGGATGAGCGCGAAGGTGAGCGCCGCATCCAACTGGTTCATCGAGGAGACGACGAGGAAGCCGAGCCCCTGGCTGCCGGAGATGTACTCGCCCACGATCGCACCCGTGGTGGCGAGCACGATGCCGACCTCCATGCCGGCGAACAGGTAGGGCTGCACGCTGCGCATCTCGAGCTGCAGGAGCGTCTGCGGGCGCGTCGCGTTGAGGCTCCGCATGACCTCGCGGTGCCCCTGCTCGACNGAGCGCACNCCGAGNAGCATGTTGAGCATGATCGGGAAGAACGCGAGCAGCGCCGAGAGCCAGATCTTCGACGTGATGCCGAANCCGAACCAGATGACGAAGAGCGGGATGAANGCGACCTTCGGNGCGACCTGGGTGATGACGATGAGCGGCCGCACGCTCGCCTCGAGCCACGGCAGCTTGCCGAGCACGACGCCGACGACGACGCCCGTGACGACGGCGATGCCGAAGCCGATGAGGATCTCCGACAGCGTCGTGCCGGTGTGCTCCCAGATGGAGGGGGTCGCGAAGAGTCCGACGAACTTCTCGCCCACCGCGGCCGGCGGCGGGAAGAGGAACGGGTTGACCCGCCCCACCGTGACGATGAGGTGCCAGGTGAGGATGATGACGACGACGAGCAGCGGCGTCACGACCCACGGCAGGATGCGCATGGTCTTCTGGCGGGTGCTCATCAGTTCTCCTCGTCGATGTCGTGGCGCAGCTTGCGCACGATCTCGTTGAACTCGGGCGTCGTCGTGATGTCGACGGCGCGGGGCTTGGGCATGTCGACGGGGATGATCTGCCGCACACGGCCGGGGCGCGGGGTCATGTGCACGACCCGGTCAGCGAGGAACACCGCCTCGGGGATGTCGTGGGTCACGAAGACGACGGTCGACGTCGTCTCCAGCACGATGCGCTGCAGTTCGAGGTTCATGCGCTCGCGGGTGAGGGCGTCGAGCGCGCCGAACGGCTCGTCCATGAGGAGCAGGTCGGGCTCGGTGGAGAGGGCGCGGGCGATCGCGGCGCGCTGCCGCATGCCGCCGGAGAGTTCGCGCGGGTAGGACTTCTCGAAGCCGGTGAGGCCGACGAGGGCGCACAGCTCGGCGGCGCGGGCCCGGCGCTCGGCCTGGGAGGAGCCGCGCAGCTTCATCGGCAGGGCGATGTTGTCGAGCACGGAGAGCCAGGGGAAGAGGTTCGACTCCTGGAAGACGAACCCGAGCTTGGTGATCGCCGACTCGTCGACCTGGGATCCGCGCCACAGGTTGTTGCCGTCGACCTCGATCGTGCCGGCGGTCGGGGCGAGGAGGCCGCCGATCATGCGCAGCAGGGTCGTCTTGCCGCAGCCGGAGCGCCCGATGAGGGCGACGAACTCGCCGCGCTCGATCTCGAGGTCGATGCCGGAGACGGCGTGCGTGACGCCCGCGCGCGTGACGAAGTCGCGGCCGATCCCCTGGATGCGCAGGCGCGGGACACTGCCTGTCGCGGTGGGGGCTGCTGCGGTGGTGGTCGCGTCGCTCATGGTGGGCATCGGCGCCTCTCTGTGGGGAACGTGGTGGCTGTTCGGGGGGCGGTGGTGGTCCCGCGCGGCGCGCGAGACCACCACCGGAGGAGTTACTGCGGGAGCAGCTCGTCGGTGATCCAGTCGCGGGGCGACCCGCCGCCGTCGAGCAGGCCCGCCTCGACGTAGGCGTCGTAGGTGAGCTCCCAGTAGTCGACGTCGTTCTCGAGCAGGCCGACGGTGCCGGTCGAGTCGATCCACGTCTCGGTGGTGTACGTGGTGAGCGCCTCGATGGCGATGGCGTCGTCCTCGAGGGCGGCGAACTCCCAGTCGCCGCTGTCGCGGAGCACGGAGAGCACGTTGGCGAAGTCGTTCGCGGCGTCGTCGATGATCTCCTGCGTCGCCTGCTTGATGGCGGCGAGGAAGCGCTCGATCTGGTCGACCCGGTCGGGGTTCTCGAGATTCGCCTGGGTGGTGATCCACACCTGGCGCTCGGGGGCGTCGACGAGGCCCGCGGGGCTCGAGACGGCGTCGTCGTTCTGGTTGACGATGCCGATCGAGGTGTCGAGGCTCACGATGTAGCCGTCGAGCTGACCCTGCTTGACGAGTTCGTAGGTCGCCGCCGTGACCGGCACCGCCTGGCGCGTGACCGAGTCGCGCGGCACGCCGGCGTCGTCGAGGGCGAAGTTGAGCATCTTCTCGCTCGTGCCGCCGACGGAGCCCATGCCGATCGTCTTGCCCTCCATGTCCTCCGCCGACTCGATGGCGTTGTCCTCGGTGGAGATGACGCGGAGATTGGAGCGGTAGGCCTGCGTGCCGACCGCGACGATCGGCTGACCCGACTCCATGCCGGGCATGACGTCGACGGTGCTCACGCGCGTGATCGGGGTCGCGCCGCCGAGGAGGGTCTGGATGGCGGCGGCGGTGCCCTGCACCGGCTGCAACTGCACGTCGAGGCCGTGCTCCTCGAAGATGCCCGACGAGTAGGCGTACATCTCGGGCGTGAAGGTGAACGACTGGAGGGGGAGGAACGAGACGACGACGATGTCGGTGAGGTCGGCCGGCGCGCCGCCGTCGCCCTCCGGGTCGGTCGGCTCGGCGGTGCAGCCGGCGAGCGCGAGAGCGGTCGCCGCGGCGAGGGCGGCCGCGCCGAATCGCAAGCGGGTGGAGGAACTCTTCACTGCTGTGATCATGTCGACTCCTATGTCGGGGTGATCCGCCCGCCGCTTCGTCGCGGACGGTTTCGACGAGTCTGCCGACGTGCTGCCGGGTCGCCTACGGGACTTTTCACTCGCTGAAAGCGCTGCCCGACAACACTAGGGCGAGAGTGGTTTGCGCACCGTCACGATCCCCAGATCGCCGTCGACTCTCAGCAGATCTCCGGTGCGGATGACGTCGAGCGGCGCCGGGGTCGCCTCGACGACGGTGGGGATGCGAGTCACGATCGCGCCGAGCACCGCCTTCGTCGTGATGACGTCGAACACGAAGGCCGCGGGCGCGGTGCCCAGGAGCCGCGTCGACTGGAAGAACCCCGACCAGCCCGACGAGCCCTTCGCGCCCGGGAAGACGAGCGCCTTGCCGGTGAAGCACACGCCGTAGAGCTCGTGCCGCGGCTCGATGATCGTGCCGGTCGCGACGTCGATGCCGCCGAACCCCGAGATCGGGTCGCGCGTGACGAGCGCCTCCGCCTCGACGACGCCCGGCACGATGCCGCGACCGCGCAGCACGAGCTCGCCGGGGTCGCCGTTGCTCACGCGAGCCCACCCCGCCAGCGCCCCGTGAGGGCGGCATCCACGCACTCCTCGAGGGTGCCGAACCACGCCTCGATGCCGAGGATCGCGGGGAGGTAGTGCGCCTGCTTCGCGGAGTCGGTCGCGAACACTTTCGTGCCGGGCGGGGCGGCGCGCGACATCGCGGGGCAGGAGTCGGTGAGCACGTGACCGCCGGCGCGCGTGATGGTGCGGGTGTACCCGTTGCGGTCGGCCATCGCCCGCAGCGCCCGCGGGGTCATGACCCACAGCTGCACGCCGTCGGCGAGGCGCCGGCCCTCGAGGAGGTAGGCGAGCTGCGCGACCTGGTCGAGGGAGGCGTGCGGGCAGCCGAGCAGGATGAAGTCGACGTCGGTGCTCGAGCCCTGCGCGTTGAGGGTCTCGTAGACCCAGCGCCGCTCCGCCTCGCCGTAGACGATCGGCTCCGGAACCGCTCCCCTGCCGAACGCCGCCTCGAGGGTCGGCGCCTCGGGCGTGACGCCCGGGAGGTGGTAGAGCTCGACGCCGCCCGAGGTCGCGGTGGCGGCGCCGAAGTGCTTGAGGTCGGTGAGGTCGGGCTGTCCGAGGTCGCCGATCACGGCGGGCCGGTTCTCCTGCACGACCTCGCCGACGAAGTAGCCGAACATCCCCCAGTCCTGGAACGAGTCGACGCGGGTGTCGGCGCGCACGACGTGCGTCGCGAACCGGTTCGCCGGATCGTGCAGGCCCCAGTAGGGGATCTTCCCGGTGAGGGCCGCCGCGCCCGTCGAGGCGCCGCCCTCGCAGTTGGTGCGCGCGCCGAGCACCGAGTTGGCGTAGACGACGGCGGAGGACTCCATCCACGCGCAGTGCTCGCCGCGCACCGGGAGGTTCCCCACCTGGTAGGGGGTGCAGGTCGCGAGGATGTTGACGCCGCGCTCGGAGAAGTACGACTCGGCGTCGCCCTGCAGCTCGATCGACTGCGTTGTGTACGCCGTAAGGCCCGCGGCGTCGTCGGAGAAGCCGTGCTGCAACTGGCAGGTCGGCACCCTCATGCGCGGAATGTCGAGCTCCTCGTCGGAGTCGAGGTTGATCACGGCGTAGGCCTTCGCCCAGCCGCCCTCGCGCACGAGCTGCGCCTTCGCGGGCGACGGCTGCGTCATCGTGCCCGCGACGTTGCGCGTGTCGACCAGCCGGTCCGCCCCGAGCGCCTCGCCGTAGCGGATGAGGAGGTCCATCGCGGCGGCGACGGCTCCCCCCTCGGCGCCGTCGCGCATCCGCTTCTCCTCGTCGGTGAGGCGCATGGTGCCGCTCGCTACCGCACCACGGCCTGCGAGAACGGGATCGGCCGCGGCGGGTTGAGAGTGAACACCTCGACGACCGCCGAGACGCCCGCGTTGTCGGCGCCGGCGACGACGATCTGCACGCTCGTCGGGTGACTCAGCACGCGGATCGTGTCGGGCGTGTCGGAGCCGCTCGCGGTGTCGGGCATCGAGTCGGGGTGGCTCGCGGCGAGGCGCCAGCGGGTGCGGTGCGAGAGCGCGTCCTTGCCGACCCGGGCGAGCTCGGCGCGCGAGCGGGTCGCGTTCTCGAACACGAAGTTCCGCAGGTCGTCCTTGCTCCAGCCGGCGTCGGCGAAGAGGGCCGCGTGCTCGGGCGTGAGCACGAGGAGGGTCGAGGTGTACTCGTGGATGAGGGCGCCGGAGCGGGCGATCGTGTCGACGAAGTCGAGGGCGAGCTGCTCGGGCTCCATCGTGTGGCGCGCCTCGATGTGCACGACCGAGCGGATGACGAACGCCGTCACGACGTTGTCGTCGGCGTCGTGCCCGTGCTCGACCGCGAACGACGGCCACGGGCTCTGCTCCTCGTTCTCGCCGAACGCGGCCGAGTACTTCGACGGGTTGCCCTGCGTCGCCTGGTCGAGCTTGTGCGGGTGCAGGCCGAAGACGTTGATGCAGCCGAGGCGGATGGCGCGGCCGATGGTCGCGTTGGCCCGGAACCCGGAGCCGAAGATGTTGCCCTCGCCGTTGAGCCCGATCTCGCGGCGCACGGGCCCGTTGACCACGAGGAACGGCGCCGTGCCGGTCGTCGATTGCCAGATGCCGCGCGCCGGGTGCGGCTCGAGCGCGATGGCGTCCCACGCGGCGAGCACGACGGGGAGGTAGTCGGGCTTGCAGCCGGCGAGCGCGGCGTTGATCGCGGCGCTGCGCACGGTGAGCGAGCGGTTGAGGTGCGGGATCGTGAACAGCACCTCGTCGGGGTCGCGCGGCGTCGCGGCCAGGAACTCGGCCAGCAGCGACTCGGTCACCGGCACGACGGGGAGACCGTCGGTCCACTCCCGCTCCCAGTAGTACTCCAGCACCTCGCGGATGCCCGCCGCGTCGACCTCGGGCGCCGTCGCCTCCGTGACCGTCATGTGTTCCTCACTCCTTCGTCGGGGTGTCTGCGACGATGGCACGCGGCGCAGGGGGCCCGACCCGGCGATTTCATCCTCCGAAAAGTCGCGATTCGCGGTCGGCCGGAAACGGGCAGGATGACGGCCACTGGAACCCGGCAAGGAAGCCTCGATGACTGACACCGCATACGCCCACACGACGATCGACGAGGTGGCCTCCCTGCGCGGCACCGCGTTCGGTCCCTCGACCTGGCGGCCCATCCCGCAGGAGGACATCGACCTCTACGCGCAGCTGTCGGGCGACGACAACCCCATCCACGTGGATGCCGAGGCCGCGGCGCGCTCCCCGTTCGGCGGGCGCATCGCCCACGGGATGCTGACCCTCAGCATGGTCGTGCCGCACCTGCGCGAGATCTACAAGGTCGCGGGCACGTCGACGGGCATCGTCTACGGGTTCAACAAGATCCGCTTCCCCTCCCCCGTGCGTTCGGGCGCGGGCATCCGCGTGCGCGGCACCGTCGCCGACGTCGAGGAGATCGCGGGCGGCTACCAGGTGACGCTCGCCCTCGTCTTCGAGACGGAGGGGTCCGAGAAGCCCGCGGTCGTCGCGGAGCTCGTCCTGAGGCACTACCGATGAGCGCCGACGCGGGCGACGTGCGGCTCGACGGCAAGGTCGCGATCGTCACCGGGGCGGGCCGCAGCCTCGGCCGGGCCTACGCGATCGCCCTCGCCGACGCGGGCGCCGCGGTCGTCGTGAACGACGTGGATGCCGAGGCCGCCGCCGCCGCGGTCGCCGAGATCGAGGGGCGCGGCGGGCGCGCGATCGCGTCGATCGGACCCGTCGGTCCCGCCGAGACGGCCGAGCAGCTCGTCGCCGACGCCGTCGCCGCGTTCGGCCGGCTCGACGTGCTCGTCGCCAACGCGGGCGTGCTGCGCGACCGGGTGCTGTGGAAGATGAGCGACGACGACTTCGACGCCGTCGTCGCGACCCACCTGCGCGGCACCTTCACGACGGGTCGCGCGGCCGCCATCCGGATGCGCGAGCAGGGCGAGGGCGGCCGCCTCGTCGTCATCGGCTCCCCCGCCGGGCAGTACGGCAACTTCGGCCAGACGAACTACGCGAGCGTCAAGGCGGGCCTCGTCGCGATGGCCCGCACCTGGTCGCTCGAACTCGAGCGCGACGGCATCACCGCGAACGCCGTCATCCCCGTCGCGCTGTCGCCCATGACGGCGACGATCCCCGCCTACCAGGAGGCCTACGAGCGCTTCCTCGCGGGCGAGCCGATCCCGCACGAGCTGCGGCACGACAAGGGACTCGGCAGCCCCGCCGACGTCGCGCCGCTCGTCGTCTGGCTCGCCTCCGACGCGTCCGCCGGGGTCACCGGCCAGGCGATCGGCATCGGCGGCGACCGGCTCACGCTGTTCTCGCATCCGGAGGTGATCGCGACCGAGTACGCCGACGGCGGCTGGTCGGCATCCGGCATCGGCGCGGTGTGGCGTGAGAGGCTCGCGGCGAACGCGCAGCTCTCGGGGCCGCCGTCGCGGCGGAAGGGATGACGGTGGGCGAGCTCATCCGCCCGGAGCGGATTCACTACAGCGACCTCTGGCAGGGCATCGCGCGCGCCGTGCCCGACCGGCCGGCGATCGTCGCGGGCCCCGACACGCTGAGCTGGGGCCGGTTCGCCGCCGAGGCCGGCGCGCTGTCGCGGCACCTCACCGAGCGCGGGCTGCGGGTCGGCGACGCCGCGGCGACGCTGCTCTACAACCGGCCCGAGTTCCTCGTCTTCATGTGGGCGTGCTTCGGTATCGGCGTCGCCCCGGTCGCGATCAACTACCGCTACAAGGCGCACGAGGTGCGGGCGCTCCTGCTCGACTCGGACGCGAAGGTGTTCCTCGCGCCGGCGTCGCTCGGCGCGGTCGCAGCCGAGGCGGCGGAGGGGCTCGACGTCGAACTCGTCGTGGTGGACGACGGCGGCCCCGACCTGCCCGGGGCGACCCGGTACGGCGACGTCGTCGCGGCGGGCGGCGCCCTTCCGGCCGAG
>Ga0065721_10050663_pt1 | contig 18593 bp, 18 predicted proteins | sample Mesricmetagenome_FD_59108 | JGI IMG/M metagenome (GOLD analysis project Ga0065721, IMG submission 59108) | Mesophilic microbial community from rice straw/compost enrichment Sample: eDNA_1 v2 (version 2) | ecosystem: Engineered > Solid waste > Grass > Composting > Bioreactor | place: USA: Davis... | reverse complement strand
ACCGGCCTTCTGCAATTCTTGTAGTGCTCGGAACCCCGTAGCCACCTTCTCCGCGTCTGTTTTTCCGCTGCGAGCGTAGGATATAGCCGACTCGAGATTTCGATCGATTCGCTTATTAGCTGCAGCAATCGTTTCCTCGTTCGTAATGGGGTTGTACTGGCGACCTTCTGAACCAGCCATTCTGGAGCGAAGTTCAGGCGTGATATCCGTACTTTCGATATTGCTGTACAACGCGCGTTCATTTCTACCAGGTTGTTCGCGGTTAATAGTAACCGTTTCAACTTCTGGTGGTGTAGGTTTACCAGCAGGTGTTTCAACGGACCTTGACGCGCCAGATAATGCACCTTTGGATTTAATTTTCGCACTCACCGGGAATGGTCGTGGTTCGGATGTTGTCAGAGGCGCGATATCTCCGCTGCGTTGTGCGATTCGTTCTTCTGGCAGGTACGTTTCTGGTTGGAACTCTGGTTGATTACGTTGGATTGTAGGCGTTTCAGGAATGTTCGCATCACGTAGAACGATATTAATTTCATCCGGCGTAAGTTCCGATATGCGGACAATTTCATTCTCTGGTAACTGAGAAATTCGTGCGATCTGCTCATCAGGAATGTTCTTGGCACGAAACTTATCTATCAGCGGTTTAGCAATTTTACCAAGTCCAGCTAGACCAACGTCGATGACTCCACCAGTAGCGCCGCCAATAATAGCACTCTCAGCAATATCCCTAGGACTAGGGTCACCATACAGTGGCAACAATGCTCCTGTTGTAGTGCCGGCTAAAGCTCCTTTAGCCGCTATATTAGCAACTTTAGGTGTGATCTGAACGCCAACGTTCGCTAAACCTTGGTTAGCAACCGAACTTACCGTATTTATTGCCTTCTGTGCTGGATTCGTTCCTAGCAATTTACCAGCGGAGTTGTATGGTGCTGTAATGAGACTATTTTCAAGTTGAGCAAGATTTGTTCCCCCACCAGCTAATAAACCGATACCGTATTGAATTTTTGCTCCAAGACTGTCCAACGGAACTCTGTCTTGTACAGGAACGCCAGTAATGTCCATTGCTCCTTGACCGAATGGCTTTGTAACGTCCGTCAGCTTTTCAAGTCCTTTTATTACACTGCCAAGTACCGGTACGGTTTTCCCGTATTCAGTTGACCATTTCGACGGTTCAACGGGGGCTAATGAAATCGGCGGACTAAGCTTCGCATCTGGCGTTAACTTGTTCATCAGTAATCCAGGCTCATTGTTCATCATCGCCTGAACAGGCTGACCCTGATTGTTACTCAACGCGTCACGTATACCATAGATGGTCTGTGTCATCGACATTGGCGAGGTAACATCAACTTTCGGCGTCTCTTTCTTCGGTTGCAAAGAAGCAAGCGCACCTTTAACCTGAATAGGTTGGCGCGCTTGTGATGTTTTCTGCGGCATTAGGTCCGCTTGTGAGACGACGATATTCGATTTTCGAGTAGGTGTTGGAACTGTGTACGTGCTATTCAGAGACGCATCAATTGGCGTGTAGGTAGGCGTAGGAGCCGTAAGTACTTTCTTCTTTTCCTTGTCTTTGTCCTTTGTAGCCACACTATCACCCCATTATCTTCTTGATATAATCCTGCGTCTCTTTAGGCGCGTGAGAAAGCCAACTAGAGCCCCATTGCTTTATAGCCTTGTCGACATTACCGCCGCCCCAATTATAGCCTGCTAGAGCCTTCTGAAGGTCTCCACCGTACTTAGCAATTAAGCCGGACATCATCTTACCTGCCGCGTCAATCGATTGTGCAGGATCTGCTGGATCAATACCATACCCTTTGGCCGTAGCAGGCATGAATTGCATGATCCCAATTGCGCCTACACCACTTTTAGCGTTCGGGTTGAAATTGGATTCTGCACTAGCCATACTTCCCAACAGACCGTCTGGAAGCCCATATTTTGAAGTGGCCCCGTTAAAATATCCAGCGTATTGGGCCGGTACATTCTTAGATACGCTGGTCATTGAAAAACCGTAGGATGCTCCTGTTTCAAAGCGTTGATTTCCTTTAAGGTGTAACCGGCTTTCGTAAGTGCCGCAATCATATCGTTACCGCTGACACCGTAGTTGTTGTACAAATCAACGAACGCCTGTTCACGCGTATTAGGATCGGTATAGGTTCCATATATAGGCTGACCATTGTCATTTACGCCAATCTGCTTACGGAGAGCACTAGACAGTAAATCTCCAGCTGTAGACGAATTGATTGTTTTCGTTTGGTTTGCTTCAGCAACATCTTGCATCTGCGAATACGTGAACTTATCAGAATCCAGTTGTTGTGAAGCTGCACGATATGAAGCGTCATTCGTCGGCGTACCTTCCGGAACACCTAAGATAGCTGCAACGACTGGAGTTGCATAACCTGCTGTGGTCCATTCATTAATCGCGTAATTACGACTAGCAATATCGCGACTTTGTGCATTTGTAACGCCTGCGTCTGTCTGTTCGCCTGCATATGCATTATTCACATTTCTCGACCAATCAGTTGATGGACCCGCACCAAGGTTATTTGTGGCATTAACAATGTCCATGTACGCGTTCCAGTTGTCCTTCTTAGTCTGAGACGCTTGGTTGAACGATTGGTTCTGAGCAGCTAATGTCTGTTGACCATTGTAAATTCCCGTTAGACCAGAAATAGTAGCGTCTCTTTGGGTTTGGTTGTTCAGATAGTCATTAATTTTCGCTTGGATAATATTCGGTTGTGCTTGCTGCAGGTTTGCAATCTGCTGCGCAATGGAGTTGATTTGATCACCGTATTGTGCTTGTAGATCAGCTTGGCGTTGCAATCCTGCGGTCGTAATCGCTCCTGCCTGATAGTCGTAACCACCACTATACAGGCCGCCACGGCGGTTCTGTAACTGCTGTGCCCCGTCGATCTGTTTAGCAACATACTGGTTGTTCTGGTCGAGCGAAGAAGCCAACTGTTTCTGATAGGTGTTGCTCATCCCTTGCAGTGCAGCGATTTGATTTGCAAGGTCTGTTTCAGCTTGGGCTGTCACCCATTCCGGAACGCCTGATTGGTTGACAACTGGCGCGCCACTATAACCGAGGTTAGCAGTTAGATACTTCTGTTGCGCTGAAGTATCTAACCCTTGCGATTGGCGTTGTTGGATGACGCCGAGCGTTCGGTCGATCTCGCTCTTAACATAGTTTGGGTCGCTAAGTGCTTTTTGATTTGCTGCTATCGCGCTATTTGCTGCGGCACTGGAGCCATATGTAGCGCCTCCAAAGCCCGTTGCCGGCGTTGATTTACTCGTTACTGCATTAGCTAGTGGCGCAGTTGGTACAGGCTTTGCTGTTGTGTTACTTGGAACACTTGTGCTGTTCGACGAAACAGGTGCTAACGGGACTGAACTTACTGGTTTCTCGGCAACTGCTTTAATCAACGAACTACCTACTGGTGCTTTCTGAACGGTTGTATTCAACGTACTTGTTCCGATCGGTGCTAATTGAGCCTTTTTAGCCGCTAAATAATCAGTCGCCATCGTCTACACCCCAATCTCTGCTTCTGCCGTGAAATGAAACCGCCTTGTCGAACTCGTAGGACCTGTTACCGTGGCGTTAATCGAAAACCCCGTCTCACCGCTGAACACTATACCTGAACCGCCAGAAATGGCCCTATCAGCCGTTCCATCATTGAGGGCATTTGTTGTACCAGCAGTACCGTATACGGTCACTGTCGGCGTTGTACGCTTTGGTGTTGCGAATACAACCGAGTAGTCTAGTATTCCTGCATTCGTGTTGTCGTTCGTTGCCGAATACAGTTGTCCAGCCGTGGAGTTCGTTCCAGGAGCGATAGACTGCGAATAGCTTTTCTCGTAGTAGCGCTGGCAGTCTGCCAATTCCTCTCGAGTAGATTTGAACTGGAACGGGATGACGATATTACCTGCGGACAGTTGTACTTGCCTGATGTCGAAGTAATCAGCAGTTCCTGCTGTTCCAACTGGTACGTGTCTGATCTTGATAACCAGTTGGTTGCAGTTCGTTGGTACCATGACGGTCGAAACAGCCGTGATGTCCGCAAATGATATTCCTAGTGTCGCTGTTCCGTTCATAACAGTTACTGAACCTGTAAGAGTGTTTGACGGGTTCTCGTCCGTCCCTGTGCCGCTGAGTACGGTATACTGAATGAGATTGCTTGCAGCCGAGTAGTTAGCACCTCTACGCGCCTGAAACCTCAGTGTGAGAAATTGGCCCCGGTATTTAATGGCGTCGATACTCTCAATCGACTGTGTAAGGTTGATTGTCTCTGTTAATGTGCTGCCTGAATCACGTTGTACTCGAAGCAAGTAACGGCTTCCCGGGTCTGATGTGTTCTGACGTGTAACCGTAGCCCCTAGTGCGAACGTATCGCGGTAGATGGCCCATCGATCTGCCGTGTAACGTAATGAACCGGTGACCGGGAATGACGTACCACGCTGCCAGATGTCCATGTTTCCGTTGATGAGGGCCTGTCTAAATATTCCGAACGAGTACGGTGTGAGCGACCCGTCTGCAACAAGACTTGCCAGATAGGTCCAATTGTCGTCAATCTGATCTGCTACAACGTCGAACGCTCCCTCTGTTTTCGAATCATCGTACACGTCACCGGGACTTTGAAAGTTCGATTCTAGTAACGCACGGTTAACCGGTCCTGCTGTCATGCTATCCCTCCTTAGCTGTACGTCAATTGGGGCCGAACCTCGAATCGTATCTGGTACAATTCGACCGGCTCACCCCTATTTGATGAAAGTTTTATTTGCGCATACTGCGATTTGATAAAAATTCGTAATCGTTTAGCGTTGTTAATAATATCTGTCAGGTCGTTGTTGGCAATTTGCGCCTGCCCAATGATCGATAGACCGACGATCATAATCTCTGTTTTTAGAACACTTGGATATACCGTTTGCCCCTTGTACCCGTTCACCTCGACGTCAATCGAACTTGGCTTATTCCATTGCTTGGCTTCGACCATGAGAATGTCCCATAAATGATTGAAACCTGTCATTACAGGGTTCATAAGCTTGCTATACCATTCCCACGCTACCGGTGTTCCCACTGTCTGTGCGAAGTTCGTATAGTCGAAATGGATATTGTCGTCGAATATTTTCAGATGTCCCGATGTTCCGATGAATCGGAATCCGTCTTCATCTGCATAAAAGTCTGTCGCCAATATGTTGTTAATCGGGAACCATTCACCTGTGTCTGTATCGTATACCAGTCCGTTATACTGACCTCCCTTGGTATAGATCAGCCAGTATTTCCCCTCTGTGAAGTACGACACCGCAGACGCCCATTCTGTATTTGTCACGCCGAGAGCGTTCCAATCAATCTTGGATTCTGTAACGCTGCGTGTTGCGAACCGTGTGCTGTTGTCCAGGCTCTTGGTATCTATGTTCTGTACGCTAGACACGCCTCTGTCGGTCTGGTAGAACACCTCTTCTTGTCCGTTGGGGAATACGACAATCTGAACGCTACGCGGGTTCACACATCCTTCTGTGGTGTCCAAGAAATCCTGTGACCAGTCTGTTGCTTCTGGCGTTTCGCTGTATCCGTCACCGAACAGAGCGCCGATTGAATGCCGTAAGAACACCAGCAAGGATGAGCCGAAACTAATACACGTTTGAATATAGTCATTATCACGTACGAACCGTTGGTAGGACGTTTGTGGGAAGTAGTCGTAAAACCCCGGCTTGGAGTGGAATATGATGTCCTTCTGATTTGGCCATATGACTAACCGGTTATTGTGGATCGTCACGCCCACAGCAGGATTATTTGTGTTAATATCAGACAATGCATTCTTTGGCAAAGGGCTGGTATCATCAGCAGCTGGAGCAATATTTTCGACCGCTGTTCCGTCATACGCCTTTAAATTCCCACCATCAGCGATAACGAGCACCTCATTAGCATTGTCATCGCGATACTGAACGGCGTTAATGTTGTCGGTTAATAGCGCATCGGTCATCGTCTGCGCATCCCAATCCAGACCGACAGAATCGAACTTGTACAGCGTTGTACCGCCAGATGCGACCAATGACAGCGCCCCAGCCTTGCGGTACGGAAATATCCGTTTAAGACCGCCTACGCGCGGTGTCTGTGTCACTAGCTTTGTACCCGGTCGATGTCGGAGAGCACCGACAAGCCCGGGCAGAAGATTGAGCATGCGAGGACTCTGATTTATGCCGATCTGAGAGAACTGTACGGCGGTGTTCTGACCAAGGAATGGCCCTATTTCAAGTGTTACAGTATCCGAACCATTCCTATCCATTCGAGCCATTCTACCACCCCACCGTTGCCCGATATCGGGCGTCTCGTATCTTCTTGCGTAGTCTCTCGTACCGCTCTTCTACAACCTGAGCCTGTCCGAGTTGATTATTATTGCGCAGTGCGATCATAATCGCATATTCAATTAACGCATCCTCCCCAATCGTCGGAACCTCTGGTTTCAATATCTGGTAATCGGCCAGTGCCAATTGAGCAGGATAACGGATGTATAGCAGAGTAAACGTCTGAGCGCTGTTGTAATCGAACAAATCGATCACGTAATTGGCTCCCTTGTTCAGGATGTAATAACCTTGTGGGAACCAGTAGTTGTAATCGTAAAGCCGGCGTTTATTGACTGGACAGCCGAAGCCATCGTACATCTCCTTGACTTCGAAATAATCATCAGGAAGCGTGTATTCACGCTGTGACGGGTCGAATAAGATTGTCGTCGAGGCTTCGAGACCAATGTCTTCGGTCAGATCCTGTAACGCTGCATTAAACGCATCAATCCACTTGGCTGGTGTATCTATGCCGGTCTGATTGTATTCGTTTCGGTTCATACCTCTAGCAATCAGGTCAAAGACCGTTGAACGTCCCATATTACACCACCTACTCTTTAGGCTTTCTTACACGCTTCAGGCTAGCAAAGGCTTCCCCGCGATCATTGTCTTCCAATGGGTTCATTACCTGTCTAGCAGCAATCTCAGATTTAGGTACGTCCGATACCGAAAACTCTACATCTGGATATGACTGTTGCCAGTGGTATACGATGCCGTAGATCAGCTTTACAGGCTTCGATAGGTCGTATTCCTTTCCGTCCCATTGAGCCGTTATAGGAGCTGTTACGTACACCTCATGCGATAATTCTGCTGTAGTTGGAAAGTTTACCATCTTGTATTCTCCTCTCTAACAAAAAAAGGGCGACCCATGATAGAGTCGCCCGATTCCACAGCGCGGTTGTTCGGTTATTGATTAATGTTTTCACGAACTTTGTTTATTGCTTCTGCAGCTTCTTCAATGCTATCGAATAAACCTAGATGGTTTTCTTTATATCTCGCTCTCCATTTGTTACGACTAGACATAAAATCAACTCCGCTTACTCCTGTCTTGTTGTTGGATCTTATTTCATTATTAAAATATTCAAGCGGTTTATGCATTTCTGGGTTAGCCATTCCTTCTGGCGACATTGGAGCATACATAGCGCGCATCATTTTTGCTTTTTCTTCTGCCTCTAGAAGATTAGAAAAATACCCTCCATGCATCCTCTTACCATCAATAACCATAGTTACGTGCCACTTTTGTTTTTGCTTGCTCCACATAACTCCTCTAACTCCGCTAGTATTATGTGAAGGAATCAACGATCGGTTTTGCTTATTTTCCGAATCTGTCAGTAGCCGGAGGTTTTGTTTCCTGTTATCTAACGTATCATGGTTGATATGATCCACTTGCTTGTCAGGAGTAGCGTCCATCAAAACTCGGTGCATATAAACTCGACTCTTCTTTTCTCCATTACGATAAAATGCAGTTGCAACTAGACCTTTGGAACGTGGATGCGCAGAAACAGACCATGAACCAAAACTATTAAGCCGCTCTAAATCGTTTGCATCAGCTCTTATCTCATGCTTGACGCCTTTGCTGTAAGAGATAATATAAAGAACCTCGCCAATGATGAAGTATTCGTTTTTCATGAAATTCCACCTCCGATACATATATTTTACCATGTACCAGAGGTGGTGTACAGTCATATTAAGTAGCAGTAACCGTCTTAATAGGTGTCCCGCTAGATGTGTACGTAAACTTTAGAACCCCAGTTGTAGTATTAATCCAAATTCGCGGACTCGTAGTCGCAAGGTCCGTAGGATCTGCCGCAAGGAACTCAATCGCCAATGTTTGCTCGACGACAGCATCAACGCCTCCTGTGTTAGGAAGTGCTGATTTTTTATAGGTTACGTTCGTACTGGATTGTGGCATGTATTAGTCCTCCTTTTTATTAGGCAGCGCCTGTAATTCCTTTGAGATGCACATTAGCGCGCGGCTCTGTGCAGACAAGTTCGCCATATGTCAGAAGTTGGCCGATCTTAGCGTCCATGTTCGCAGGTTTGACCATTTCTGTAGGCTGCGCGAACTTCTTGTTGTACCATTGAATCGTCTCCGAGTTCAACATGTACAGGTCACCCGTTGGGCAGTACTCGTCATACACGACTGGTACACCCATGAACTCGATGACAGGGAAGCCAAGAGCACCAATCATCTTCGTCGCATTCGACGTCACACTGTGCGTTTGATACTTAGCCGATACGACCTTGTTAATCGACGTCCACGCCGTGAGTCCAGCAACCATGAAGTCAGGCGAATTTTTCAAGCCGCCGCGGGATGCTTGTACATAGTATTGCGTCAGCAAGTCCCATGTAATGTTACCAACAGATCCGGCGTACTGCGCTTTCCACCATGTGTTCGTCGTGCGATCGATACCGGCGTAGGTTGCTACGTTTGTACCGTCATCGACTGCAGCTGCAAGGCCTAGAATATCCTTACCACCGTTACCCGTACCGTCCGCGAACAATTGCGTTGCGAAGATGTGGAACAGCAAGTCCTCCGCGTCTTTCATAGCAATTTCGCCCATCTTAAAGATAGCCAACTCGCCGTTGGAAGCAGCTTCTTCATAACCGTTGAAAACAATAGACGCGTAAAGTTGCTTGAGTCGGAACTCAGCATCAGTACGCGTCTGTTGAGGTGTAATATCGAGCGTATCGTACCCACGGTACGAACCGCCGTTTGTTGCTTGCTGGTATTTAATGTGCGGCCGGATTGTATCACCGCCACTATCCCACTGCTTCTTGTTCTGCGTCAAAAACGCAAACGTTGGTGAACGTTTGACGATATTGTCGTACATCTTCTTAGGAATAAGGTCCATCCATGATGCGAAGTATTTGTTAAAGCTGGATGCCATAGTGGGAATCCCCTCTCAATTTGTTTTATTTTCGTCCTACAGCTGCTCTAAGCGTCTCTTCCCATGACATATTGCTGTAGTCGATGGAATCACCCTTAGGTGCAGCTGATGGCGCTTTAGGCACTTCTGGAGCCTTCTGGCGTGTTTCTGCAAGCTTCTGTGCGGCTTTGGCCTCGGCTTGCTTTGTTGCCTTCTTCACGTCTTGCTTGCTAGCTTGCATGGCTTTCTTGGCGAGATGCCCATCTGCAATTTCTTTGAGCGTTGAGGTCGAAAGCTTCTCCGTTTTCCCACGCTCTTGGAGTTGTTGCATGTACTCATCTGTCACCAATTCGCCGTATTCGGCGGTCAACTCACTGCGAAGCGTGTTCATTTCGCCAGTCAGCTTAACACCCTCGTACTCGCCGTTTACGCGTTCCAACTCACTCTTAAGTCGAGTGTTCTCGGCCATAAGGTGGTTGACGTACTTGCCGTATTGAGCATCCTGCAGCACTTCGTCAATTGGGAACGCTTCAGTCGTATTGAATTGTTCAATAGCAGCGTTAATCTGCTGCCATAGCCACGGATTGGACTCAATATGCGTGAGCCAATCACTGACTGGCTTAAGCTTCTCAGCCTGTGCCTCCACCTCTTTGCGCTGAGCGGCCAACTCTTGCGTCTTTTTGGTGTAGTCTGACTGCCGTTGATAGCCGTTTTTTAACTCCGACAACTTAATGGGTTGGCGGCCCTCACCCATTTCAATGTCTGGATCTTCGTCAACGGCTGGTGTTTCTTCGACTTCTTGCTCTTGCTCTTGCTCATTGCCTTCGTCCGTGTCTGTCTCGACTTCTGCATCAGAGTCCGAATCATCGGTTTGCTCGTCGTCTGCCGCCGAGTAATCAATGCTCTGCAAATCCTCCATCCATGATGTAGGTTCGCTTGGCGCTGATCCTTCGCCATCCATCGAAAAGAACGGTGTCAATCGTTTAGACATGTGTATACCTCCTACCGAGTCCCGAAGGTTGTTCGGCTGAATTGGAATGAAAACAGGGCTCCTCTACGACTAGAGGAGCCCTGCTATAAATTTCTAATATTCATCGATCACTTTAAGGATGGCCGTCGCCATATCCTGCATACCGTAATCATTCGGATGCACTGTGCTGCTAGTGAAATATCCAAGTATGTTTGTTGCATACACTGCATCACCACTCCACCGATTGAACAAATCTATATAAGCACAGTTATTTGCTAACGCCAGTCCTTTCATGGCGTTCACATACTCTCGCTGTGGGACTGAATACGTTTCGGTCCTAATTCCACTAGACAATAGCAGCACATCTCCCGTTGCCTTCGCCCTAGTGATGATCTGTTGTAATCCAGATGTGTAAGTTGCCAATGACGTTTGTGTGCCATAATCGTTCGCGGTTAGCGATATGATCGTTAGGCGAGGAGCGAACACATCGATTGACGCAGCCATGATGTTGAACGGTGAGTGCTCGGCAACAATCGATCCATACCGGGAACAGTTGTGAACTCGTACTCCAGACGTTCCTTTGATCTCGTATGCACCAACAAGCATGATCTGTTTTCCGTCACTGGTCTTCCTAATCTCCAGCGTGTGAGCACCAGCTGTTAGACCCGTAATCGTTGTAACAGCGCCGCCGACTGTCGTTGCTTGTGATGTGTCAACCGTTTGATTTAATACGCCATCTATCCATATCTCAAATGTTCCCCAATCGGTACGTTTAGCGTATACAACGCCAACTCCTGTGCCGTTGAAATCTAGTGTAGCCTTTTCACCGGCTGCTGTTGCCGTTCTAGCCCTGCTAGCACATCCCCAGTTAGAGGCCTCGGTAAATCCTGCAGTATACTTCCATAACGGTCCGTTGAATGGGTAATAGGTTGGGATCATACCTAAGCCAGCATCGCCATACTTCGCTTGCATCTTCGAGCGAACAAGCCCGATGTATCCGCCTGTCTGCCACACCGTAGCGTTGGCACCCTCTGATATACTGTCACCGATGATTGAAACGTTGACAAAAAGCTGTGCTCCTGCTTTTAACTTAGCAATCCATGCTTTCCATACCCGCAAGCCAACGTCCTCGTTGTACACATATCCGTATCGTTTGCCGTTCTCATTAGCTATACCACGTGCAACGATATCAGCCATTGTGCAACCTACCAACGACGGAGACGTTCCCACCTGTTACTGCGGTGAGATTCACGTTTACCGACGTCAGTCCAGTGACATCAACCTGAAAGATACCACCAGCCCCTATAGATGCAACGAGTGAAGCTGTAGTTACGTTAAACGCCTGGATAACGTAGCGGTTAGTTGTAGCCATTTTTCCTTCTACTGTTACTGTGAACCCCGTTGCTGTTCCACTTGTCTCAAGTGTCAGCGTTTTGTACCCGTTTACGGGGATATCTGCACCTCTACCCGTTGTTGTCGCTGCACTTAGCAAAGTAACATCAGAAGGGTCACCGTTTTTAATTGGTAGAGGATTTGTTTCACTTATTAGCAATCCATTCCTCATGTCCATTTGGGAGACCTCCTATCGGGTTAACACTTGAATCAGCTCATCATCAGATAAATTTGCTATCTGAGGATACTGCTGCTTGATTTGGTCCAGTAACTGAATGATGACAGTACCGTTGTTCTCCATGCTCTGGTCAGCGACTTCACCACGGTTGCTGACCTTCTGCTGCTCGATTTTAGCTTCGTTGTTGGCCTGTGTCTTCGCCATGTCGCCTTGAAGTTTCATCTGTTCAAGTTCCATCTGGCCTTTAATCTTCATTTTCTCTGCTTCTGCCTTGGCCTGTGCTTCAGCTTGTGCGGTTAGTGCTTGCGCTTCTGCCTGTTTCTGCGCCTGCTCCTGCATACGTTTCATCACCTCTTCACGGTCAGGCCAGTCGTACATTTCCAACACCGACTCCTGATCAATCATACCCATCTGTGCGAGCTGTACGGCCTCTTCACGGCGTGCTAGACGTGACTGAGGTAGAGATGAGCCAGCTTCTATTTCGACCGTCATTTGAAGGATTTTGTATGCCTTCTCCACTTCTTCCTTTTCGGGTTCATCCTTGCTATCGCCGACATTGTCTTCATCTTCATTGTCCATGTCCTCGCCTTCATCAGGCTTCAAACGTGTCCATTCGTTCGGGTTAGCGTACATGAAGAACTCGGTACGGTCGTAAGTTGGTTCTCCTGTCTCAGGGTTGACACCGCGCTGAATCTTCTCGACTTCCAACGGCATTTTCTGACCGTTCTTCTGAATGTCGTTGTCATACTTGGTGTAATCACCTTTAATGCGATATGCCCGATTGGTCGTATAGAACTGCATGGCGTTAACAATGACCTTCTCAGCGATCTTCTTGTTGAATAGCTCGAACTGGTCAATCATCGTCTTGATTCGCGTGTACGCGGCCTCTTGCTGCAGTTGGACCTCCTTACCGCTGGAAGCTTGTTGAGTACCGCGGAACGAGTCGTTTACGCCTGTGATTTTGTCCTCTATGCCGCCGATTTGATCGAACAGGCTAGTTGCATACCCTGGCATCGTTGGAACGGTCATATAGTCCGCTATGGACGTCAGAGGCACCATATCAGGGTTGTTGACTGGTAATACACCTGTGTCCGTCGCCAACTGTCTCAGTTGCTGAGGGTCCTTCACATTGCCGAACGTGGTGTTATACAGCAATGGCGGGTTAGCGTGCAGTTTGGAGTTGTCGATGACATACTGCATAAGCGCGTTGCGCTGGAAGTTCATGCTCTCCATCTGCTCGGACATTGGCACGCCAAGCATGCTGAGTGGATCTTTGACCGGCGAGAAGATGTCATACGGAAGTCCACCATGCCAGAACGGGTTTGGCTCGTCCTTCAGCAGTACATCATCGGCCCAGTAGGAGCAGCGCCATTCGTCATTGTCGTCCCGATACCAGTAATGAATATAGGCGATGACGTTCTTGTGCTTCTCTTGCTCGTCGATCTCGGACTGACGCAAAAAAGGATACCCTTGCTTGGCGGCAGTGGCATCCCTATTGAATGTTAGCGCATTTTTAACTGTGTTGAGCCAGGTCTTGAACCATCCCGAATTGCTGTTCTGTGTTCCAGCCCACGGATTACCGTTGGAACTGCCTACCGACTTCTCAATGTCACCCTTCTTATCAGGGTACATCTTGTACATCTCTGTCTTGCGTTTAGGCTCGACGTAGAAGAAGAACCGGCTGTCCTCTAGCTCCGTTGATGCAGGATCAACCAAGCACCAGCGAGGGTTAACCATGTCAATGCACAGCTTGCCAACTCCGTTCTTGTACTTCTTATCGAACCCTGTATAAGCGAATGAGCTGCGGTAGATAAGAGCCGTACGCATGACCTGTTGGCTGGTGTAGTCCCAGTTGTTAAGGTCATATGTGTTGTCTAGTATGTCGTTCAGTCCCTTGGCATGCGTCACGTAATCGGGATAATCGCTGTGTATGCTGGCGCGTATCCGGTTGTTCGTGACGATAGGAACGACTGTCTCGACGTAACTAAACATGTCGCTGATCTGAAACGCTAGGTCATCAACCTGCGTTCGATCATTACGATAAGCTCGATAGTCAATGTCCATACGCTGCTGAATCGGGTCCATGTAGTTACGGGCCTCTTTCAGATCACCTTGAAACTTCTCTTTCAGCTTTAGATCGTCCTTTGATGTGTCCACTGGTTCACCTCCTAGTCGTTTCGGACTTCGTTCCCATATTCATCAACGCCCATCTGTTCGATCTCCTCGTCCATCACAGCATACCGATGACCTTTCGTATGTGGCATGTGCCCATTACAACATCAACCTGTATACTCGTAGCCGTTGGAAAGCTGAAATCAATACGATCAGTAGTTGATGTATCGTCCAGAACAATTTTATATCTAGCTGTCGTAGCACCAATGGTATAAATGGCCTTTGGTATCTGGACGGTCGTCAGAACAGCCGTATCACTGCTACCGTCATTTCCTACGATGATCAGATAGTTATAACTTCTGATATCGTCAGATAAAGAACCAATAGCAGCTGGAGTTGATAGATCTCCATCGAACAACACCGTCTGACCATTGCCCATTTCTAATGCTTGGTAATCAGCAGCTACACCACCTATTGTGCCAACTGTACCAGCTCTGAACTTATGGTTAACGATACGGTTTCCAGTTCCTCCACCATCAATGAAGAATGCTCGGCTGTATGCCGGGCTAGTGGTATAGGTAACTGATGTGTTATCGAACACCAGGTTGCTACCATTAGCAATTCGTAAGGCCGCGTACGTTCCTGCTGAACTCGTACCTGAGTCTTTGATATAGACCGTATCGAATGATCCATCGAATGAGTCAGTGGAAAGCACGCCTTGTTTCCCGACATTCGCCATATCGACATTGCTTATTTTAAAATCACCTGTGCTTGTTAAGTTGATGCCGTTACTAGCTACATTCGTGAGTATGCAGTTATCAACGATTACGTCACGATATCCAAGCAGTGTGATCATGTCTTCTGCTGAGTTGTTAAATCTGCAGTTCACAATGCGGATATTGCTTGGAAAATCAGCTACAGGCGGCGTTCCGTGCTGTCCCACACCACGAATTACACCATCGAATGTGCAACCATCTATCAGTATATCTACGGATGGCGTGCTATCGAATATACCGAACGATGGGAAGGATACCGAATTGAGCTTTTCAATCTGTAAGCACTCCCATGTTGCGCTTGTCATGTCAGAATAGACAACATTTCCAAACCAGCAGTCATAGAATCTGACGTTCTTGCATCCAGAAACTTGGAAGTAGTGACCAATCTGTCCGTTCTTGATGGTCAGACGATGGAAGGAGATGTCATAACCATGCCCTAGGTCGAATGCTGACATTGTTACTGACGCGCCAATTCCAACACTCTGGTTCATATCAATCGTGCCGCCGTAGAAGTGAATGTTGCCCTCGCCAGTGTAACCACCAGCGGGAACGTAGTTGGCGTTTCCTAGTTCACCATTGACGAAACACTTGTTTACGCTGCCTGTACGCTTGATGATCGCGTTCGGCCCCATGATGACTGTCGTGTTCTTGTACAGCCTCAAATAGGTCGTGTACGGGTACGTGCCATCAGGGATATAGATCGTCGCGCTACCAGCGTCACGAGCCACGTTGAGCGCTGACTGTAATGCGGCAGTGTCGTTCGTTGTACCATTACCCTTGGCATTGTAGGGATGATCCTTCACGTTAATAAATGGAATCAAGCTCTTACGTGCCAGTTCGATAATATTTATACCATCTACAGTGAAGTAAGCTGATTCTTCTGGCTGATTGATCCAGATTCTCTTTGGATTTGTTGGCAAGTTCGTCGGCGTTTGATTCCTGAACTCGACCGCGTTAATGTCATTCGGATCAATGTTCTCTTTACGGTACTGCTGGCCATAGAATGTCTTGTTTATGTCCTGTTGCGGCATGTCCTCACCTCACTCGAATAGATGGATTTCATTGTCGCAATGCCGACAACGTAAAAAAGCCCCTTCGTAGGGGTCAGGTTGTGGTGCTATGCCTTTCAGGTCAGGAATGGTTATCTTACGTTCTTTGAACATGTCATAGCGAAGCTCGTATACGTCCGTCTCGCACACTGGACAGCCAATTTTGTGCCCCGGCCGTAGCAATCTAGCGTTGCATGTCTCACATATACGGTTGCCTGCCGTGTTTCGATAGTCTTCCTTGTCAGGTACAACCGAATACAGGCCTTGTTTCATGTACATGCGATACAGAGACTTGTTACAGTAATGGCAATGGTCTTTCATGCTACCACGCCTTCCATATGCTTTAAGATGATCTGTTGCGCTAGGCAGTTATAGACGTCCGCTAGGCTGAAGTGGTCAGCACCCTCGTTAATCCACATTGGCACAGCGTCACCAAGCTTGTCGAACTTCAGATCCTTGTTATCGTTGTTCACCTGTTTCGTCTCTCCGTTTGTTCCGACTTTCCGCTGCGTCTTCCAGTGTTTACAAAGAGACTCGGAAGAGCCAGACATGCCAGAAAGAGTAGGCTCCATACCATCGATGTAGACGTGACGCTCCCCAGTAATGTAGCCATCAACCACCCGATCAAAAAGGCGAGTACGATGCACATTAGTAATACGCGTCTTGTAATCATTTTCGTACAGCTCCTTGCGCTTGTCGTTGTAATCGAACACGCAGCGCCATACTTTACCGGGGAAAGCCTTGGTCAATCGGATGACTATTTCAGGATATGGAGCGTTATCTATCACACACATAGCGATGTTCTTCACTCGCATGTAATTGTGCAGTGCTTCCTCACCCTGTAGCTTCACAACCTCGCTTATCCCTGTCTCTGTGCCTCTGACACAGTGGAAGTGCGGGTTGTCGATCGTTCCACCAACGTCCACACCTAACGTGTTGTACTTGCCGGGGTTAGCCATCACATAGCCTTTGTCGTCGTACTGAATGTTCTTGATGATCAGTGACGGGTCAAGGTTGTTACTGTTGCTTGCATACGGCCTGCCAAGGAAGAAGTTGGCCCATACATCAGGCAGTGTCAGCGCCTTTTCGCGAATGAGTTTGCTCGCTGTGATCCACGGTGCCATCATCTGACTTATCCAGTAACCGCTTATACCGAGCTTGGATGGGTATTTGCTTACCCATTCTTTCTCGGCTGAACGCCTGTCTAATATCTTCGAACACGCGCCACATACGAATTCTGCGCGCTCTTGGCACACATGATGAGAGTTTCCACCGTCGAAGCTCTCCGGCTCGTAAGATATATAAGCTGCGTGACCACACGCCGGACACCAATAGATATAATGCTTTTGGTCGCTCAGTTGCCATGTGTGATCGACTCCGAATGACGGGAAGGTAGGGTTACTAAACTCCCATTCAGCGGCGTAAGGCGACGCTGTGATACGTGACTTGAACGCATTGAGGACAGAAGCATTGCTTCGATCAAACTCGTCTTTGATGAGGATGTCCGCCGTTTGCATGATTGACGCCGATTGTCCGTACGTCCCTTTAAAGAATGTGAAGCCGACGTTTGAGCCATCAAGTGTTCGAAACGACTTTGTATGGACCGTATCATCGACTAGAAACCCCCTCATGTCCGGGTTGTTGCCAAGTATCATGTTTGTCTTCGCCTTGTTGAACTCTTGAACGTCCGAGTCGGTAGGCAATGTATAGATGATGTTATGTCCATACTTGATATTGTGAAAAGCCGCCTTGAATATACTCATGGTCGAGAAACCGACCTGCGAGCATTTCAAGACGGCCAGCAGCTTACTTTCATCCATGAGCGGTGCAATCATAAAGTCGCGGTCTGAGAACTCCATCAATACGCCGTTCTCGTTTTTGAATCCGTTGAATGTGATCCATTCATAGGCCGACGGCACACTAATCGCTTTGACGCGCCGTTCCTCAGCCTTAATCTTGGTAATCATCTTAGCAAGTATCTTGTTTCGTGTCTCCGGATCAGCTTTGCCCAACTGTTGATGCCAATATTTCAGCGCCTCATTCATTGTTCTTCGTCCACATCTCGACCAACACTCTAGCCTGTTCAGCGCTAATGTCGTCTAGGCTATGCACGTTCCTGTTCGCGTTCTCCGAACGGCTAGTGGCTTCGCCTTGTAATAGTTGCATCTTGTCTACCAGAATGCCTATTGTCGTTCCAATGTCCTTGGCTGACGCTGCCGTGAACTTATCTGTAAGCATGCTCATACCAGCCGCAATGTTACGCCACGCATCCTTGATGAACTGCTCCTTTTTATACGTTCGGATTTGTTCAAATCCGTCTATCTCGTCTCTATACTTCATGACAGTAGAAGGCGAGACTCCAAATTCCTCTGCTGTTTGTCGGACATTGCCCGTCATGCTGATCCTCGCCTTGATCTGTTCGGCCTTCTCATCCGATATTCGCCTTGGAATACTCGCCACCTCCTATCATTAACTCACGTCATTATCGCGACCGAATCATGTCGATCACGTAGTACAGGTCCTGCTCACGATATTCATTCGCTGGCTTACCTGGCGCGAAATCTGGAGCTTCACTCATCAGCAGTTGAAAGTACTCTCCGATGATTTCTTCTCGTTTTGTTGCCAACACATTGCCATCAGCGTCTTTGTATTCAAGTGTCACCGCCACGTACTGTGCGTTCTTGTCTTCCTCTTTGTATATGATATCCTCACTAACCGCTTGTTTCGTAACTGGCATTGTCTGTGTGAACGTCATGTTCGTTGCTCTCATGTTATCCCTCCTGAAATGCAAAAAAGGCCGTTAGCGCGGCCTCTCATGCAGAACTTACATCGCTTAATTGATCTACGCTCTCGGGATCGAATCGAGACATAGTGTATTTAGAAGCCGCTTGCGCGGCCTCCATGAGTGATAGGTTT
>Ga0065721_10050661_pt1 | contig 18597 bp, 17 predicted proteins | sample Mesricmetagenome_FD_59108 | JGI IMG/M metagenome (GOLD analysis project Ga0065721, IMG submission 59108) | Mesophilic microbial community from rice straw/compost enrichment Sample: eDNA_1 v2 (version 2) | ecosystem: Engineered > Solid waste > Grass > Composting > Bioreactor | place: USA: Davis... | reverse complement strand
CGTTTCGTCTTGGCCGCGAGGAACGAGGCGGTGATCTCGGGAGCGCTGCTCGCGAGGGTGCGGAGATTATGGTGCTCGGCCATCCACATGCGGTGATAACCCAATTCGTCCGCCAATACGGCCGTCTCGACGGCGTTCCGAAGCGCTCCCGTCGGGGTATTGCCCTTGGCGATCGGGGCTTGATCCAGGATGCCTATTTTCATATCGGTAACCTTCCCTTCCTGTAAGCGATGGCTTCTCTTATACTGTAATATTTATTATCACAGATATCGCGGCCATACGCAATGAAGAAAGCCGACGAGGCGGCTTTACGCAAGCGAACTCATCGGCCTTCTATAAAATAACCGGTTACTTTACGATATCGACGGCATTCAGCCGCTTCTCCATCACGAAGTCGTCCATCACGTACCCATTGCCGATGTCGGCGACTTGCGTACGCACGGTGCGGAAGCCTTTCTTCTCGTAGACGGCGATCGATCCGTCGTTGCGGCGGTTGACCGTAAGCCAGATGGCCGTTAAACCGCGCTCCTTGCAGATCTCCTCCAAATACTCGAACGCTCGGCTGGCGTAGCCTTTTCCCCGATGGGCCTTCCGAATATAGAACTTGCTCAGGAACAGCTTGCCCTCCTCCGGCTTGACCGCCATATAGCCGACCGGCTCGGTCTCCGATACAAGCAAATAGTAGAAATATCCGCCTCTTCGCGCTTGATCCGCGATGGCCGCGGGAGATTGGAACCGATCCACCATGTATTCGATTTGCTCTTTGGTGAGAATCGCGCCGTAATGCTCGTTCCAGATCTCGTCCGCCAGCCGCGAGACCAGCTCGATTTGTTCGTCTGTTTGAATGAGGGAGAAAGATAAGGACATGGAAGGAAGTCTCCTTTGGTTCGGACGATCTTGGTTCCATTCCTATGATAAATGAATCCTCCCGTTTTGCAAACGGCTCAGCTCTTCCGGTTAACCTGCTCAAACGTCTGAACGAGCATGCCGTCCCCCTCCAACCATTCGGCGAGAAAAACGTCCCGGACATCGGTTACTTTCTGCGCATGAAGCTGATTCTCCAACCATGTTTCGTTTCTGCCCATGTCTCTCAATTCATCGCGGAGCAGCTCCCCGTCCCGAATGACGGTCACCGGAACTTGAACCGCCTTCCGGGGGAGCTTAAAGTCTTCCTGGGTCGTTTTTTGATAGGGCGATTTTTTGAGGATGCTGATGGATCCGTTGGATTCCAGATAGCAATAGGCAACCTCCCGGATGGAGAACGTCTCCGATTGCCGAAGAAGGCTTTGGAGCTGGTTGAGGTTCATCCGGCTTTTTTGGAGCTGCTCCCGGTTCACGATGCCGTTATGGATCAGGACGGTCGGCTTCCCTTCGAAAATTTTGCGCAAGCGAAGGAACTTCTGTCCCAGAATCTCGACGGCTAACAAGAGCAAAGCCCAGAGCATCATGGAGTAAACGATGTAGAATACGCCGATTCTCTCATCGTAAAGCGCGTTGCCGAGCAGCTCCCCGAGTACGATAGCCGCAATGAAGGTGAAGGGGGATATTTGATTGATGACTTTTTTGCCTAATATCTTCACGATTAGGAACAACAAGAAAAAGCCGACGACAAGCTCGATCGTCAAATGCCAAACGCGCAATTCTACGGAGACCTCCAATGAGCGAAGCTATAGACAGTATTAACGGCAACCCGAGGGTTGAAACCCCCTCTCGGAATCCCGTTAAGATGCCGTCGTAGCCACTGCCAGCTCTCTGCTCATTCCACGAACCCGATTTGCGTCCAAGAGGGGATAATCGTACAGATTCCCTTCATAAACGAGCTCGAACGATTCGTGTCGGAGGAAGTCGTCCGGGGTCACGAGAGCCGAGGAACGGTTCCATAAAGACAGTCCGGACCGGTTCAGGGCTTCGGCCACGAACTGGGAGCAGAAGAACGCGTTCTTCCTCCGCAGGTCGTAGTTCACCATCACCCCGAACAAGCCGATCAGATTGTAGCGATAAGCATCGCGGTTCTGCTGGAAGGACCGGATCGTCCGCCAGGCTTCGTCGCGCTGCTCGTCCGAAACCCGAAGCTTCAGCAGCGCGCAGCGCGTGTTCGGATAGTGGCTGAACGTACCTTCGTATACGTCCTCTTCGACGAAGCCCGCGGACAACGGATTGGTCGGTTTTTTGCGTCCGAAGCTGAACAGCTGGTTTAATTCCGCGTCCATCGCAAGAGAAGCATGGTTATAGGGAGCGGAGGTTACGTTTTTAATCAGCGTAGTGAATAAAGTTCCGGTATGGGTCAACAAGACATAGAGATCTTTATTTGAACGAATCTTCGTATCGATCATGGCGGAATGCCCTCGCTTTCTTCGAACGGAGCCTCGCGCGAGCCGCGTTTGGCTTCTGTCCAAAGATTAACAAATAAAGCAGGCGAAGGGACCGACCGCGGGAACAGTTTAAGACTGGACTAGGGTCTTGGTACGGAATTGGACCTTGGGACGGATTCGAGCAGAAGAGTATTCTTTTGCCCCTGCGAATGCCTGTACAATTCCTCGTAATACCCTTGCTTCCCGATGAGTTCCGGATGCGTTCCGGATTCGGCGATCTCCCCGCGGCGGAGGACGATGATCCGGTCGGCGTGCATGATGGTCGACAAGCGGTGGGCGATGACGATCGTCGTTCGGCCTTGGGACACGACTTGCAGCGCCTGCTGGATCAGCTGCTCCGTCTTCGAGTCGAGGTTGGCCGTCGCTTCGTCCAGGATAAGAACCTTCGGACGGAAAACAAGAATGCGGGCAAAGGACAGAAGCTGCCGTTCGCCGGCCGAGAGCCCGCTGCCTTTATCGGACAATCTCGTGTCGTAGCCTTCTTTCATTCGCTTGATTAGAGGGTCCGCTCCGACGAACTCGCAGGCGCGAACGACCTCTTCGCGGGAGATCGACTCGTCGAACAGCCGAACGTTGTCGACGATGCTTCCGGCGAAGAGATAGGGCTCTTGCTGGATCAGGCCGACGATCCGATGAAGCCGAGCCTGCGGAAGCTCGCGAATGTCGTTGCCGTCGATGAGGATGCTGCCCTCCTGAACGTCGTAGAAACGGCAGAGAAGGCTTACCAGCGAGCTCTTGCCCGCGCCGGTCGTGCCGACGACGCCCAGCATCTCGCCCGGACGGATATGAAGGTCAAGTCCGCGGAAGACGGGCGCTTCGCTCGAATAGCCGAAGGAAATCCGATTGAAGTCGATTCGTCCCTGCACGGACTCCGGATCGACTTGCAGCGGCTCCGCGGAGTCCACGACGTTCGGCCGGGTTTGGAGCACGTTCCAAATCCGGTTGGCCGAGACGGTTGCCGATTGGAGCGTGTTCCACTGCTGGGTGATGGCATTGATCGGTTGGAAAAATTGCCGGATATACGTAATGAAGGCATACAAGACGCCGAATTCAAGGGTTTGCCCGAGAACGGACTTGCCGCCCGCCCATACCACGAAGGCGATCGTCAGGTTGCCGAGAAGCTCGAACGACCGGTTAAAGAGAACGTTCGTCCGAATCTCTCGAACGTTCGCGTCGAAATAAGCTTCGTTGCGTTCCTTGAATTGCTCCGCCTGGGCTTTCTGCTGATGGAAGATCTGGATCAGGCTCATGCCCGACAGGTTCTCGGCGACGAAGGCAACGAGACGGGACAGGCGGGTGCGCGCCATCTGATACGTCTTGCGCATGTACGAACGGAACGTTATCGCGATACACGCGATTATCGGGAGCAGCAACAGGCAATACAAGCCGAGAGTCGGATCGAGATAGAACATCATCGCCAGGATCGCGATCAAAGAGATTCCGTCCCGCAGCAGAGTAAGCAGCACTTGGTTAAAGAACTGGTTGACGGCTTCGGTATCGCTGGAGACGTGGGTGATCAGGCTGCCGCTAGGAGTCTTATCGAAATAGGACATCGAGAGCTTCGTGATATGCTCGAACAATTGCTTGCGTATGCGGGCTACGATGCTCTGGCCGGCGAACTGCAGCAGGTTGTTCTGCAAGTAGGTGAAGACGAGCCCCGACAGGGACAATCCCAAGTAGATAGCGCAGATGGCCAGAAGGCTTCCGTAATCGTTACGGCCCGCGAGCAGGTTGTCATCGATCGCGACCTTGACCAAATAAGGTTGGAACAGCTCGGACGAGATCGCGATCAGCGTGCAGACGATAACCCATGCGAAGGTGATCCGATGCGGCCGCACGTAGGAACCGAGAATACGGAAGGCGGACAAATATTCGGGCTTCTCCTGCTTGCCGGGGACGCCGTTCTTGCGGTCCGTCTGCCAATTGTTAATGGCCGTAGGCATAGCGGCTTCCCTCCTCTTGAATCGCGTGAAGCTCGGCGTACGGTCCCGGCTTCGCGATCAGCTCTTCGTGCTTGCCGCGCTGGACGATTCTTCCTCCGTCCAACACGATGATGAGATCCGCATGCTTCACGGCGCTTATCTTATGGGAGATGATGACGTTCGTTCGGCCGCGGCGTTCTTGCCGAATCGTCTGCAGGATTTCGGTCTCGGTGACCGCGTCGACGGCGCTGACGCTGTCGTCCATGATCATGAGCGGAGCCTGCATGATAAAGCCGCGCGCCAAACTCGTCCGCTGCCGCTGTCCTCCGGACAGAGTGATTCCGCGCTCGCCCAGCTTCGTCTCGAAGCGGTCGGGAAGCCCGATAATATTGTCGTAGATTCTCGCCTGCTTCGCGGCCGCTTCGATTTTGTCCTGTCCGGCTTGCCGTCTCGCGAAGGCGATGTTCTCGCGAATGGTCGTGCTGAACAGGAAGCCGTCCTGCGGGACGTAAGCGATCTGTCCGCGCAGGCTCTCGAGCGTAAGGTCGCGAATATCGGTCCCGCCGATCCGAATCGCCCCGACGGGAGGATCGTAGATTCGAAGCAGCAGCTTGACCAGCGTCGTTTTGCCGCTGCCGGTGCGTCCGACGATGCCCAGCGTCATTCCGGGCTCGAGGTCCAGGTCGATCTGCTGCAGGGAAGGTCTGGCAGCCTCCGGATAAGCGAAGGTCAGATTGCGGATTCGGATCGGGCTTCGCTCGAGGCGGACTTCGGAAGCGCTCTCATTTTCTGCGATATCCGGCTTCACGGCGACCAGCTCCGTTAATCGCGCAAGCGATGCTCGAGATCGCTGCAGCACATTGATGACATTGCCGATCTGCTGCAGAGGATTCATAAGCATGCGAATGTACATGGTAAGCGCGACAAAATGGCCAAGCGTAATTTTATCCGTAACGGTTAAGTATCCGCCAAGCGCCAAAGCCGCGATAAGAGATAGGGAGCCGAGGAAAGGAATAATCGCTTGGAAAAGCGACGACATCCGCACAAGCGAAAGCTGGTTGTCGCGGATCCGGTCGACATGTTCGCCGAACCGATTCCTCATGATCGACTCGACCGCGAATTTCTTGGTGACTCGGATGCCGCTGAACTGCTCCTCGACGGATTCGGTCATTTCTCCCAACGCTTCTTGCACCTTCCGCGACCGTTGGCGAATGACGGGGCCGATCCGCGTTACGATCCAGGGAATCAGGAGCATCGGGGCGATGGAAGCAGCGATGAGATAGAGTGGGATTCCGCTCGCGATCATCGAACCGATGCAGGAGAGGAAGAGCATCGATGCCATCGTCAGCTGGTTGATGCCCATCGAGATCGATTCCCGGACACCGGTGACGTCGTTCATGAAGTAGTTCAGCATGCGGCCGACGCCGTTCTTCGAATAATAATGCTCGCTCAGATCCGAGAAGTGAGAGAATAAACGGCGACGGGTCATGTTCTCGAACAACCGGCCGACATACATGATGAGGAATTGGCCGACTCCTCCGAACAGAGAGAACCCCGCCCCAATGACCAGCAATAGCAAGGAGTAGCGTGCGATATCGTTCGAAATCAATTGTCCGCTCTCCAATTGATCCGTGAAGTCCCCCAGGACTCTGGGAAAATAAGCGAAGATGATGCTGGCCGCTGCATGAAGCAGAATAGAGGTGAGATAAATGTGCCACGTCTGGCCGAAATAAGGTCTTAGCAGGCCTTCTGGCTTCAAGTTCGATCACTTCCTCCGACTTAGATGGAGCCCGTTGCGTTCTCCTCGTTGGCCATTTCGATGGCTGGTTGGTCGTGCTGGTCCCCTTCGGATAAATTCCCATGCAGTTGAAACACGCGGATAAACTCGTCCATGATCGCTTCCGTCGCTTTGAGCTCTCCGCTAATGACCGGCTTGATGGCTTCCAAGTCCGGATCGTTCAATTGCCGCTGCAAAGTCGCCCGCTTCCCCCGAAGCTTCTCCAGAAAAGCGATCGCCCTGCCTCGGCGGAACGTTTGGGCGCTTTTGTTCTCGCAAGGCTCTCGATGTCCGTGCTTGCCCTTAACGTCATCTCCATCGCGCATAGGGTTCCTCCTTATCATGTATACATTTGTATACAGGCTCTGATGTATACAAATGTATACGTATATTTTGCCGGCTGTCAAGGGACAATAAGCCGCGTCGCAAGGAGATGATTTCCACTTCTGCCTTTATCCCCTTTTAACATTTTCAGCGTATACTGCCTTTACGGGACCCTACTCTACTACAAAAAAGGAAAATCGGCCTATGGGAATTCATACGTATTTTCAGTCGCTGACCGACTTGGAGCGCATCATCCGATGCCCGGGCAAATTCAAGTTCCAAGAGCATAGCGTTTCGGCCCATTCCTGGAAGGTCGTTCAATATGCGAAGACGCTGGCGGACATCGAGGAGAGCAATGGCGTTGCCGTGGATTGGAAAAAGCTGTACGAGATCACGAGCAGCCACGATTACGGCGAGATTTTTATCGGGGACATCAAGACGCCGGTGAAGCATTATTCGCTGGAGCTTCGCGCGATGCTGCAACAGGTGGAGGAGGGCATGGTCGCCCACTTCATCGACGAGCATATCCCGGACGAATTCAAGCCGATCTTCCGCAGGCAGCTGCGCGAAGGGAAGGACGAATCGGTCGAGGGCCTTATCCTCGAGGTAGCCGACAAGCTGGATCAAATCTACGAGGCGTTCGCCGAGCTGCAGCGGGGCAATACCGAGAAGGAATTCGTCATCATGTACCGCTCCGCGCTAATCAAGATCAAAGGGATCAAGCTGCACTGCGTGGATTATTTCCTGGAGCATATCCTGCCCGACATGGTCAGCGAAGGCTCCAAATCCCCGATCGATATCGCCCGAATTACGGACGAGGCTTTGGCTTCCTGAGGTTGAAGCGATCGCGTAAACCGTCGCGGCTATCTCGACAACCTCCTCTAATCCCCTACAACTCCCGCAACTTCGTCACTTTACCCCCTTCTCCCGCGGCTCTTGCCCCCGCCCCGCAATCGCTAACGGACACTTGCGACTCTTACGCGGTTCCTGACGCCCCGAACGAATTTTAACGGACATGAGAAACCCTTAAATCCCCGAAATCGCCTTTGCAGGCGAAGAAACGGGGAATAAGGGTCTCCTATGTCCGTTAATTTTGTTTTGTTCCCTTTTTGGACTTCTAAAGGTCTCTCAGGTCCGTTAGCCGTGAGGCATGGGCGATCGGCCGAAGAGACGCCATTGCCGGCGCTCCCATCGGCTTCCGATCATCTCGCTTACCGCTTCGCCTTATAAAACTCATGATAAAGCTTCATGAGCGCTCTTTTCTCGATCCGGGACACATAGCTGCGGCTAATCCCGAGCTCGCGGGCGATTTCCCGCTGCGTCCGTTCGTCGCCGCCGCCGTCGAGGCCGAAGCGGCCGCGGATGACCTCCTGCTCCCGTTCGTCCAGAATGTCGAGATTTCGATAGATTTTGCTTTTCTCGATTTTGAGCTGAACTTTCTCGACGACCTCGTCGGGCTCGGTGCCGAGGATATCCTGCAAAGTGATTTCGTTGCCTTCCTTGTCCGTTCCGATCGGGTCATGCAAGGAGACGTCCTTGCGAGTTTTCTTCAGCGACCGGAGATGCATCAGAATTTCGTTCTCGATACAACGGGCGGCGAAAGTGGCAAGCTTCGTCCCCTTGTTCGGCTGGAAGCTCTCGATCGCTTTGATCAGGCCGATCGTGCCGATGCTGATCAAATCCTCCAGGTCTTCTCCGGTGTTGTCGAACTTCTTGACGATATGAGCAACCAAACGAAGGTTGTGCTCGATAAGCAGATTGCGGGAGCGAGGGTTGCCCTCCGCCATGCGCGACAGGTGCAGGGCTTCCTCTTCGTCGGTCAGGGGCTGGGGGAACGCGTTGTTCTTGACATAAGACACGAGCAGGCTGAGCTGCTTGATGAACAAGGCTACGGCGGTAAAAAGTCCAGGCACGGGTAGGCCACCTCCGGCTAGTTGGTCGGGAGCGCACGCGGAAACATTACTATTCTATGTAGGTGGAAGCCCATGCGTGCCTGTACGCCCGCTGTCAAGCGGTTCTTATTGTCTCTGCCTTATTTAACCGAGCCTTCGTCGGTGATCTTGACGTTTACGGCGACGTTTACGTCGGCCTCGGAGAACGCCTCGTCCCAATGATCCTTTACCTTCTGGAAATCCCCGTAATGATAAGCTCTGGCGTAGATTCCGAGCCCGATCGGGTCGACCTTGTTCTCCCGAAGCTTGTCCAGCAGCTTCTCGAGCTCCTTCTTCACGTACTCCGAGTAAGCGGCTTCCAGCTTTCGCTTCTGCTCCGCTCGGATATCGGTAGGGAATTGCTTCTCCATGAGGCCGGCCGCCATGCGGATCCGGATGTCGAAGGAGAAACGTCCGCCCTTAACGGCCGTCCGGATTTTGACCTTGATCTTCTCCGCCGTAAAGCTGATCCATCGGCTTCCCTCCGGATCGGTGACAAGCTCTTTCGGAACCTCGAACGAAAAACCGACCGTGCGGGTATTCTTTTTCTTCAGAATGAGGAGGAGGGCGCTCTCCTTCGAATCTAGCGACGTGACATAACGGCCGTCATGGGCGAGAAGGGAGGTGCCTTTGACCCTCAAATCCTGCTTAAGCTCGACTTCCGTAACCGCGGGCGTCTGCCCGAATTCGTACATCTGCGTGTGAAGCTCCTGCAGCGTCGTCTTAACCGCTTCGGAGCGCGAGCTCGTCGACTTGACGACCCCGAGAAGCGCGATCGGAAGAATCGTTTGGTTCGGCGGCGTGTATTCGTACAGCTGGGACAACGGGCCGTCGAAGACGATCATATGCGAAGTAATGGGATTTCTGCCGTCCCGGAAATAGACGTCCATGAAGCGAAACCAAGCATGCTCGGTTTCGATCAATCGTTTGGAGACGACGATCACCTGGATTTTGCGGCCGTTAAAGGAGCCGACGGTAAACGTGTCGAATTTGCCGCGCCCTTGTCTTAACGAAGTTGACTTGACTTTAAGCGACTGGCTCTTCTTTTTGGAGTTTTTGGCGAAGATCGGAATCGACGTGTACTGATAAACTTCTCCGTTCTCTTCCACGTCAATGCCGGCTACGAGCGACATGGAGGCGTCTTCCATGTCCAATCTGTCGAAGCACCCGGTCAACAGGAGCAATAAGGCGAGCGGCGGCAGTAGCTTGCGTGCGGCCGTCATGCTTGCTTGACCTCGGCCCGATAGCGCTTCGACATGGAGAGGAGCGCGAGCAGCAGGAGAGGGAGGACATATTCGACGCCGAATCCGAATCCGCTCAGCCACTTGTTCAGGCGGATCAGTTGCCAATAGTCCGGCACATAGAAATAGGAAGAGACGATAATCGTTCCGATAAGCAGCCTTAGCGGCAGTCGGGGATCCGTGCGGCCGAACGTCCAATTTACGCTGTACGAGAAAAAGTAGAGCGACGGAATCCAGGCGATGGAGAAAATCAGCAAGTACATGACGATGAACATGCCTTCGACCTGCTCCAGGAACGGGAGCCGAACGGTCTTCAGCAGATAGATGGCCGGCTGGTAGATCGTACCGAACTCGTCCGGACTCAAGAAGACAAAACAAACGATCGAAATGAAGAGGAAGGATAGCAGGGTAAGCGTCAAAGCGATGACGATGGCCATGCCGGCCCTCTCCTTCTTCTGAAGATAGGGATAAAGGAACACAGAGGCGAAAAAACTGAGAAAGTAATAGATCGTGTGCGGGACGGTGGATAAGACGGGGCCCCATCCTCCGGGAAGAACCGGCAGCAGATAAAGCCAGTTGGCATGACGAAGAGTGAAGCTGAAGATAAAGGGAATCCAGAGAGAGGCGAGCAAGGCGAACTCGGAGTATCGCCCGATATTCCGGACTTCGTTTCTTGCTACCATATAGGCGGGAATCAGAATGAGAAACAAGGTTATAAATATAGGCGTCTCTTGGAGAATACGGGACTTGATTACCCGCGTCGAATAGATGAGACCGTCGTATGAGAAAATGGCGAAATAACAGGCCAGAACGCACGCGACGGCTCTCCCGGCCCATCTGCCCCCGTATTGGGCGAGCAGGTCCAGCAGCGTGCCTTGACGATACCCCTTCATGAGGCGAATCGCGATAAGGCTCGCCGCCGTCGTTACGAGCCATCCGATCACAAGCGATATCCAGCCGTCGCTGCCCGCATGTTCGTGAAGCTCGTAGGGGATGTCGATAAAGCCGAAGCTCACTTGGGTGCCGGTAATGATGGCGATGAATTGCAGGGTCGTGATGGAGTTGTCGGCATACCGGTTCATTTTCCTTCCCCCTCGGTGCGATGGGCGACTTGGCGATTCAGTTCGGCCGGTTTGGTGCTGACGGGACGTTTCCTCATTCGCCATAGCGGAATCCGCACCATCGTGTCCTTCCAATCCGCGAAGCGGACGGGAGCGAACGGACTGCCGAACGGGGTGCCGAACGACTCGAGCGATATCAGGTGCGCGATCAGAATCATGAACCCGATCATGATCCCGAAGATGCCGAACAGGGCGGCTCCGATCATCATGAAGAAGCGAAGGAGCCGAACGGCGGCAACCATGTCGAAGTTCGGCAGAATGAACGAGGCGATCGCGGTGAAGGCGACGACGATGACCATGATGTTGCTGATCAGGCCGGCCTGAACGACGGCTTGGCCGATGACGATGCCGCCGACGATGCCGACGGTTTGGCCGACGGGCGCGGGCAGCCGGACGCCGGCCTCCCGCATCATCTCCAGCGTCAGCTCCATGAAGATCGCTTCCAGGAACGGCGAGATCGGAACGATTCCCCTATACTCTCCGATCGTCAACAGAAGCCGAAGAGGAATCAGCTCGAAGTTAAACGAGATGACGGCGATATAGAACGCCGGGAGGAAGATGGCGACCAGCAGGGCGAAGAATCGCAGAAACCGGATGAACGTCGCGATCGACCATCTCGTGCTGTAATCGTCCACGCTCTGGAAGAAAGAGGCGAACGAGACGGGGGCGACCAGAACGCTGGGAGAACGATCGACGACGATGACGAAGCGTCCCTGAATGATTTGCGAGGCCGCGGTGTCCGGTCTCTCGGTCAGCAGAATCTGAGGAAACGGGGAATACGGATCGTCCTCGATGAGCTCGGACAGCTCTCCGGAGTTGATGATGACGTCAATGTCTATTTTGCCGATCCGTCCCTCGATTTGGGCAAGCGTATCCATGTTCGCCACATCGTCCAAGTAAACCGTGCAGACCCTTGTATCGCTCCTTCTGCCGACGCGCTGCTCTTTGATTTTTAAATTGCGGTGGGGAAGATAGCGGCGGATGAGGGCGATGTTCTGATCCAGGGTCTCCACGAACCCTTGATGGGCGCCTTTGAGGGAAGTCTCGACTTGAGGATCCTCGATCGCGCGCTGCGGCCAGCCTTCGGTGCCGTGAACCTGCGCGTCGGCAGCGCCGTCAACGAACAGGATGCTGCTTCCTTGAAGGACGGCGCTTTGAATATCGATCCAGCGCCTCATCCGGTTGAGCCTGCCGACGGTAACGGATGTCGTCCCGCATCCGTCCTCTTCGTTCTGCAGAAGCGGCTTAAGAATATTGTTGTTAATGGAATTTTTGTCGGTCAGCCCTTCCAGATAGACAAGAGCCGCTCTGCGCCCGGTAGCTCGGATCGTCAGAGGCCGGACGTTCAAATCGGGCGTGTCCGTAAATAGGGCGAGCAGAAGCTTCAAATCGTTATCCAGGTTGCCCGAAATGCAGTCGGAAGAGCCGTATCCGTATCCCGACTTGCGCTTGCCGAAGCCGGAAGCCGTATTCGCGATGCGTCTTCCGATCCCCAGCAGGCGGAGCAGATCCATCCTTCGTTCACCTCCTTTTCAACTATTTCCCAACCTCGATTCGGCTATTCGGCCGGAGTTCCCGTTTCGCCGGAAATAAAAAAGAGGCCCGAAGGCCTCCTACTGGACGTTCAATCGAAGTCTCTCATTAAAAGAAAGCTGTCGTCCGCAGCTCAATCCCGTATGAAATCCGCTGTGATAAGCCCATTGGGCCAGCGTCTCGATATGGCTCAGCTGAGCGTCGGTCAGCTCGAGCCGTTCTCCAAGGTTCGTCAGCTCCAGCTTTAGATCCCTGGCGAAATAATGTTCGGCGTCCGCCCGGAGACGTTCCGCGTCAAGCATTTCCATCCCCTCCTTAATGTTCATTCTTCCCGCAAGCACGCCTTTTCAACCCTTCCGGGAGAGCCATAGGCGTTCGCTTGAAGGCGATGTCCTCGTTCGGGGGCGTAAAATTGGCGACGTTCCCTATATTTTATGCCGAATGGCCGTTGCAAGCGCTACATTTCAACCGGTTCGGGCTTATTTTAGCCCGCGAATCCAGCGGCGGCTGTCGAGGCGGTTTGCTGCCGAGGGCCAAAATTGCCAATAATAGTTTCCGCGTCGCGGAGAGATACTGTCCTAGACGAAAGATGCAATTCTGGGAAGGAGGTACGCCTGTCCGTGACCGTCAAAGATACGAGCAAGAGCCGAATCGCCTACAGGCCGATGTCGATGTCCGCCAAGGAGTACAAGCAATTCGCCAAGAATAGAGAGCCGGGCCGTTCGGTTCTATCCAACTGCGTCAGGGCTTTTCTGGCGGGAGGAGCGATCTGCCTGATCGGCCAGGGGGTGCAGGAGTTCTACAAAGCTGCATTCAATATGCCTACGCAGAAAGCGGGAGACCCGACTGTGGCCACGATGATTCTGCTGTCGGTTATTCTTACTTCCTTGGGGGTATATGACAAAATCGCCCAATGGGCGGGGGCGGGCTCGGCCGTTCCGGTCACCGGATTCGCCAACTCGATGAGCTCCGCCGCGATCGAGCACCGAAGCGAGGGGCTGGTGCTGGGCGTAGGAGCGAATATGTTCAAGCTGGCCGGTTCGGTTATCGTGTTCGGCGTCGTGGCCGCCTTCTTCGTCGGGATCGCCCATTGGCTGTTCGGCGGAGCGGGGAGATGAGTTCATGAAGCAAGGAGAGCGAACGTGGGCGTTCCCGAATCCTCCGATCATCCTCGCCGCGGGTACCGTAGTCGGTCCCGATGAAGGCGAAGGGCCGTTATCCGCCGACTTCGATCTGGTGCATCCCGACATGGAACTGCAGCAGCCTTCTTGGGAGAAGGCCGAGCGGGCGCTGCTGGAACAGGCGACGGATATCGCGATCAGCAACGCCCAGCTGAAGAAGGACGACATCGAATATTTCGTCGGCGGGGATCTGCTTAATCAAATCATAAGCAGCACGTTCGCGGCGCGCACGATCGGGGCGCCGTATATCGGGGTTTTCGGAGCATGCTCGACCTCCATGGAGACGCTGGCGCTGGCTTCGCTCATGGTCGCGTCCGGGGCGGGAGATAAGGTGCTGGCCGGGACTAGCAGCCACAACTGCACGGTCGAGAAGCAATTCCGTTACCCGACGGAATACGGCTCGCAGAAGCCGCCGACCGCCCAATATACGGTGACCGGAGCGGGCGCGGCGGTCGTCGCGAGAGAGGGGGACGGCCCGAAGGTGACGGCGGCGACGATCGGAAAGGTCGTCGATCTGGGCATTAAGGATCCCTTCAACATGGGCGCGGCCATGGCGCCGGCCGCCGTCGATACGATCCAAGCGCATCTTCAGGATACGGGAAGGGAGCCCGGCTACTACGATTTGATCGTGACGGGCGATCTGGCGGGAGTCGGCCATCCGATCGCCCGGGAGCTTCTTCTGCGCAACGGCGTGCCGCTTCAGCAGACGACGTTCAACGATTGCGGCTTGATGATTTACGACGTCGCGAAGCAGAAGGTGCAAGCGGGAGGCAGCGGCTGCGCATGCTCGGCGGTCGTTACTTACGGCCATCTGCTCAAGCGGATGAAGAAAGGGGAGCTGAAGCGGATCCTGGTCGCCGCGACCGGAGCGCTGCTCAGTCCATTATCGTTCCAGCAAGGGGAATCCATTCCGTGCATCGCGCATGCCGTTTCCATTGAAGCATAATCCACTAATGCCGATGGCGGCTATATATCGAAGGAGGGGCGAAAAATGCAATATTTATGGGCTTTTCTCGTGGGGGGAGCCATCTGCATCATCGGACAGCTGCTGTTCGACGTGGCGAAGCTGACGCCCGCGCATACGATGGCGACCTTGGTCGTGGCGGGGGCGGTTCTGGACGGACTCGGCTTATACGAGCCGCTTATCAATTTCGCCGGAGCCGGAGCGACCGTTCCGATTACCAGCTTCGGCAACGCTCTCGTGCACGGGGCGTTGACGGAGCTGAAGGAGGACGGCTGGATCGGGGTGCTGACCGGCATCTTCAAGGTGACGAGCGCGGGCGTATCGGCGGCGATTATTTTCTCCTTCCTGGCCGCATTGGTCGTAAAACCGAAGGGCTAAAGCCGGGGATTGGAATTCTAAAACTTACCTAAAGACGCAAGCATGTCGAAAAAAAGCCTGCCGTTATGCGGTTTGGCTTTTTTTCTATTATTATTTGTAGGAACTCAAAATTTACGGCCTTCTCCAAAATCAGGTATAATAAGTTAGGTTCATTTTGCGTGCTATTGGCCACTCAAGTCTCAAGATTCCATAGGAGGAGACCGGCATGGAACACCAACAAGCGATTCAAGTATTAGAACTTATTAAACGTAATATGGAATCTTGCATCTTCGGCAAAAAAGACGAAATCATGTGGCTCTTGACCGCGATCGCCGCGGGAGGCCACGTTCTAATCGAGGACGTTCCCGGCACCGGGAAGACGCAGATGGTCAAGGCGCTGGCCAAATCCATCGGCGGAGAGTTCCATCGAATTCAGTGCAACCCGGACCTGTTGCCTACCGATATAACGGGCGTATCGATCTATCATCCCAAGCAAGAGCAGTTTGTTTTCCGTCCGGGACCTATCATGGCGAATATCGTGCTGGCCGACGAGATCAACCGGGCGACGACGAAGACGCAATCCGCGCTGCTGGAAGCGATGGAGGAACGGCACGTTTCGGTGGACGGGATCACGTACCCGCTCCCTAAGCCGTTCGCTTTGTTCGCGACCCAGAACCCGATCGAGTTCGACGGCACTTATACGCTGCCGGAAGCCCAACTGGACCGTTTCATCATGAAGATCTCGATCGGCTACCCGGACGAGGCTTCCGAGAAGCGCCTCTTGACGGAGCCGAACGCGCATCGTTCCGCCGATGGCCTGAGCGCCGTCGCGTCCATCGAAGAGATCAACGATATTCAGCGGATCGCCGAGGGCGTCCATGTCGATTCGAGCGTCGTCGACTACCTGCTTGCCCTGATCCGCGGGACGAGGAACCATGCCTCCGTGCTGCTGGGGGCGAGTCCCCGCGCGGGAGTGGCCCTCGCGGCGTGCGCCAAAGCGTACGCGCTTCTTCAGCGCAGAACGTTCGTCTTGCCGGACGACGTGAAGACGGTAGCTCCGCTCGTGCTCGAACACCGCCTGCACCTTCGTTCGGAAGCCCGGATGCAGGGGGCAACCCCGTCCAACGTTCTTCAACAAGTGCTCCGTCAGATTCCGGTCCCGGTCGGAATGGAGCGGTAGGATGAAGAAGATGTCGAAGGCCCGTTTCGGGGGGCTTGCGGGAGCCCTGTATGCGGCATCTCTTCTGTTCCTACTATTCCAAGGGGGCAAAACCTCCTTGATGCTGTTCGTCATGCTGAACGCGCTCGGCCTCTACCTGCTGCTAGGCAGGTGGAGCGGGATCGGCAACGTTCAAGGCACCCGCGCGCTCGAGACCGGGGCGGAGAACGACGCCGTCATTCCGGCGGGCTCGAGGCTTCGCCTGAAGCTGTCCATTCAGGTTCCCGGCTACTGGCCTCTTCCCTACGTCATCGTAAGAGAGAGATTGGCCAGGAAGTCGAGCCAGGAGCTGCAGAACTACGAGCTAAGCTTCGTCCCCGATTACAAGAGAAGAGGGACTCTGGTCTACGAGACGGCTCCTCTTAAGCGCGGGCGTTACCAATTCCGCTCGACCGAATGCTCGACCCGCGACATCTTCGGCTTATTCGAGCATCGCGGATCGTTCCATGAGGACCAAGAAATCCGGGTGAGCCCCCGGACCGTGAACATTCGCGATTGGCGCTTCGTTCGAATCGCCAGGTCCGGCGCCGCCGAGCAGCGGGCGGCCTCGTCTTGGACGAGGGAGACGACCCAGATCGACGGCGTCCGGGAATACATCCACGGCGACCGCATGTCCCGGATTCATTGGAACGCGACGGCTCGCACGGGAGAGTGGAAGTCGAAAGAATACGAGAGAGAGGCGCTTCCCAGGCTCGTGATCGTCCTTGATCGCAGGGCGGCGTCTTACCGGACGAACGAGCAATTCGAGCTGGCGGTTTCCGTCGCCGCATCGCTGCTGGACTTCGCCATCCGCCGGAACATGCCCATCGGTCTCGTATCCGCGGGAGCGGAACGCGTCGTTCTCGGGGCGGGCCATAAGGCGCTTGCCCGCGGGGAAGCGATGGATCATCTGATCGACGCGGAAGCCGACGGAACCTCGCCTTGCTATGAAGCCATCTATGAGGCTTCGGAACGGTTCGAGCTCGGAGCTTGCCTCGTCATGGTAACCCCGGAGACCGACGACGGCTCCGCGAAGGCGCTCGCGGCGCTCGCTTCCCGGAGGCAAGCGGCAAGCCATATCCGAATCGCGGCAAGCTCCTCGAAGGGCAGCCCCGAAGAAGCGGGCCGGCTCCAGAGCTGGAGCCGAATGTTCCAATCCAGAGGTTGGAGCTTCAGCAACCTGTCGAGCCTAGAGGAACTGCAGCAGGCACTGGAGGTGGGATCCGCATGAGCATCGCTCTTGCCGAAGCTAGGCCGAAGGAGAACGTTCTTTGGCGAAGAATGGTGCTGGAGAGGCTGCACCGGATCTTCGCGCTCATTCTCGTGATTCAATTGATTCAGCCTTTTCAGGAATACTGGTGGCCGGAGACTTATCGGGTCATTTATTGGGCCTTAGCCGTTTACGGGGTGTCGGAGCTCCTCTTCTCCCGCATGCTGTGGCTCAGGCTGGCCATTCAAGCGGCGGGAGCATTAGGCTTTACGCTGGCGTTCGCCAGAGCCGAATGGCAGGGCTGGCCGCAGACTCGCGACTGGGCGGCTTGGCGAGGCTTTCTAATGCACAATGCCGAAGAGATGCATCCGTATATCGAGCTTGCGCTGTTTGCTCTGCTCGCCTGTCACGCGCTGGCTCATTGGGCGATCACGAAGCGAAGGGCGGTTCTCGTCACGATAGCGGCGGTAACGATGCTGGCCGCCATCGATTCGTTCTTTCCTTTCGAGCTATGGCGCAGCATTATTTGGACGGTAGCCGCCGGCTTGGGCTGGCTGGTCGTCCTGCATCTCCGAATGCTGCGGGAGATGCATTTCGACAGCTGGAGCTCGTTGGCCGAGAGGCCCTTCGAGCTTATGCTCCCCGCGCTGATCGTGATCGGCCTCTTGGTCGCGCTCGGGATTCTGATGCCGAAGGCGCCGTCTCTGCTGGAGGATCCCTACACCCTCTGGATGAGGGCTCAGGACAAGGAGATTCCAAGCTTCTCCGGAGAAGGCGGGACGCTGATTACGAACTCTTCCGTCTCTTCGGGAGGTCAATCCTCCTCGAAGTCCGGCTACGGCCGCAACGATTCCCAGATCGGCGGGGGCTTCCAATACGATTACTCGCCGGTCATGCAGGTCGTCACCAATCAGAAGTCTTACTTGCGAGGAGAGACCAAGGCCGTCTACACGGGCAAAGGCTGGAGCGATCGCAAAGGGCAGTCCAGCCAGCAGGTCACCGCCGGAGGGGATGAGGAGCGGAAGCTTCCGCTCGAGCCGGAGCTGACCGACGAGACGGGCATACGCAAGGTGGAGCAGACGATCACCATGGTGAAGAAGGATAGGCTGTCGGTTCTGTTCGCGGCTTCCTCCGCATCCAATCTCGTCGAATTGGAAAGCTCCCGGAACGCGCAGCTGTTCTGGAATCCCGAAGAGAGGGAACTCCGCTTCCAGCGTCCGGCGTCGGTCGCGAGCTATACCGTCGTCTCCGAGGTGCAGGAGCTGGACGAGGAGCGGCTTCGGACGCTCTCGGCCGGTGCGGGGTCGGATTCGCTTGGGGCCGTCTATCTTCAGCTTCCGGATGCGCTGCCTCAGAGAGTCAGGGATTTGGCGCAATCGGTGACGACGACGGCAACGAACGACTACGATCGGCTTAAGCAGTTGGAGCAATACTTGAGCTCGACTTATCCGTATACGAACACTCCG
>Ga0065721_10050662_pt1 | contig 18604 bp, 10 predicted proteins | sample Mesricmetagenome_FD_59108 | JGI IMG/M metagenome (GOLD analysis project Ga0065721, IMG submission 59108) | Mesophilic microbial community from rice straw/compost enrichment Sample: eDNA_1 v2 (version 2) | ecosystem: Engineered > Solid waste > Grass > Composting > Bioreactor | place: USA: Davis... | reverse complement strand
CCGCCGGCAAGCGCTTCCGGACCGATGTGTCCGATGCACGCGCCGGTAGATACCCCGGAGAACCGGGCGTCGGTTATGAGCGATACCTGACGGCCGAACGAGAGATGCTTCAGCGCCGAGGTCAGCTGATACGTCTCTTCCATCCCGGTGCCCGACGGCCCGCGTCCGATTAACGCCATGATATCGCCGGCGGAGATGCCGCCCGTCTTAATCGCTCGGATCGCCTCGCGTTCGGTCACGAACACCTTGACGCGGCCGACATGCCGGAACACGCCGTTCTCGTCCAGCATGGACGGATCGATCGCCGTCGATTTGATGACGGACCCTTCCGGCGCGAGATTGCCGGTCGGGAACGTAACGGTCGGCGTCAAGCCGGCCTTCCGCGCCGCCTCCGGGCTATAGATGACCGTATCCGGATCGATGCCTTCTTGGTCGGCCAGCAACGAGCGCATACGCTTACGGCGTTCGGAAGTCTCCCACCAGTCCAGCGTCTCGCCTAACGTTACTCCGGCTACCGTAAGCACCGTATCGTCCAATACGCCAAGCCGCCGCAGATGGAGCATGACCTCCGGAACCCCTCCGGCAAGGAACGCATGGACGGTGACATGAGGAATCGGTCCGTTCGGAAGCACGCTTACGATTCTTGGGACGGACCGGTTGACTTCCGCCCAATCGCTGGCGTCCGGGGCAGCAAGCCCCGCCGCATGGGCGATCGCAGGGATATGCAGAAGCAGGTTCGTCGAACCGCCGAAAGCCGCGTGCACCGCCATCGCATTCCGAATGGATGCAGGGGTCAATAGTTGGCCCATCGTAATCCCCTTCTCCGCGAGCGACATGGCGGCTCGGGCGGACTGCTTAGCCATGGCGGTCCATATCGGCTGACCCGACGGAGCAAGCGCGGCGTGAGGGACGGTGAGGCCCAGCGCCTCCGCCACGACTTGGGCCGTGCCGGCGGTCCCAAGGAACTGGCAGCCCCCGCCAGGCGTCGCGCAAGCGCGGCACCCTAGATCGGCCGCCTCCTCCAGCGATAGCTCGCCGTTCGCGTACCTGGCGCCGATCGTCTGAATTTTCCCCGCGTCCTCGCCGTGGGTCGGCGGCAGCGTTACGCCGCCTGGGACGATGACGCCGGGCAGATTCGTCATCCCGGCTAAGGCAATCATCATAGCGGGAAGCCCTTTGTCGCATGTAGCGACTCCGATCACCGCGGAGCGAGTCGGCAGCGAGCGAACGAGCCGCCGCATGACCATCGCTGCATCGTTGCGGTACGGCAGCGAATCGAACATGCCGGTCGTTCCTTGCGTACGCCCGTCGCACGGGTCGCTGACGTATCCGGCGAACGGGATGCCTCCCGCTCGCGAGATCTCCTCGGCGGCTGCCTTCATCAGCAGGCCGATTTCCCAATGGCCCGTATGGTAGCCAAGTGCGGCCGGCGTTCCGTCCTCGTTGCGGATGCCGCCCATCGTGCCGAGGAGCAGCACCTCTCTGCCCATAAGACGTTCCGCCCGCCAGCCCATGCCGACGTTCTGGCTCCATCCGAACAAATCCCCGCTTGGCGAGTCCAGCAACAGCTCCCGCGTCAGCGGCAACGAGCCGGTTGGGCCCTCCGCGTGCGTCGCTACTTCGAAATAAGCTTCCTCGTCCTCTGGGCCCATGAGAGCTCGCAAATGTTCGTTCATCGCCCGTCCTCCCCGGTTAAGGCTTGATGAATACCGTCTTTACGCTCGTGTAGAACTCGATTGCTGCCTGCCCTTGCTCGCGCGAATGCGAGCTGGAGTTCTTCATCCCGCCGAACGGAGCCTGCAGCTCTACGCCCGCCGTCTCGGCATTGACGCGAACCAATCCGGCATCTAGTTCGTCGACGAAGGTCAGCACATTACGAAGATCGCGCGTATAGAGCGATGCGCTAAGACCGTAATCCGTGTCGTTCGCGAGCTCGATCGCTTCGCCCAGATCCGATGCCTCGATCAGCGCCAGTACCGGTCCGAAAATCTCTTCGCGAGCGATCGTCATCGAAGGAGCGACGCGATCGAACACGGCCGGCGTCACGAAGAAGCCGTCCTGTAAGTCCGGATCGTTAGGCGTCTCGCCTCCGGTGAGCAACACGGCGCCCTCTTCCGTCCCTTGGCGAATATAGCGTCTGACCGTGTCATACTGCTTCTCGCTAGCGCAAGGTCCAAGCCACGTCTCCGGTCGCAGGCCGTCCCCGACTCGCAGGCTGCCGACCTTCTCGAGCAGCTTCGTCTTGAACGTCTCGTAGACGTCTCTTACTACAATGACGCGGCTCGTTGCGGTACATTTTTGCCCGGTGGAGCGCAGTCCGCCGCTGATCGTCGCATCGACCGCAAGGTCCAGGTCGGCATCGGCCGCGACGATGATCGGATTTTTGCCGCCCATCTCCAGCTGGTACTTCGCGCCGCGAGCCAATACGGTCTGGCCGACCTTCTTGCCGACGGCGTTAGAGCCCGTGAACGTAACGCCGTGAATGCCCGAATGCTCCGCAATACCCTGACCGATAACGGGGCCGTCGCCGATGACCATGTTGACGACGCCGGCCGGAAAGCCCGCTTCGGCGAAGCACGCCATGACGAGCGCCGCCGTTACGGAGGTCTCGGCTGCCGGCTTCCAGACGACGGTGTTGCCGTAGATCAGGGCAGGAGCCATCTTCCACACCGGAATCGCAACCGGGAAATTCCACGGCGAGATGACGCCTACGACGCCAAGCGGTACGCGGGTCGTATACATCAAAGCCTCCGCGTCCGTCGACGGAATGACATCGCCTACCGGTCTCATCCCTTCGCCTGCGTAGTAACGAAGGATGGCCGCGCCGCGCGCCGTCTCGCCCTTCGCCTCGGGGAGCGTCTTGCCCATCTCGCGCGTCATCGCTCTCCCGATCTCTTCCATGCGGCTCTCTAGCAGGTCTGCCGCCTTGAATAACAGCGCGCCTCGCTGGGCGCCAGTCATCTTGCGCCATGCGCGCCGAGCCTCATTCGCGGCGGACACCGCCTGGTTCAAATCGTTAAGATCCGAATCCGGCGCGAATCCGACCACCTCGTTCCTGCGTGCGGGATTGATGCTGGACAACCGTCTGCCTGCAGCCGGAGCCACCCATGTCCCTCCAATATAGTTGTCTACTGTTACTGCGTCCGTGCCCGTCATTTTATCGTTGATCGCCATCTATAAGTCCTCCCTTAACCGTCCACTTCATGCGTCATTGCGCACGTGTTTGTAAGCGTTCCGATCCCCTCGATCTCAATCTCGATCCGGTCTCCCGAAGCCAGCGTGAACTGGTTCGGCGGCACGAGGCACGTTCCGGTCAGCAGCACCGTTCCGTCGTACAGCTCGTTATCCAGCTTCAAATATCCGACAAGCTCCTCCAATCGGCGCTTGAGCTCCCCGGTGCTCGCCGATTCGTCGACGACCTTCTCTCCGTTGCGGAATATACGGCATGCAATAGAGAGGGCGTACGGATCTTCAAGCGTCTCGGAGAGCCGGACGAACGGACCGATGGAGCATGAGCGCTTCCATATTTTCGCTTGCGGCAGGTAGAGCGGGTTCTCGCCCTCGATATCGCGGCAGCTCATATCGTTGCCGGCCGTGTAACCGATGATGGTACCGTCGCTGTCCAGCACGAGCCCCAGCTCCGCTTCCGGCACCTGCCAATTCGAATCGCTGCGCAAGCATACGGTTTCACCCGGCCCGACCGTACGCTGAGCGGTCGATTTCATGAACAGCTCCGGCCGATCGGCATCATAGACTTTGTCGTAATAAGTCGTGGCATCGAGCTTGCCCGCCGTCGCTTCATGATTGCGAGCCTCTCGGCTGCGCTGATAGGTCACCCCAGCCGCCCATACCTCCGGCGCGTCAAGCGGCACGGCAAGCTGCAAGGACTCCACCGGCGCGTCGATCCGCGCACTGCTAGGGAGCAGCGACTGAATATGCTGGGCTGTCGTTACGTTCGCGGCTTTAGCTTCGCGGACCAGCGTCATCAGGTCTGGGGCTTCTAATCGATAGCACCCTCCGTCTTCCAGTTGAACAGCTAGAATCTTGCGCGAATTGTCCCAGTAACGGAATAAACGCATGAACCTATCACTCCCAGTAGTTTTATAATATAAAACTTCGTTCTCAATCTATGCGAGAAAAATAGCAGCTCATCTCGCTGCATCTTTCGCGTCATCTTGGTGAGTAACCTAATCCGCGGGATATGGCTTCCGCCGTCTCGCGCAATTGCTCGACGTAAGAAGACAGTTCTTCGTCGTCAACCTTCGCCGCCATCGTCGAGACGCTGATCGCCGCCGCGACGTGACCTTGATGATCGTACACCGGCGCGGACGCGCAACGTACGCCTGGCTCGTTCTCCTCGCGGTCGTATCCAATCCCTTGTTCCCTTACGGTACGAAGCTCTTCTCGGAAAGAGGCTTCGTTAGCGATCGTATGCGACGTATGTACGATAAATTCGTAGCCCTTCAGCGTCGTCTCCAGTTCGGTCTGCGACAGGAAAGCAGCGAGCACCTTCCCTACCGCGCTGCTGTGCAGCGGAACGCGGCGGCCGATCCGGGAATAACGAATCGCGGCCTTGCTGCCCTCTACTTTGTCGATATACACCCCCTCGGCTCCGTCTCGAATGACAAGATGCACCGTCTGCCCCGTAGCGTCGGACAATCGCTGCATCGGCTCCACAGCGACTTGGCGAATGTCGAGACCTTGCAGGATCAGTTGGCCCTTCTCCAGAAGCCGCATCCCTAACCGATACAGTCCGTTCTTGTCTTGCTCGATGTAACGATGCATCTGCAGCGTCTTGAGCAGCGAATGCACCGTGCTCTTGTGCAACCCAAGACGAGCACTGATCTCGGTGATCTTCAGCTCCCGATTCTGCTCGTCGAACAACTCCAGGATGGACAGCGCCCGGTCCAATGATTGAATAATCGGCACGACAACATACAACCGCCTTCATGTTCTATAATATAAAACCAAGTTTTATTTTATTCTATTATATCATTCCATGGAGAAGACTGCCAAGACAGCTCCGCTAAAACTCGGCATGCAAGGATAGACGGTGCGCGATATCGCTGTGGAACGACAAAGTTCTTGGAAAATATCACCGAACTTCTAGAAATCCTTCATCGTCAGTAATGACTCTATTATCTATAATCGGCATTGACATCCAATTCATAGTAGAGATGGGAGGAATGCGGGCAATCTCAACCGTTCAGCGATTCGGAATATGCCGTCCGTCGGAAGCCGCTTCGCAGATCTTGTATTACCATATCGAGAGCATGGGAGGTATTATGATGACAAGTATCACCCGCTTAAGTGAACGTGGTAAGAAACTGCTGTTGATCGGGCTTAGCCTGATCGTCATGTTCCAGACGCTGTTGCTGGCTCCGGGCCATACGTACGCGGCCGTTAAGCCGCTGCCTGATCCGCTGACTCCGCTGGTGTTCGACGACTTCAACAACGCCGGAGAATTCAAGCAAGACTGGCAGAACTGGTGGAACCAGGACGGCGGCACCGGCACTTTCTCGAAGGTGACGGACGGTTCGCTCAAAGTCGGCAAGTTCGCCCAGAACCCGGCTTCGACCGCCTCGCAGGCCAAGTTCGAGCCGTGGCATCAGACGGTCGACCTGTCAGGCTATCGTTACCTGAACTTCAGCATGAAGAATCCCGGTTATCCGAATGCGCGTATTCGCATCCTCATCCATGACGGCTATAAGGGTTACGATCTGACGGGCGGCTTCGCAGCGGTTCCGACGACGTGGACCGATACGCAGATCGATCTGGATGCGCTCAGTCCTAAGATCAACAAGAAGAAGATCCGCTTCGAGATCTGGCTGAAGCAGACGGCAACCGGCTACGGCGAGATACTGATCGATCACATTACGGGCACGACGGACAATACGGGCAACTCGCCTACGCTGTCGGGCGCTTCGCTCACGTCCAACTCGGGTTCGATCAACAACCAGAATACGACCTATACGTTCAAGGTGACTTACACCGACGCGGATAACGACAAGCCGTATGCGGTACAAGTCGTCTACGGCGACAAGGCTTACGACATGCGAGACGCCGACTACACGGATACGAACTATACCGACGGCAAGGATTACATCTACTTGACGAAGCTGCCGCTCGGATCGACCTCCTATTACTTCCGCGCGGCCGACGGCAAGTCCCCTGCCGCCTCCACGTCGACTGCGAGCACGCCGACCGTGGCCTCCTCCCCTGACATTATCGATGTCCTCGTGAGCCAAGTCGGCTACGGCAAGAACGACTACAAGACCGCCATCATCACATCCACGACCTACCTGTCAGACACCAGCTACGATATCGTCAACGGCTCGAATACTTCTGTGAAGTCCGGCAATATGTTCTACACGGGAATGACATGGGGCAAGTATGTCTATACCATCGACTTCTCGACCATTAAGACCAACGGTAATAACTACAGAGTGACGACGAACGGCATCTCCTCGTTCCCCTTCCCGATCGTGGATAACGTATGGGACGGCTATAAAGACGAGATGACGGCCTTCTATCGGCTCCAACGAGCCAGCGTCGCTACATCCGATGCTTATCCGCAGGGGTACAGCACGATCCCGCCTTCTGACAAAGTGTTCCATCCGGCAGGACATCTCGATGACGCCAAGCGGAACGACAACGGTCAGAACGTCAATCTGACGGGCGGACACTACGACGCGGGCGACTACGGCAAGTACGGGGCCAACCAATGGGTAGGGGCGGAGATCGTCCTGGCCTATCTCCGGAACGTCGACTCGCCTAGCGTGAAGTTCGACAATGACAACAACGATATTCCCGACCTCATCGACGAAGCGATGTTCGCCAGCGATTACTTGGTCAAGTTCGCCAACCTGTTCAATGGCGCAGTCTACGATATCTCCCATCACGGCGCCTTCGTTCATCCGAACAAAGAAACCGATGGCATTCCAGGCACTGCGGATGACCGGAAGTTGAAAACCGAAACGTACAGCATCGAAGGCTCGGCCAAAGGCGCGGCGACGCTCGCCGCAACGGCGCGCGCGATTCGCACGGCGATTAGCGAAGGCGATGTGCCGACCTCGCTCGTCTCGTCTCTGACGACCGCCGCCGACCAATACGAAGCGGCTGCCATTACGCTCTATAACTTCATGGTTGCTAACTTCAACATCCAGCCTCAGCACGGGAATCCGAATATGTCGCGGATCTTCGCGGACGTCGAGCTGTACCTGCTGACGAGCGATACGGATTACTTGGATGCGGCGATTACGGCTGCCAATGCCCTCACGTTCGACGATCTGTCCTCGACCGCGTATTGGAGCATGAGACCGATCGCGCTCGCCGAATTGTATCCGGTAGCCGATTCGACAACCCAAGCGCATATTCAAGACTTGCTCGAGGAGCAGTTCCACTTCGTCTTGACGCTAATGGACGATACGCCTTACGGCGTCATCAACAACTTCAGCAACTTCGGCGTGAACGAGCCGCTCATGGCGTACATCGGCGATATGATGCGCTACTACGAGCTGTTCGGTGATCCCGACACGCTTCGTATCATTCAGCGCGCGATGTACTGGGTGTACGGGCAGAACCCGTGGAATATCAGCTGGGTATCCGGCATCGGCTCGGTTTACACCAAGTTCATTCATACCCGGTTAGACGAGGAAGCCGGCTCATCCGCCAACCAAGGCGTCGTCATTCCGGGCGCGATGGTCAGCGGCGCGAATATCCGGGATACGAAGGACATGTACAGCGTCGCCCCTTGGTATGAGGACCGCTACCAAGGCGCGGACAATATGAACCAATGGCGCTATAACGAGTACAGCATCAACATCCAAGCCGGCATGCTGTACACGGTGATGGGCCTCAGCACGATCAACAACGCCACGACGTCCGGATCGAATCTGCCGGAGCTTCAAGTCTACGGCCCGCAGCTCGGCGATTTCGTGCGCGGCGACGTGACGGTATTCGCCAGCACCAACGCCGGCACCCCTGGCGTAAGATCGAGTGGCACCTATGTGCCGATGACGCTGGACGGCGCCGCCTACAAGTATACGTTCGACACCAGCGCGGTCACGCCGCTGACGAATCTCTCGATGAGACTTCGCGGCAGCGATACTTCAGGCAACTACACGTACAGCAATATGCACTATACGGTTGCCCAGCCGCTTCCGGACCCTTCGCATCCGCTGTTGTTCGATAACTTCACGGACAAGGGCGCAGGGTTATGGGGATCGATCGGACATCACTGGGTGAACTGGTGGAACCAGAACGGCGGAACGGGCGCGTTCACCGAGCTTCAGATGGACGGACGGTGGGTAGGCAAGTTCTCGCAGACCTCAACCGCAATCAACCATGAGGCACGGTTCCAGCATTGGAACGAATCGTTCAACGTGGACGGTTACCGCTACCTCAACTTCACGGTGAAAAATCCGAGCAGTCCGAATCTGCAGATGAAGGCTACGTTGTCCGACGGTACGAACAGCTTCAGCTTGACGGGCGGGTGGATCAACATCCCGACTGAATGGACCGACCTGCAGTTCGACACGATCGCGGCACCGGCCAACCTCAACCGCAAGAAAGCGACTCTCATGATCTGGCTGAGACAGACGTCTGCGGGAACCAGCGACATGTACATCGACGAAATTTGGTACTCGAACACCGCCAGCGGTACGGCGCCGACGTTAACCTCGGGCAGCGTCAGCGCGTCGACCGGCAACACGCAGACGAACTTCACGTTCAACGTCACGTACACGGACGTCGACAATGAGAAGCCGCATGTCGTAGAGGTCGTGATCGACGGCGTCGTCCGCCAGATGGCGGAAGTGAATCCGAGCGACACGAACTACGCGGACGGCAAGCAATACAGACTCGTTACGAAGCTATCGAAGGGCAACCACACATACTATTTCACGACGACGGATAAGACGTCCGATGCCGTCAGCACGTCCGTGGCGACCGGACCTTCTGTCAGCTAACGAACGATTGATCTTAACGCTTGAAGAAGCTCCCTCCGGGCTGCCGGGGGGAGCTTCTCCTATTCGATACGACTGTCGGACTTCCTTTTCTTCCCCGCCTATTTTATGATGATCATACCGCAATGGGTATTGCACATTATCGCGAAAAGTGGGATAAGCTATGGCAGACAAATTACAAGAGCCTGAATTGGTATACGATGCAAAAGCAACATTGGGAGAAGGTCCGGTATGGGATCACCGAACGGGATGCCTCTACTGGGTAGACATCCTGGAGAACCAGTTGCATAGATTCGACCCGAACCATCCGGATACGAGCACCCGGGTTTCCATTAAGCCTTACGTGAGTTCAATCGTGCCCAGACAGTCAGGCGGCATCGCCTTAACCTTACAGGACGGCTTCTACGCATTCGATCTGGAGAGTCGGCAGCTATCGCTGCTCGCGGAAGTAGAAGCGACCATCACCGATAACCGGTTCAACGACGGCAAGTGCGATCCGGCGGGAAGGTTTGTGGCCGGAACGATGTCAATGTCCGATCAGCCTGCCAGAGGAGCCCTCTATACGCTGGATGCGGATCATGCGGTTAAGCGGTTGCTGTCCGACGTCCATCTTTCGAACGGGTTGGCATGGACGGAAGACGGGAAGACGCTGTATCACATTGATACGCCTACTAGGCAAGTCAAGGCATACGATTACAACTTGCAGTCTGGCGAGATTCAGAACGGCAGAGTCGTCGTTCAATTCCCTGACGACCAAGGCTTCCCGGACGGCATGACGATCGATGCTGAAGGCATGCTATGGATCGCCCATTGGGGCGGCTGGCAGGTGTCACGCTGGAATCCGGCGACAGGCAGCAAGCTGGGATACGTTGCCGTACCTGCTTCGCAGGTTACTTGCTGCACCTTCGGCGGTCCGAATCTGGATCAACTCTACATCACAACGGCTCGTATCGGCCTGGATGAACAAGCGCTGGAGCATCAGCCCGCGGCTGGCGGTCTATTCCGAGTATCACTCGGCATCAAGGGACTTCAGACTTCGTTCTATCGAGGGTAACGGAATCGGCAGCGCTAATCGGACTTCTTGACCTTGAAGTAAATCTGGTACGGTTCGTACCCGATGTCTCGGATTCTCCTCAGTGGAATGGCCGGATCCTGGTTGACCGTTTTGAAGAAAAATCGCCAGCTCCCCCATTCGCGCTCGTTCTCCATCTCGATTTCTGAAGCCGGGTCTACGCTGTCGATATACATCATCCGCTCTTCTTCGCCTATGCCGGCCAGCACCTCCGGGCCGAAACGAAAGGCTCCCATATGCTCGTCGTCAGGCAACGGGATGAAGCGAATGCCGATCGGCAGGATCAGACTGATCGTGTCGCCGTCTTTCCACACTCGGTTGATAGAGTAGAATCGGTCGCTTGAAGCGGTTGTCCCATGAAGAACGCCATTGACGTATATGGATGCTTCCGACAGAATCCAATCCGGTATCCGGCAACGGAGCGCGAATGCTTGCGGTTCGTTCGTCCGTACGACCAAATCGTGCTTGCGATAGGTCGGCATATTCTCGTGAATCGCCGTGATCTCATTGATTCCCTGATGCCCAGCCGTATTCGAGGAATTCATGAGGCTCCCGCTCATACGATCCTGCTTTTGCAGAACCCGCACGGGTGCTCCTCCGATATCCGCTGCAACCTCGGAGTCGAAATACTGGCAGACGTAGATGCCGTCCCCGTCCTGATAATAAAGTCCACGGCTCCAAGACGCGTTCGCTTGGACCATCGTACCATGACAGCAGAAGAAGCTTTCCGTCTCCGTGCTCCACTCCTTGCGCAAGCCTGCCTTCATAGGAAGAAAATATGTAAGCAGCCCGGTTTCCGGATGTTGATGGTTGTTGCCGCTCAGACGATATTCCTGGTAATACGCCTGCGCCATAATCCCGTTATATACGTTATATTCGATGTAATGCGCGTAATCGGGGTCTCCCGAATGCCGGAACAAAAACTCTGCTAAGCGGATCATATTATAGACCGTGCAATGCTCCTGGTTTTTGTCCCCTAGCCGAGCCTTCATCTTCATCTTCGGCATCCAGACTTCGCCGGACGTCTGTCCACCCGTGGCTAGGCATCCTCTCTCCGTTACCGCGCAATTCCAATAGGCCCGTACGATCGCCATCCATCTCTCTTCGCCCGTCACCTCGTAAGCGCGAGCGCAGCCGAGCACTTCCGGAATGGTCGTATTCGCATGCATATTCGTGAGCGGGTCCTTGCCCTCCAGCAAAGGCTGGAAGAGCCTGCCGCGATAATACCGATCTAGCAGAAGCTTGTACTTCTCCTTGCCGGTGATCTGCAGAAGATCAGCCCAAACCTCCAGCATACCGCCGGTTTCCACGTCTAGAATGTCATCGAATTGCTCTCTGGAAAATCCGCCGCTCCAATCCGCGAACCAGTCCGCGAACGAATCCGCGATTTCCAGCGCTTTCGCGTTCCCGACATACCTATAGACGTCTACTAAGCCCATGAACAGTTTATGGAGATTGTATTGAGGTGCCCAGATGTCCTTCCCTTTCGCGATCCAGTGCAAATACTTCTCGGGAATCGGCCCTACCCACCGTCCGCCGTTGTCCTTCTGGCATTCTGCCAGCTCGTCGACGATGACTCCGATCTTCGCTATAAGCTCCGGGTCGTCCTTCTCATGATGCTGCATCGCCGCCGCCGACAGCCAATGGCCGAGAAAATGACCGCGCAGCTGGCACACCGGAGTCTCCCATCCTCCATGCGCTCCCGGCGGGATGTCCCTGCCCGAATAACGGCCGGCCTCCAGCTTATAGTTAAATAGCAGATTATCGCTATCTAATTTCATCAAGTACGCTCGATTCGCCGCTTCTCTCCGTCTGATCTCCCCGTCGCGAACTTGGACGCGATTCCCCTTCAACTCGATCATGGATAGCTTCCTCCCTAGTGGGTTTCACCTGTCGATTTGCGAACATTCTAAGCTTTAATCTTGTATCCTGCAATTGAAAAAATTAAAGATCGCTACTGATAACACGTTTCTTGGGTGGTTGTTATTTTATATTGACTGAGTGGCGTCAGTAATCCTGAGAAACCAAGGACGAAAAAGCCTGATTTATTAAGGGTGGTTTTCACAATTATTGATCACGACTGTAGCCGTATGAGCCCTAAAAATCCCCCTTGATCATATTTTCTGATAATATCCTCCAGCACCGCCTGCATATTTATGCATCCCTGAATTTTGTTCTGGCTAATCCAGGTTTTAGACGCAAAAAAGCCTCGATCAAACAGATCGAGGCTGAGTTATAACCCTAGTTTTAAACTGCTTTTTGAATCTCGCTGCGCCTTGCTGTACTTGCAGACAAATCGGGCATATCAGTACCGGAAAAAACAAATTTCACTTGCGTTTGTTCTGAAAGTACTCTTAGCATTTCAAACAATTCCAAGCTCCGTCCGGTATGTTTGACTTCTTGAATGTCATCTATCACTAGAAGTGAAACTTGCTTCTTACGAAGCACGACATTTAATAGCTCTATTAATTGAAGCTCTGATTTATACCGTTTGATATGAGAAATCTCTAAAGATTCAAGAATGGCCAAGATAACCGATTTGCGAGACTTCAAGATAGCTAAAGGCAGTTTCATATAAAACGCGTTCTCGTGCATATGACAATATCTCCGCAGCAATGTGGTCTTCCCTGTTCCGGAAGCAGCTGTAATAAAGCAAAAAGATTTTTCTTGTTTCTTCAAAAAGCCAGAGATAAGTAACTGGATACTTTCATAATTCATTGGATTCATCTGGTACACTCTCCGAATATCACTTAGATATTCAGAAGTATTGTCTAAAAAATAGATTCTTATACACAGGAAGACATAAATCGATTATACCCCTGAATAAGCCATGAAGCCGCCGTCGACCGGCACCGTAACTCCGGTAACGAAGCCCGATGCCCTATCGTCAACGAGCCACATAAGCGTGCCGAGCAAATCTTCCGGTTTGCCAAACCGTCTCATCGGCGTGTGGGTGATGATCTTCTGGGAGCGTTCCGTTAAGGAGCCGTCTTCGTTCGTCAGCAAACGGCAATTCTGTTCCGTCAGGAAGAAGCCCGGCGCGATCGCGTTGACGCGAATGCCCGTCTCCGCCATGTGTACAGCCAGCCACTGCGTAAAGTTGTCGATGGCCGCCTTGGCCGCGCTGTACGCGGGCACCTTCGTCATCGGGCTCTGCGCGCTCATCGACGAGATGTTGATGACCGTTGCTCCTGCCTTGTTGATCATATGTTTAGCGAACACCTGCGTCGGGTTTAACGTGCCAAGAAAGTTCAAGTTCAGCACCGAAGAGAACCCGTCCACGGTGAGGTCGAAGAACGTCTTGACCTCCGGTTTCTGCAAATCCTCGAGCTGGAAAATCTCTTTCGACGTAATCCCGTCGGGATGGTTGCCGCCCGCCCCGTTAATGAGAATATCGCAAGGACCGAGCGCCTGCGTTACGATCTCGTCAGCTTTCCGAATGCTATCCACGTCCAGCACGTTGCACGCGACCGCGATCGATTCGCCGCCGGCGCGGCGGATTTCCTCCGCCACGGACTCGCCCTTGTCCGCCATGCGGTTGAGGATCGCGACTTTCATGCCGTGCTTTCCGATCTCCTTCGCCATCGCCGAGCAGAGAACGCCGCTGCCTCCGGTGATGACGGCTACGCGCCCCTTCAGATGTCCATATTCGCTCATACGGCTCAAGCCCCCTGACCTTTCGTCTGTTTCGTACGTTCCGCGGAATCCCATAGTCCCCACAAATACATAATGCCTAACGCTCTATCGTACAAGCCGTAGCCCGGTCTGCATTGTTCGTCCCAAATATGACGGCCGTGGTCCGGTCTCGCGTAGCCCGTGAACCCGATCTCGCTGTACGCTTTCACGATGCCGGTCATATCGACCGAACCGTCTTGCGTCCGGTGCGAAGACTCGATGAAGTCGCCGTTGTCGTACACTTTGACATTGCGCAGGTGCGCGAACGGAATGCGGTCTCTAAACTCGCGGACCATCGCCGCGATATCGTTGCTTGGGTTGGCGCCGAGCGAACCACTGCACAGCGTGACGCCGTTGGACGGACTGTCCACGAAATCGAGAATGCGGCGGATATCGTCGCGGTTTTTCACGATGCGCGGCAGACCGAAGATCGAATACGGCGGATCGTCCGGATGAATCGCCATCTTGATGCCGTTCTCTTCGGCGACGGGAACGACCTGCTCCAAGAAGTAACGCAGGTTATCCCGCAGCTTCTCCTCTGTTACGTCCTTGTACGCTTCGAACAGCTCAGTCAATCGTCCGAGGCGCTGAGGCTCCCAGCCCGGCATCGTGAGATCGGGGTTACTCGCGATACTGCGGACGAGCTCCTTCGGATCCATGTTCTCGATCTTCGCCTTCTCCATGAACAGAGCGGTCGAGCCGTCCTCCATCTCCTTGTACAGATCGGTACGCGCCCAGTCGAACACCGGCATGAAGTTGTAGCAGATCGTCTTGACGCCGACCGTTGCGAGCTTGACGATCGTCTTCTTGTAATTGTCGATATAGAGTTCCCGCGTAGGCAAACCGATCTTGATGTCGTCGTGCACGTTAACGCTTTCGACCACCTCTAGATGCAAGCCGGACTCGTCGGACAGCCGTTTGTACTCGAGGATCTTCTCCAATGGCCATTCCTCGCCCGCGGGCACGTCATGAAGCGCCCAGACGATGCCTTCGACGCCCGGAATCTGCTTGATTTGCTTTAACGTAACCGTATCGTTACCTTCGCCGTACCAGCGGAACACCATTTTCATCGCTTAATCTCCTGCCTGTACTTAATATTGAAGTTACATTCGAAACTAAAAGAACGTACATAAGGGAATGCCCTTTCGGGCACCTCATTAAGGAAGAAGCCTATTTATGTGCTTAAATCAATATGCCGTCCAACCGGCGTCCACCGTAACTGTCCTGTCGGATTCCGATCGAACGAATGAAGCACTCGGCTTCTCCCGCTGGCTACGCTGCAAGATCTTCTTCGCTCTGTTCCTTTGGCGCATGAGTACGTTTAATGAACAAGCTAATAACGAGTGCAAGGACAGCGAGACATAACCCAACAAAAAAAGCGTCGTGTAAGCCTGCGACCATCGATTGTAGCCCCTCGAGAGGCGAAGTCGGATCCGACGATGTCTTCATGTAATTCTTTGCCCCAGACGACATAATGCTAATGAACAAGGCGACTCCGATCGCTCCCGCGACTTGCTGCAGCGTATTTAGAATAGCTGTACCGTGCGGATAAAGCCCTTTTGGGAGTTGGTTCAACCCGGTCGTCTGCGCAGGCATCATAACCAGGGACATTCCGACCATCATGATGATATGAATGATAATGATCCTACTCTGCGTCCAATCATTCTCAATGCCCATAAACAACCAAGTCGCGATGCCCATTAGTGCAATGCCTGGAACGACCAGCACACGCGGACCGAATTTATCGAATAGCATGCCGGATATCGGTGCCATAATTCCATTGATGATTCCACCCGGCATTAACGCAAGCCCTGATGCGAAAGCGGTTAACAGCAGCACATTCTGCATGAAGAGCGGTAACATGATCATCGTCGAAAAGAGCGACATCATCATGACCAGCATGAGTACGGCTACGAGAGAAAACATCGGATACCTGAACGTCCGCAAATCCATGATAGGTTCCTTCGAAACGAGTTGCTTCCATACGAATAGTGCTAAGCTGATTCCACCGGCGATAAGCGTCCACACGACGACCGGGTCCGTCCATGATCCGCGTTCGCCCGCGCTGCTGAACCCGTAGACGATGCCGCCGAATCCGATACAAGATAGAAGAATCGAGATCACGTCAACGCGCGGTTTCGTAAGGGTCGTCACGTTCTTCAAAAACGCCCAAGCGAACGCTATGGAAAACACGACCAGCGGAATGACTAAGTAGAATAGCCAACGCCAAGACAGATGTTCAACAATCAAACCTGACAACGTAGGACCGATCACTGGAGCCGTCATGATGACGAGTCCGATCATGCCCATCGCACCGCCGCGCTTCTCCGGTGGGTAGATGATAAGGATAACATTCATCATGACTGGCATCAAAAGGCCTGTTCCAAGCGCCTGAACGACTCGACCCGCAAGCAAAACGCCGAATTCCGGCGCTGCCGCGCTGATGATCGTGCCTACAAGGAACAGTACCATTGCGCCGATAAACATTTGTCTGGTCGTAAACCATTGCTGAAGCAACGCCGTAACAGGCACAAGCATGCCGACTACGAGCATGTATGCCGTAGAGAGCCATTGAACCGTGGATTCAGAAATTTCGAAAGCCTCCATGAGATCCGAAAACGCTATGTTAAGCAGCGTTTCGTTCAAGATCGCGACGAAAGCACCAATTATTAATGCGGCGACGATGGGGCCTCGCTTAATCTTGCTTAAATCGACATCCACGGCTTTATTATCCATATTATTATTGAAATCCACTCCATACTCCTCCTATTAGCCTACTATTAGTATGCCTTCGAACCTGTATGCCGGCATGCCAAACCTCCGTCAAAAAAATCGCATGATCGGTGGATGCATGCTTGCATTAATGATACCGATTCGCTCCTAGTAGGACTAACGTTTACACGACGAAAGGAATAGCACTTTCACGACTTTGTCTTCTTGCGAACAAAGTACGATTCTGAATATCACTCACTCTCTCGAATCAGATCTAACGGTTTCGCATCATCGAAGCATAAGCAACGCTCAACTTCAATGGTCGTCAAAACGGCATTCCTTTGGTCGTCATAATGGCGGAAACTATTAGAAATTTTATATAGGATAGGATGATCAACAAAGAAGGGGATTTTAGAATGAATATTAAAGTAAAAAGCATTCTGTCGTTCGGTGTTTTACTTCTGCTGTTCGCTTGCTGTTCCATCTACCAGTTATCCATGACCAAAGATCAGAACTTAGAGTTGAGGCAAGTAAATAACGTTAATTTGCAGTCAGCCCTGCTTGCACAAGATCTTCAACAAACGTTATACGAATACCAAGTCCAATCCATGCTGCCTATGACCGGATTTTCGACCCAAGACCAGGTACAATTTAGATTAGACAATTTAATTACGACTTTTAACGATATTCTTAATAGATATGGAAGCCTAAATCCATCTAGTGTCGAAAGTGTGCAACATATAGCCAATTATTTTAAGGACTTTACGAATCCCGGTCCGAATTTGGATCCCGAAATAGGGCAAAAACTATTCGCTAGCGTCGGGGAATTGAGAAACGCAAGCATCGAGAAAATCACGCATTCTCTGGATACGACGATTCAAAAGGGTGAAGCGCAACAAAGGGATGTCATGATCACTCTCATCGTTGTTTTCGTTCTTGGAGCAATCATCTCTTATGTCTTCGCTCATAGGCTTGTATCCCCTATCAAGCGATTAATCTTTGCCTCATCCGTAATTTCGAGTGGTGATCTGAGTAATCCCCTGAACGTTAAAGGCAACGATGAAAACGGCCAATTAGCACGAAACTTCGAGCAGATGAGAATCAACTTGTCTACATTCGTAGTAGATTCCAAGTTAACTTCCCAAAAAGTAGCCAGCTCCTGTGATAAGCTAGCGAATAGCGCGCATGCTTCGTCCGAATCGATCAATAGAATAAGCGATTCTTTAACAGCTATTTCAAACGGTGCCCATACCCAAATGATAAGTACTGAGGAAACCTCGAAGGCAATGGATGAAATGTCCCGCGGAATTGAACAAATCAGTGAATTAGCCAATACGGTCGCGGAGCTTACTATAACCATGGAACTAGAGGCTAAAGAAGGGACTACAACGTTATCCGTTTCGGAAGAACAACTTAAGTCATTTCACCAAACATTCCGCTACGTCTCGGATACGGTTGCCAAACTAGAAAGTCATTCGCGAGCCATCAACGAAATTATTCAAGTCATCCATGAGATCTCGGAACAAACCCATCTCCTTTCCCTCAATGCTGCCATCGAAGCTGCGCGAGCAGGCGATATTGGTAGTGGGTTTGCGATTGTAGCCGATGAAATCCGCAAATTATCCGGTCAAACCAAGATCTCTTCCGACCATGTCAATGACATCGTGAAAGTTATTCAAAGCGATATTCATGCCACGGTCAAAATGGTCTCTTCAAGCGAAGAAAATGTGAAGCAAAGTGAATCCGCAGTACGTGCGGCACGCGAAACATTTGAACACATCGTAGTCACTTCCGCCAAAATATCGCACCATGCTCAGGAGGTTTCCGCTGCAACGGAACAGATGTCCTCCGGGTCCGAGGAAGTTTGCGCCTCGGTTAACGAACTTACGGAGATTGCGAAACTTTCCTATGCAGAAAGCCACAGCATCGTACTTGCAGCACAGGAACAGCAAGCCGCTATGCAGGAAACAACCACGTCGATGGAATCCCTTAGGCAACTATCGATCGACTTGCAGGGCAGTATATCCAAATTTAAAGTTTAAATGGAAAGCCGGTAACCCAATTGATATGCTCCCCCTATGGTAGACAGTTGAAATAATAAAACTGTTTATCATTGGGGGAGTTTTTTATGTCTCGTAAAGCAAAGACTTCTGGATTAGAAAAAATTGCTGCCATAGAA
>Ga0065721_10050660_pt1 | contig 18609 bp, 13 predicted proteins | sample Mesricmetagenome_FD_59108 | JGI IMG/M metagenome (GOLD analysis project Ga0065721, IMG submission 59108) | Mesophilic microbial community from rice straw/compost enrichment Sample: eDNA_1 v2 (version 2) | ecosystem: Engineered > Solid waste > Grass > Composting > Bioreactor | place: USA: Davis... | reverse complement strand
GAGGCCGGCGCGGGCCAGCGCATCCGCCGCCGGCAGCCGGCCCGCCGGCGTGTCGGCCTCGCCGACGCCGATCATCACGGCGGCCATGTGGGCGAGGGGGGCGAGGTCGCCCGAGGCGCCGACCGAGCCCTGCGCCGGGATCACCGGCACGACGTCCTTCTCCAGCATCGCCGCGAGCAGGTCGAGGGTCGCGACCGCGACGCCGGAATAGCCCTGGGCGAGGCTGGCGAGCTTCAGCGCCATCATCAGCCGCACCACCGGCACCGGGCAGGCCTCGCCGGTGCCGGCGGCGTGGCTGAGGACGATGTTGCGCTGCAGCGTGGCGAGATCGCCGGCCTCGATGCGGACGCTGGCGAGTTTGCCGAAGCCGGTGTTGATGCCGTAGACCGGCTCGCCGCGGGCGAGGATGGCGGCGACGGCGTCGGCGCTCTTCTCCACCGGCCCGCGCCAGCCCTCGGCGAGGCGCACGGGCGCCCCGCGATGGATCGCCTTCCACGAGGCGAGCGGAACGGCACCGGGGTCGAGCAGGACGAGCGTCATCGCGGGGGCTCCGTCGCGAGGGATATGTCTAGACAAAATGAGAAAAGCCCGCGCCGCTGTCAATGGCCGATCGGAGCGGGCGGGCCATCCGGTCGGGCGGAGGTTTGACGTCGGCGCACCCGTCCTCGTCCTTCGAGACAGCCGCTGACGCGGCTTCCTCAGGACGAGGCCTCCGGGAATTCATGGTGTCATCGCAGAGGGTTGATCTTTTCCCTCATCTGGAGGAGGGCGCGAAGCGGCCGTCTCGAAAGACGAGGGAAAAGCCGGGGCGGTGGTCGAGCAGCCGATGGTGAGCCGGCCGCAACGAGTGGACGGCCGTCAGGGTCCGCCGTTCGAGCGAACGACGGCGACGGGTGCGCGGCCCTTGGGGACCGGCGATCGCCCGTCCCGATCGGGCCGCGTCAGGCCGCGAGCGGGCGGAAGCGGCGCAGGGCCAGCCAGCCGGCGGCGAGCATGCCGACGAGCAAAAGGCCCTGGGCGATCGCGAAGGGCGGCTCGTCGCCGTTCGGCGCGAGTTCGGCGAGGACGGGTACCTTCAGGAAGGCCTGCACCACGAGGACGAAGAGGTTGAGATAGAGCGCCAGCAGTGCCGTCACCACGTAGACCGGCCGCCAGACGCCGCGCAGCCGCCGGGCGTAGAGCGCGTAGCCGGCGACGGCCAGCACGATCACCGAGAGGACGCCGAAGCCGAGCGCCGGGGTGAACACGCTGATCGGAAACAGGAAGCCGGTGAGGCTGGTGGCGAGAGTCGTCGCCAGGAAGGCGAAGACCAGCGCCGGGCGGTGTCGCCCGGCGAGAAGGTCGGCGAGCACCGCGAGACCGGTGCCGATGCCGACGAGGCTGATGAGGACGTGGACGAGCGTGAAGGTCGGACCCGCGAAGACCATGAGATTGCCCCCTCCGCAAGCGGAAGTGGCAGGATACGCTTCGCCGCGTCCCGATCAACGGGCTTTTCGGCGCGAACCGGTGAGCGGCCCGCGGCGCGCAGGCTCAGGCGATGATCAGGAAGTCCTCGTAGGTGAGGACCGCGTCGGACTGCAGATTGGCCACCATGACGGCGGCGGCGCCGCCCTTGCCGTCGGGATCGTACCAGAGCGTGGTGTCGGTGGTGCGGAAGATGAAGTGGTCGTTGGCGTCGGCTGCGGCGCCGGTGGTGTTGGCGCGGAACTGCGACTTCAGGATCAGGCCGCGGCCGAGGTCCGGCGTGGCGCCGAGGCCGGCCAGCGAGAACTGGAAGATGTCGTTGTTGGACGTCGTTGCCGAGAAGTCGGTGATGACGTCGCCGAACTCGTCGGTGCTCATGTAGCGGAAGATGTCGCCGTCGGCGCCGCCGCTCAGCCTGTCTTTGCCGGTGCCGCCGATCAGGATGTCGATGCCGCCGCGCCCCGTCAGCACGTCGTCGCCGGCCCGGCCGCGCAACTGGTTCGCTCCGTGGTCGCCGACGAGTTGGTCGGACGCGTTCGATCCGGACAGGTTCTCGATGCCGGTATAGACGTCGTCTGTCGCCCGGCCGGCGTTGAACTCCGGCTTGAGGAGGTCGACCGTGACGGCGTCGGCGCCCGAAAAGCTCACCGTGTCGGTGCCGTCGCCGCCGATGAAGACGTCGACGCCGGAGCCGGCATAGAACAGGTCGCCGCCGGTTCCGCCGTCGACCATGCCGTCGATCGTTCCCTTGCGGCCGTCGTAGACGTCGTTGCCGGAACCGAGGACGAGGTCGCCGACGACGGTTCCGCGATTGACGAACTGGTCGCTGCCGGCGCCGAGATCGAGATCGCCGAAGACCGTGCCGTGGTTGGAGACGACGTCGCCCTTGCCCGTCAGCACGACGTCCCCGGTGATCTCGCCGGTGTTGCGCAGGCTGACCGCGCCGGTGTTCGCCGCCGCGTCGATCGCCGTGCCGGAGGCGAGCGTCGCGCGCATGGTGCCGGAATTCTCGATCGAGACCGCCTCCGGCCCCTCCATCCGGATCCCCGTGCCGCCCTCGATCACGCCGGTGTTGACGATCGGCGTGCCGGACCCGGCGGCGTTGGAGTGGAGGGCGATGCCGACGAATTCACCGATGATCGTGCCGTGGTTGGTGACGCGGTTGCCGGTGCCGAAGACCTCGACGCCGGTGCCGCCCGGAACGTCCGCGGAACCGAAGGTCACCACCGTTCCGCCCTGCGCCACGGTGAGGCTGTTGCCGGTGACCCAGAAGGTGTCGAAGGCGGCGAAGCCGAGAGAGGCGCCGGCGAAGTTGGCACCGATCACCGAGCCCATCACGACGAAGAGGTTGTCGTCGGTGAGCGAGGCGATGCCGCCAGCGCCGATTCCGCTGTAGACCGAAACGCCGGGCAGGACGTAGACGAGGTTGTCGGGCGTGCCGAATTGCCACGACGCGCCGAAGCCGCTGCCGCCGCTCGGTTCGGGAGTGGTGATGTAAGTGACGGTGCGGGCCATGAAATCACCTTCTGAATATGGGCGGGCGAGCGGAAAGGTGGTGATCGCCCAAAGGGCGGACGGTGGCGTCCGAACGATCCGGGCGAGCACGCGGGGCGCGGCGAGGGGCGCGTCATAGCCCCTTCCGGAGCCGAAAGGCCGGACAATTCCGGGCTCGGCGAGGGAGCGTGCGGCCGGGAAGCGGACACGTCAAGGGGGCGGCGGTCGCCGCGACGCGTGCCCCGCTCACAGTCTGCTGCGCTTGAACAATCGGCGTAATTCGCCGATCTGAGGGATCCGGTTCGGTACGATGGGCCGGGCCGCCCGCATCGTCGATGCGGCTTCGGACGGCATGCCGCCGGCGGAACGTCCTTCGCCCGTCGCCCTCAGCACTCGACGAGATTGACCGCGAGGCCGCCGAGCGAGGTTTCCTTGTATTTCGACTGCATGTCGAGGCCGGTCTGGCGCATGGTGGCGATGACCTTGTCGAGCGAGACGACGTGGGTGCCGTCGCCGTGGAGGGCGAGCGAGGCGGCGTTGATGGCCTTGACGGCGCCGAAGGCGTTGCGCTCGATGCAGGGGATCTGGACGAGGCCGCCGACGGGATCGCAGGTCATGCCGAGGTGGTGTTCCATGCCGATCTCGGCGGCGTTCTCGACCTGGGCGTTGCTGCCGCCGAGCGCCGCGGCGAGGCCGGCGGCGGCCATCGAGCAGGCGACGCCGACCTCGCCCTGGCAGCCGACCTCGGCGCCCGAGATCGAGGCGTTCATCTTGAAGAGGCCGCCGACGGCGGTGGCGGCGAGCAGGAAGGTGCGCATGCCGGCGGCGTCGGCGCCCTCGCAGAAGTCGCGGTAGTAGCGCAGCACCGCCGGGACGACGCCGGCCGCGCCGTTGGTCGGCGCGGTGACGACCCGCCCGCCGGCGGCGTTCTCCTCGTTGACGGCGATGGCGAAGATCGAGACGTAGTCCATCGGCTCGTGCGGGCGCTTGAGGTTGCGGCCGCGGCCGGCCTCGACCTTCTCGTAGATCCGCCGCGCCCGCCGCTTGACCGAAAGGCCGCCGGGCAGCTCGCCCTCGGCGGCGAGACCGCGGTCGACGCAGAGCATCATGGTGTCGATGATGCGGGAAAGATGGGTCTCGACCTCCTCGGCCGGGCGCAGGGCGAGTTCGTTGGCCATCACGATGTCGGCGATGGTCTTGCCCGACGCCTCGCCGAATTCGAGCAGCTGTCGGCCGGAGCGGAAGTCGAAGGGAACACGGGTCGCGGTTTCGGCCGGGCTCGCCCCGACCTCCTCCTCGCGCACGACGAAGCCGCCGCCGATCGAGCACCAGCGTTCCTCGGCGACGACGCCGCCGGCGGCGTCGTGGGCGCGGAAGGAGAGGGTGTTGGGGTGCTTGGGGCACTCGGTCACCTCGTCGAAGACGAGATGCTCGCCGCGAACGAAGGGCACGCCCGGGCCGGCCATCAGCCGCAGGCGGCCGCGCTGCTCGATCTCGGCGACGACGGCGTCGGCGCGGTCGGGATCGACGGTCTCGGGGAGTTCGCCGGCGAGGCCGAGGATCACCGCCTTGTCGGTGGCGTGGCCACGCCCGGTCCAGGCCAGCGAGCCGTAGAGGTCGACCCGGACGCTGGCGACGTCGGCCATCCGGCCGGCGGCGGCGAGGGCGGCGACGAAGCCGTGGGCGGCCTTCATCGGACCGACCGTGTGCGAGGACGACGGACCGATGCCGATCTTGAACAACTCGAAAATGCTGATCACCGGCGCGCGTTCCTCTGCTCGTCCGCCCCGATTGGAAATCGTCGCCGGGCCGGCGTCAACCGGCGGCCGTCCGCCGCCAGGCTCGATGTTCCACGGCGGCGCGGCGAGAGCCTGTCGATTTCGGACGTCGGTGTTGTGAAAAGGCGACGGCGGGCGGGGCCGGGCGGTGCGCCGTCACCGATCCGCGTCGGACGGCGGGCGCCGCAGCAGCGCCTCGAGGCGGGCGACGACGCGCTCCATCTCGCTCTCCCCCAGCGGATTGGTGTCGAAGAGGTCGAGCGAGGCGAGGCCCTCCATGGCGAGGAAGGCGATCAGCGACAGGTCGGGGTCGTCGTCGGCCGCCATCGCCGCCAGCAGCTCGGCGTTGTAGGCGCGCAGGGTGTCGAGCAGGGAGGGATCCTCGGCGATCGCGGCGAGGATGCCGGCCGGCGGCGGGCCGACCCGGCTGCAGACCGCGAGCGAGGCGGCGAGGTGGCCGCGGCAGGCGCGGTTGGGTTCGCCCTCGCCGAGCGCGGCGCGGCGGGCGACGCTCTCCTCGCGCAGCGTCTCGACATAGTCGGCGATCACGGCGTGGAGCAGTTCGCGCTTGGTGCGGAAGTTGTAGAGCAGGCCGCCCTTGGAGATGGCGGCGCGCTCGGCCACCGCGTCGAGCGACAGCCGCGCCGCGCCCTCGCAGCGGATGAGGTCGCCAGCCGCCGAGACGATGCGGTCGCGCGAACTCGGCCGCCCGCGCGCCTTGCGGCCGTCCGTCCGGCCGCCGCAGCATCCCGCCTCGCCGGTCTTCACGTCGTCTGTGGTATCGTCTGTCACGTCGTCGCGATCCTCGATCGCCGGCGGCGGAGCGGGGCGGGACCGCCGTGGCGCGTCCCTTGCCGACCTCTCCGCATCCGGCACCCTGCCGTCCATGATGCGTCGCGGCTTCGCTGGCCGGCACTCCTGCGGACCTCCGTCCGGGGGGTGCGCCGGCGCCCGTGCCGCGTTATGTTGCCCTGCGGCAACAATCCTTCGGGCTCCGGAAAAAACCGGAGCCGGATCGTTGACAAGACCGTCCGGACGGTACAGTAATGGGGCGCGTTGTCAAGAACGGGCGCCGCCGCCCGGCGCGTTCCGGCCCATTTCGACGATCGATAGGCTCCTTCGCGGCGGCCGCCGGCCTTTGCCGGCAGGCCAAGACGGCGTTGGGCCCGCGTCGACGGCGCCTCGCGTTTTTTGTTTCGATCTTCGGAGCCTGTCGCTCATGGTCAAGAGATTCATCATCGCCGTCGTGCTGATCGCGATCGTCTGCGGCGGTCTCGTCGGCTTCAATCTGTTCCGGGCGCAGATGATCGACCAGTTCTTCGCCAACATGCCGGTGCAGACGGTCACGGTGTCGGCCACCGAGGCGCAGCCGACCACCTGGACGCCGGGCATCGACGCCATCGGCACCATCGTCGCCCGCCAGGGCGTCGACGTCGCCGCCGAGACCGGCGGCGTCGTCAAGGAGATCGCCTTCTCCGCCAACCAGCACGTCGAGGCCGGGGCGGTGCTGGTCCAGATCGACGACGCCATCGAACAGGCCAACCTGATCGCCGCCAATGCAGCGGTGACCCGCGACCAGCAGGCGCTCGACCGCGCCCAGCAGCTGACCAAGCGCGGCATCGCGTCGGCCGCCGACCTCGAGACCGCCCAGGCCTCGCTCGACGCCTCGCGCTCGCAGCTCGAGAGCCTGCAGGCGACTCTCGACCAGAAGAGCATCAAGGCGCCCTTCGCCGGCACCATCGGCATCCCGAAGATCGACGTCGGCCAGTATCTGACCGCCGGCACCGCCGTGGCGACGCTGCAGGATCTCGACACCATGAAGGTCGACTTCACGGTGCCCGAGCAGCGCCTGCCCGAGATCGAGATCGGCCAGCCGGTGAAGCTCGGCCTCTCCGCCGACGTGATGCCCTACGCGGGCAAGATCACCGGCATCGACCCGAAGATCGATCCGTCCTCGCGCCTCGTCGCGGTCCAGGCCGAGGTCGACAACTCCGACGGGCGCCTGCGCCCCGGCCAGTTCGCCCACGTCCGCGTCGTGCTGCCCTCGGAAGAGGACATCATCACCCTGCCGCAGACCGCGGTGATCACCAGCCTCTACGGCTCCTACGTCTACGTCGTGAAGGAGAAGCCGCCGGAAGAGGGCGCGAGCGCGGAGGGCGAGAAGGCCGAGCCGACGCTGGCCGTCTCCCAGGTCTTCGTCACCACCGGCCGCCGCTCGGGCGCCAGCATCGAGATCGTCAAGGGCGTCGCCGCCGGCGACCGCGTCGTCACCGCCGGCCAGAACCGCCTGTCCAACGGCAGCGTCGTCGCCGTCGACAACACCGTGGACCCGGCCAACATGACCGCGGAAGGGGCCCGTCCGTGAACTTCTCCGAACTCTTCATCCGCCGGCCGGTCCTCTCCACCGTCGTCAGCCTGCTGATCCTGCTGCTCGGCGTGCAGGGCATCTTCAACATGTCGATCCGGCAGTATCCGGAAGTGGAGGAGACGGTGGTGTCCGTCTCCACCACCTATCCCGGCGCCGCTTCGGATCTGATCCAGGGCTTCATCACCACGCCGATCGCCAAGGCCGTCGCCTCGGCCGAGGGCGTCGACTACATCACCTCGTCCTCGCGCCAGTCGGTGTCGCAGGTCCAGGTCCACATGCGCCTCAACTCCGACCCGGACGCGGCGCTGACCGAGGTGATCTCCAAGGTCCAGCAGGTCCGCGGCGAGCTGCCGGACGAATCCGACGACCCGGTGATCCAGAAGGGCACCGGCCAGCAGTTCGCGCTGATGTACCTGACGCTGCAGAGCGACGTGATGAACGCCCAGCAGCTGACGGAATTCATCACCCGCGTCGTCCAGCCGCGCTTCGCCACCGTGCCCGGCGTCGCCGACGCCCAGGTGCTCGGCGGCCAGGACTTCGCGATGCGGGTCTGGATCGACCCCACCCGGCTCGCCTCGCGCCAGGTGACGGCGAGCGAGGTCTACGCCGCGATCTCCAATTCGAACTTCCTGTCGGCGCCCGGCAAGACCAAGAACGACTTCGTCGCCTATTCGATCGAGACCCAGACCACCCTGCAGATGCCGGACGCCTTCGGCGCCCTGCCGATCCGCTCGAACGGCGACGAGGTCGTGCGCCTGCGCGACGTCGCCTCGATCGAGCTCGCCGCCGAGAGCGACGAGGTCAAGGTCCGCTTCAACGGCAAGGAAGGCGTCTTCCTCGGCATCTTCGCCTCGCCCTCGGCCAACCCGCTCGACACCGCCGCGGCGGTGACGGCCGAGGTGCCGCAGATCCAGGCCGACATGCCCGAGGGCACGCGGATCGAGATCGTCTACGATTCGACCAAGTTCATCACCGCCTCGATCGAGGAGGTGTTCAAGACCATCGGCGAGGCCGTGGTCATCGTCGTCGTCGTCATCCTGCTGTTCCTCGGCTCGTTCCGCTCGGTGGTGATCCCGATCGTCACCATTCCGCTGTCGCTGGTCGGCGTCTGCTTCCTGCTCTACGCCCTCGACTATTCGCTGAACACGCTGACCCTGCTCGCCATGGTTCTGGCGATCGGCCTCGTCGTCGACGACGCCATCGTCGTGGTGGAGAACATCCACCGCCACATCGAGGAGGGGCTGAAACCGCTCAACGCCGCCATCGTCGGCATGCGCGAGATCTTCGGGCCGGTGGTGGCGATGACGATCACCCTCGCCGCGGTCTACGCGCCGATCGCCTTCACCCAGGGCCTCACCGGCTCGCTGTTCCGCGAGTTCGCGCTCGCGCTCGCCGGCTCGGTGATCATCTCCGGCCTCGTCGCGGTGACGCTGTCGCCGATGATGGCGGCGCGGCTGCTGACCTCGGGCGGCGGCCGCTTCCAGAACGCCGTCGACCACACCTTCGAGGGGCTCGCCAACTGGTACGGCCGCCGGCTGGAGGGCTCGCTGCTCTACCGCCCGGTGACGCTGCTGGTCGTCGTCGCCCTCCTCGCCACCACCGGCTACCTGTTCCTCAACACGACGAGCGAACTGGCGCCGGAGGAGGACCAGGGCTTCATGTTCGGCGTGGTCTCGGGTCCGCAATACGCGACCTCGGACTACACCTCGATGTACGTCGACCAGATCCAGGGGCCGCTGGTGGAGGACATCCCGGAGATCGAGGCGCGCTTCTCGATCACCGGCGCCGACGCCGGCAACGAGGGCTTCGCCGGCTTCGGCCTCGTGCCCTGGGGCGAGCGCGAGCGCAGCCAGGCCGAGGTGATGCAGGAGATCCAGGGGCGCCTCGGCAGGAACGCCGGCCTCGAGGCCTTCGTCTTCGCCCCGCCGACCCTGCCGGGCTCGGGCGGCGGCCTGCCGATCCAGTATGTCGTGCAGTCGACCAACGACGCCGACCGCGTCTTCGAGATCGCCGACGAGATCCAGAAGAAGGCCCAGGCCTCGGGCAAGTTCATCATCGTCCAGAACTCGCTGTCCTTCACGGCGCCGAAGGTGCGCGTCGTCATCGACCGCGACCGCGCCGCCGCCCTCGGCGTCACGGTGAGCGAAATCGGCACGACGCTGAACCTGCTCGTCGGCGGCAACTCGATCGCCAAGTTCGACCGGGAGTCGCGCTCCTACGACATCATCACCCAGGTTCCGCAGAAATACCGGCAGAACCCGGAGAATCTGCGCGACTTCTTCGTCCGCAGCCAGTCGGGCGCCATGGTGCCGCTGTCTTCGGTGGTCTCCATCGAGACCATCGCCTCGGCCCCCGCGATCGAGCAGTTCAACCAGCTCAACTCGGCGACGATCTCGGCGCTGCCGCTGCCGACCGTCTCGACCGGCGACGGCCTCGCCACCCTCGAGCAGATCGGCCGCGAGGTGATGCCGGCGGGCTATTTCGTCGAATACGCCGGGCAGTCGCGCCTCGAGAAGGAGGCCGGCAACACGCTGCTGATCGCCTTCGGCGCGGCCATCGTCGTGATCTACCTGGTGCTCGCCGCCCAGTTCGAGAGCTTCCGCGACCCGCTGATCATCATGATGAGCGTGCCGCTGTCGATCTTCGGTGCGATCGTCTTCCTCAACGTCGGCCTCGGCACGCTCAACATCTACACCCAGGTCGGCATCATCACGCTCGTCGGGCTGATCACCAAGCACGGCATCCTGATGGTCGAGTTCGCCAACCAGCTGCGCGAGGGCAAGGCGCACCTCTCCAAGCACGACGCCATCGTCGAATCGGCCAAGGTGCGCCTGCGCCCGATCCTGATGACCACGGCGGCGATGGTGGTCGGCATGGTGCCGCTGATCCTCGCCGAGGGCGCCGGCGCCGCCGCGCGCTACTCGATCGGCCTCGTCATCGCCACGGGCATGTCGATCGGCACGCTGTTCACGCTGTTCGTGGTGCCGATGTTCTACACTTTCCTCGGCCACCCCGACCGGGTTCACGAGGACGAGGACGAGGTCGTGCCGCACGTCGCCCACGCCCCGGCCGAGTGAGGCCTGAGCGGGCGTCGGCCGGTCAGGCCCTGTGAAATCGAGCCACGGCCCTCGGCGGCCGTGGCTTTTTTCGTCGCCGGCGCTAACGTGGACGTCATCTCCCCTCCCTCCTCGCCGAAAGGCCGCCGATGCAGACCCTCTGGACCAACGCCCGCCTCGCAACGATGGACCCCGCCCGCGGCGGGCTCGGGATCGTCGAGGACGGCGCCGTCCTCGCCGAGGACGGGCGGATCGTCCGGGTAGGCCCGGCGAGCGAGATGCCGCCGGCCGATGGCGAGCGAGCGGTCGTCGACCTTGCCGGGCGCTGGGTGACGCCGGGGCTGGTCGACTGCCACACCCACCTCGTCCATGGCGGCGACCGGGCGATGGAATTCGAGATGCGGCTCGCCGGGGCGAGCTACGAGGAGGTGGCCCGGGCCGGCGGCGGCATCGTCTCCACCGTGGCGGCGACGCGGGCGGCGAGCGAGGACGACCTCGTCGCCTCGGCGCTGCCCCGGCTCGACGCGCTGCTGGCCGAGGGCGTCACCACGGTCGAGATCAAGTCCGGCTACGGGCTCGATCTCGAGAGCGAGCTCAGGATGCTGCGGGCGGCTCGCCGGCTCGCCGGCCTGCGCGAGGTCTCCGTCGCCACCACCTGCCTCGCCGCCCACGCCTTCCCGCCGGAATATTCCGCCGACCACGCCGGCTACGTCCGCCTCGTCGTCGACGAGATCCTGCCCGCGGTCGCCGCCGAGGGGCTCGCCGACGCGGTCGACGCCTTCATGGAGGGCATCGCCTTTTCCGAGGACGAGACGACGGCGGTGTTCTCGGCGGCCGAGGCGCTCGGCCTGCCGGTGAAGCTCCACGCCGACCAGCTCTCCGACCTCGGCGGCGCGGCGCTCGCGGCCGCCTTCGGCGCGCTCTCGGTCGACCATGTCGAATACACCGGCGAGGCGGGCGTCGCGGCGATGGCGGCGGCGGGCTCGGTGGCGGTGATGCTGCCGGGCGCCTTCTACACGATCCGCGAGACGCGGGTGCCTCCGGTCGACCTCTTCCGCCGCCACGGCGTGCCGCTCGCCGTCGCCACCGACTGCAACCCCGGCACCGCGCCGCTGACCTCGCTGCTGCTCGCCATGAACATGGCCGCGACCCTTTTTCGCCTCACCGTCGAGGAATGCCTCGTCGGCGTGACGCGCAACGCCGCCCGCGCCCTCGGCCGGCAGGACGACATCGGCACCCTCGAACCCGGCAAGCGTTGCGACCTCGCGATCTGGGACGTCGAGCGTCCGGCCGAACTCGTCTACCGCATGGGCTTCAACCCGCTGTGGGGGCGGGTGGTGGCGGGGCGGGTGGTCTGAGGGGTCGGCAGTCGGTGGTCGGGAGCGCGGTGTGCGGCGGTCGGCGGTCGGCGGTCGGGGGGCGGAGGTTGGAGGTCGGGGGGGCGGGGCGCGCGGTGAGCGTCGATGTCGAGAGGCCGTGCCGTGCGGCTCACCCCTCTCCCTGTCCCTCCCCCACAAGGGGGGAGGGGACGCCGGATTCGCAGGTCTTTCGTGTCGCGACGTCTCGGTTCGGCGCACCGCCTGAAGAACACTCCGGAGAAGCCTTCACGGTCCCCTCCCCCCTTGTGGGGGAGGGACAGGGAGAGGGGTGGGCGACGAGGAAGGGCCGCGCGAAGATCATGCGGGAACCGACCAGCGCGGAACCAGGGCCGAGGCGGGACGAGGGGGCTGCCATACGGTTGCCCGTCGATCGCCCGGCATCGCCGGGGCCGCGCTGTTCCCGTCCATTCCGCCCGCCGACGACTTGAAGCAACATGCATGAGGACCGCAGATGAACCCTGACTGGCTCCACCTCCACGAGGGCGAGGCGCCGTTGCTGGTGTCGTTGCCGCATACCGGAACGCTGCTGCCCGAGCCCTACGCGGAGCGGTTCGTGTCGCGCGAGCGGGCGCTGCGCGACACCGACTGGTGGATCGACCGGCTCTACGACTTCGCCGCCGGGCTCGGCGCCACCGTGCTGCGGACGGCGGTCTCGCGCAGCATCGTCGACGTCAACCGCGATCCCTCGGGGGCTTCGCTCTATCCTGGCCAGGCGACGACGGAACTCTGCCCGACGACCACCTTCGACGGCCGGCCGCTCTACCGGGACGGCGCGGAGCCGGATGCGGAGGAGGTCGGCCGGCGGAAGATGGCCTATCACGCGCCCTATCACGACGAACTCGCCCGGCAGGTGGTGCGCCTGCGCGAACGCCACGCCCGCATCGTCGTCTACGACTGCCATTCGATCCGCTCGGCGATCCCGCGGCTCTTTCCCGGCGAACTGCCGCATTTCAACGTCGGCACCAACGGCGGCCGCTCCTGCGACGGCGCGGTCACGGCGCTGGTCGAGCGGATCTGCGACGCCAGCGCCTTTTCCCGCGTCACCGACGGCCGCTTCAAGGGCGGCTGGATCACCCGCAGCCTCGGCCGGCCGGAGGCGGGCGTGCACGCGGTTCAGATGGAACTGGCCTGCCGTGGCTACATGGACGAAAGCGAGGACGACGTGCCGGCCCCGTTCGACGAGGCGCGGGCGGCGCCGATGCGGGCGGTGCTGGTGCCGCTGCTGACGGCGCTGCGCGACTGGGCCGGGTGAGGGGGCTTACGACGTGCGGATGACGACTGGAGAACATCGACGGCAGCGCCCGGGCTTCTCCCTCGTCCTTCGAGACGGCCCTGCGGGCCTCCTCAGGATGAGGGAGAAGGTCAGAGCCTTGTAAAGATTTGACAAAGCAATCGGAGGCCTCATCCTGAGGAGGCCCGGCAGGGCCGTCTCGAAGGACGAGGCCGGGTGTGCCGACCCGCGCCGATCGCCGAGCCGCGGGGGCGGTGGGCGACACCCGTCCCGCCGCGCAAGCTCCCCTGATACTTGGCGTTTGAGTGTCCGACTCGTCGGAAATTCATACGGTGGCGGCCTGACCGGCCGACGCCCGGTCGGGCTTGCCTGCTCATGAAGTCCCGACAGGTCGCGACTTCATGAGCTTGGTATGACGTCCCGACCGGTTGAGCCCGCGCGCGTCTCCTCACCCCGCCAGCGGCAGCGCGCGCCGGTCGGCGAAGGTTCGGGCGATGGCGGCGCGGCTCGCCTCGATGACGCCGCGCTCGGTGATCAGGCCGGTGACGAGGCGGGCGGGGGTGACGTCGAAGGCGTAGTTCGCCGCCGGCGAGCCGTCGGGGACGATGGTCACGGTCTCGATGCGGCCGCCGGCGGTGCGCCCGGTGATCCGCGTCACTTCCAGTTCGGAACGCTGCTCGATCGGAATCTCGGCGAGGCCGTCGGAGACGGTGAAGTCGATGGTCGGCGACGGCAGGGCGACGTAGAAGGGCACGTCGTTGTCCTTCGCGGCCAGCGCCTTCAGATAGGTGCCGATCTTGTTGCAGACGTCGCCGCTCGCCGTGGTGCGGTCGGTGCCGACGATCACCATGTCGACGAGGCCGTGTTGCATCAGATGTCCGCCGGTGTTGTCGGGGATCACCGTGTGCGGCACGCCGTGGTGGCCGAGTTCCCAGGCGGTGAGCGCGGCGCCCTGGTTGCGCGGCCGGGTCTCGTCGACCCAGACGTGGATGTCGAGGCCCTTGTCGTGGGCCTTGTAGATCGGCGCGGTGGCGGTGCCCCAGTCGACGGTGGCGAGCCAGCCGGCGTTGCAGTGGGTGAGGATGTTGACCGGCTCGCCCGGGCCCTTCCTCTCGGCGATCTCGCGGATCAGCTTCAGCCCGTGGCGGCCGATCGCCCGGTTGATGGTGACGTCCTCCTCGCAGATCTCCGCGGCCCTTGCGTAGGCCGCCGCCGTGCGGTCGCGCAGGCTGTGCCGGGTCAGCGTGCGCATCATCTCGTCGAGCGCCCACTTGAGATTGATCGCGGTCGGCCGGGTGGCGAGCAGGAGCTGGTAGCAGTCGGCGAGCCAGGGCTCGGAGGGCTCGGCATGACAGGCGAGGCACAGGCCGTAGGCGGCGGTGGCGCCGATCAGCGGCGCGCCGCGCACGTGCATGTCGCGGATCGCCCGGGCGGCGTCCTCGACCGTCTCGAGCCGCATCGTCTCAAAGCGGTGCGGAAACACGGTCTGGTCGATGATGCGCACGGCCCAGCCGTCGGGCTCCAGCCAGATGGTCCGGTAGGGGGTTCCGTCGATCTTCATGGCCTCTCCGAAGGATCGCGTGGGGCCGTAGCGTGGCGGCGGACCGCGCCGGCGTCAACCGCCGGCGACGGCCTTCGGGCGCGAACGCGCGCTCCCGTCGCAGGCGCGGGGTCAGGCCGAGGCGGCGTCGAATTCCAGCAGCCGCTCGGCGAGGCGGCTGTCGCTGCGCACGAGGTCGGCGAGGGTCATGCCCTCCATCATCAGCAGCGTCGTCGCGTAGATGTCGCCGAACACCTCGCGGATGGCGCAGTCGACCTCGCTCTTGCAGTCGGGGCAGCGCCGGTAGGCCGTCTTCGACAGGCAGGGCAGCGGGGCGATCGGGCCGTCGATGACCCGCAGCACCTGGCCGAGCGAGATGTCGGCCGGATCCTTGATCAGGATGTAGCCGCCGTTGCGGCCGCGGCGGCTGGCGATGAGGCCGCTGTTCTTGAGCGCGAGCAGGATGTGTTCGAGAAACTTGCGCGGAACGCCGGTGCGCAGGGCGATGTCCTCGATCTGCACCGGCTCGCCGTCCTTCACCCTGCACAGGTCGAGCAGGGCCTTGAACGCATATTTCGCCTTCTGGGTGATCACCCGCCGCCATCCCGGATCGCTGCGCCCCGGGCGCGACGCGCGGGGCCGGGCCGACCGCGCCGACCTCTCATCGTCATTTAAGAGAATTTGGCGCGTGGAGGAACCGCGAAATCACCGGACGACCGCTGCGCGGAGGTCATGACTGTGGATGCGCCTCGTTCGTCGCGCCGATCGCGCGCCGGATCGCGTCGTCCGTGCCCGCCGGCGCGGCGCCCCGGCTTTTCCCTCGTCCTTCGAGACAGGCGCGATGCGCCTTCCTCAGGATGAGGGAAAAGAGCAAGCCTCTGCGATAAAAGGAAAATTTCTCGGAGGCCTCATCCTGGGAAGGCCCGCAGGGCCGTATCGAGGGACGAGGCCGGGTGTGCCGGTCGTCAGACGTCGCTGACGGGACGGCAGGGACCGGCCGGGGAGCTTCGACGCCTCGAAGCTCCCCGGAACCGTCTCACTCCGCCTCGTCGGCCGAATGGGCGTTGAGCAGGCCGTAGCGTTCCTCGCCGAGCTTCTCGAGCAGCGCGATCTGGGTCTCGAGGAAGTCGATGTGGCCTTCCTCGTCCGAGAGCAGGCTCTCGAACAACTGCATCGAGACGAAGTCGCCTTCCTCGCGGCAGATCTCGCGGGACTTGGAATAGGACGTGCGGGCGTCGTATTCGCCGGCGAGATCGCACTCCAGAACCTCCTTGAGGGTCTGGCCGATGCGCAGCGAGGCGAGCGTCTGCAGGTTCGGGTGGCCTTCGAGGAAGATGATGCGCGCGATGATCTTGTCGGCGTGCTGCATCTCCTCGATCGACTCGGCCCGTTCCTTCTTGGCGAGCTTCGTGTAGCCCCAGTCTTCCAGAAGGCGGTAGTGCAGCCAGTACTGGTTCACGGCGCCGAGTTCGAGGAAGAGAGCCTCGTTGAGGCGGGCGATGACTTTTTCAGAGCCTTTCATGACGTCCTCGATCAAAATTCCGGAATCGATCCAACGAAGCTACCATAGCGCAGGGCGGAAGGAAGCGTAAGTCGGAAATGGAATAATTCTAATCTGTATCGGCGCCGGAGCCGGAAGCCGCACCGGTCTCGACGAGGGTCCGGAGCAGATCGCGCACCAGGGCGACCTCCTCCATGGTGACGGTGTGGCCCATGCCGGGGATGATGCGGGCGACCACCTCGGCGCCCATCCGGTCCATCATCTCGGCGGAGGCGATCACCCGCGGCAGCGGAATGTGGGCGTCGTCGTCGGAGCAGCAGAGGATCGCCGGGGTGCCTTCGAGCGAGCCCTCGTGGCGGGTGACGTCGTCCGGCTCGCCGATCAGGCCGCCGCTCAGCGCGACGACGCCGCCCCAGCGCCGCGGATGGCGGGCCGCCACCTCGAGAGCGAGGCAGGCGCCCTGGCTGAAGCCGGCCAGCACGATGCGCTCGTGGGGGACGCCGCCGGCGGCGATGGCGTCGGCGAGGGCGGCGATCACCGAGATCGCCGAATCGAGGTCGGGCTGGTTCATCCACAGCGGCATGACGAAGCGCTGCGGATACCAGACGTTGCCGGCCGCCTCCGGCGCGAAATAGGCGACGTCCGGGCGGGCGAAGGCATCGGAGAGGCCGAGAATGTCGGCCGAGCCGGCACCGCGCCCGTGGATCAGGATCATCGCGGCTGCCGCCTCGTCGAGCGAGGCGCCGGCGCGGGCGATCCGCCGTCCGGAGTGCGGGCCGGCGCCGCCGGTGATCGTCAAGGTCATGATCTCTCGTCCTTTTCGCATGAAGGCGCAGCCGCAGGCGGCGGGCGGGGAGAATGCGGCAGAGCGCGGTGCGCCGCAATCGGATCGTTGCCGGGGAGGGGACGACGGATTCGGAGAGCCGTCGTATCGAGAGGCTGCGGTTCGGGGGAACGGAAAGAACAGCAATGCCGCCTCCATGCGACGCGCGTTCGCCTCGAATAGGACCGGGTCACCGCATTGGCGCTTGATTGGCCTTGTCGACCGCTCGACATGGCGACTGGCGGGACATCTGCCCGTCGTGTGGCTCACCCCTCTCCCTGTCCCTCCCCCTCAAGGGGGGAGGGGACCATGAAGGCGAGGGCGCCGTCCCTTTCGACCGTTCGCCGTACCGCAGCCTTTCGATACGAAAGCCCCCTGAATCCGGCGTCCCCTCCCCCCTCGAGGGGGAGGGACAGGGAGAGGGGGAGCCACACGACGGGGTATCGGCGACATGTCGTGGCAGACCTCTCCAAACGATCCCGCCACGGCCACCTCTGCGCGGCTGGCGTGGCGTGTGGCGCCCCTCGCCCCTCACGGACGTTTCTCCGACCGTCCCGCCCTCAGTCGCCGAGCGGGTCCAGCCCCGCCTCGATCTCGGCGCGGCGGCCTTCGAGGAAGGGCGGCAGCGACAGACGCTCGCCGAGGGTCTCCAGCGGTTCGTCGGCGGTGAAGCCCGGACCGTCGGTGGCGATCTCGAACAGCACGCCGCTCGGCTCGCGGAAATAGAGCGAGCGGAAGTAGTAGCGTTCGACCTCGCCGGAGGAGGGCACCCGGTAGGCGGCGAGCCGTTCGGTCCAGGCCGAGAGGCCGGCCTCGTCCGGGGTGCGGAAGGCGACGTGGTGGACGCCGCCGGCCCCTTCCGAGGCGGCGGCGGCGCCGGGCTCGACCGCGACGTGGAGTTCGCCCGACGGGCCCTCGACACCCATGCCGAAGACGTGCACGGCGACGTCCGGCGCCTCGGCGGTGCGATACGCGCGCAGGAGCCGCATGCCCATCAGGATGGTCAGGACGGGCTCGGTGCGGGCGAGGTCCGGCACGCTCATCATGATCGGGCCGAGGCCGCGGATCTGGTGGTCGGCCGGCACGGGGCTCGCCGCGAACGGGTGGGATTCGCCCGCTGCGCCGTCGTCGACCAGCATCAGGCGCTGGCCTTCGGGATCTTCGAACAGGAGGCTCGCCCGGCCGTCGCAGGTCTCGACGTCGCCGACGGGGACGCCCGCGCCGGAAAGGCGCTCGCGCCACCACGGCAGCGATGCGCCGGCGACGCGAAAGCCGGTGCGCACGAGCGAGCGGGTGCCGCGCCGTTCGGGCGGCACCGGCCAGTCGAAGAAGGTGATGTCCGAACCGGGGCTGGCGGCGCCGTCGCCGTAGAACAGGTGATAGGCCGAGACGTCGTCCTGGTTGACGGTCTTCTTGACGAGCCGCATGCCGAGGACGCCGGTGTAGAAGGCGAGGTTGTCGCGCGGGCGGGCGGTGATGGCGGTGAGGTGGTGGAAGCCGCCGAGCTGAAGGTCCATGGATCCGTGGCCTCGCGAAGAAACTGGGGCGGGCGCACCCGCGGTCGGCGCCGAGACTAGCAGGTCCGGCGGCCGCAGGGCGACCCTTGTTCGGCCTCGCCACGGGGGCGATCGCGGAGGGGCCGTCGGCGGGCGAGGCGGCGGCGGGAGCGGGGCCGGCGAAGGCCCGGCCCTGCGGCGATCACGACTTCGCGCGCGGCCTTGGCGGCGGCCTCTCGCGTGTTATCCTCGCCGGTGCCGGGATCGCGCTGCGCCGGCGCCCCGATGGCCGCGGCGCCTTCGGGGTGCGGTGAAACGGTCCGGGGCGGACGTCCTCCGGCCCCCGCCGATCCAGGGTCCTCGATCCGGGGTCGTCGAATGGCCGTATTCGGCCTGTCTGATGACGGATCGGCCCGCCTCCTCGCCGGCGGGCCGGCGCAACGACGCGAAGGAGAAATCGCCTTGGCCGAGCCGAGCCC
>Ga0065721_10005330_pt1 | contig 18610 bp, 24 predicted proteins | sample Mesricmetagenome_FD_59108 | JGI IMG/M metagenome (GOLD analysis project Ga0065721, IMG submission 59108) | Mesophilic microbial community from rice straw/compost enrichment Sample: eDNA_1 v2 (version 2) | ecosystem: Engineered > Solid waste > Grass > Composting > Bioreactor | place: USA: Davis... | reverse complement strand
CTCATCGACATCTCTGGGGCAGTTGGCGTCAAGCAACCCGTATAGAGAGGCCACGCCGGAAGCCTTGTGGGCTGCGCGGTCAAAGGACGCCTTGTTGCGTGCCGAAAGGATTCCTCCAGCAGACGCATATGCCGGTCCGTCGTGTTCGCGATACACAGCCGAACCTCCGCAGCTCATTTCATTTGCACGTTTCCAGGTCGAAGTGTGAATGTGCTCAAGGGCGATGTCGCTGGCGCCATTCGTGCAGTCGAGGGAATCCTCAACCGCAACAAAGTTCGCTACTATCTCCGATTGAGAAAAAGGCATGAGAAGAGGAGCGATATGCTCACAAGGTTGAGAAGTGAGCGTTGGAGGAAGCAATTCGCTGCTGCGGTGCGTTTATTCTTTCTTTCATCATATTACCGATTGTGTGACGTCGCTTTCTCCACCCTCAGGTACGGCAAAAGGCTCAGCTGGTCACGAAAATTCGTAACAGAGGAGCATAATGTCTAGCTTAGATTTAATATACTCACTTTGGACGCAGCGTGGGGGCCCAATGGGCGCGACGCTCGGACCTTGGTGGCGACTTTATTCAGTTCTCTTGCATGAAAACTAGTTCCGTCAAGTTTGAAGCATCACCAGTAATCTGGTCTCTTCCCTCTGTTCGCCGGGAGTGTTTCAGCGCCCCCCAATGTTCAGCCAACCCTGGGGTAACCTGGTCTATGCGCGACGCCCTCTCGCCCACCTATTGCGTTGACTGATAACCTTCCCAACGTTGTTTAGCCAGAAGCCATCGTTGCAAGCTTCTGAATCACTTCTCACCTGGTGGCTTGCCTCAACTACAGTCATTACGTGAAAGCAACCAATGGTTTGGGTGAAGATGCAGGTAATGATTCGCCTGCATCTCTCGAGCCAGCCGGAGCATATCTCCCCAGTCCGCGCAATCTGGCAACAGGGGCACCTGTTCGGTCTCCTAAATTTCAGGGACCAGCACGTTCCGATCGTCTCGCTCGTGTGGTGCAGCATTACACGATGCATTGAGTGGGGAAGTGCCTGCAGGCTAAATTTGAGTTCGTTTAAAAAGCAGCTTGCGAAACAGGCAGACTTCAGATACACCCATCGTTACACCTTCTCTCCTCATCGGCGTCCCCTCCTTCTCATTAACCACTCCTGGACGAAGAACATGTGCCACAACGTGGGTTCTCCCCCCTCTGTCTCTTGCATTCTATCTCATTCACTTCCGCTTCGTTCTGATAGATCATCGATGGACGTTACCACACACAGTGCCTCCATTTTGTGGAGATGTCAACCCGCACTGTGGACTGCTTGCGCCCCGAGTGCTTGTTTAGTTCGCGCCATGCGCATCCTGTTGGTGCGCTCAAATCATGACATAGTCTAAGCAGCGGACCTCAATGGAGAGTGTTGTCACTTAGGTTGCCGCAACTCGTCATGTGTCCGGTTAATGGCCGTCCCGGTGAAGAATCCGATTCGCGTGAGCCCTGCATGTTGCCCCAACTGCATCCACATCAAAAAGGCGGGAGGTCCCATCGGCCCACATCCGTCAACCCTGGTCCCCACCCAGTCCACCAAGCAGCAGTGACCTCGCCCCAACCTTTCTGTCCTTTCTCTCTCGGGTCTATTGTAATTTAAGACTGAGTGATCGGTCCGCTCTTCCTTGGGTCTTATCTTGGGTTGGTATTCTATATTACGCATCTATAATCCTACTAGAACCGTCCGGACTTTCTAACCTACTCCACTTTATTCATTCGTCTCGAGTTGTTGCACTTCATCGTGTTGTATATTGCCTACCAACTACCCCTATGTCACCATGCCCTTGTAACACTGCCATCATTTTCTGCTGGAGGGCGCTTAGCGACCTTGTCTATACTAGGCAAGTCTTCTTCCCTTCAACTCGTTGTGCCTACAACCATGTCAGAAAGACGACTTCTGAAGCTTAGTCGCGAAGTTCTTGTATTCAAGACAAGGGGGTCTTTGACGAGTCTTCTGTTAAAACCTGACTCGGACCCAAGTTGACCGTCAGGACTGGATCCCATCTTGACTTCCCCAACCTCCACTCTTTCTCCATTCACAAGCATGTCGTTCATCTATAGGCAGAAGCCCTCTGGACCTCCAAACCTTCGACAATACACCAAGGATGCCATTCTCCCATCCTTACTTTATGGGCCCGACTACGAGATTTTGCCTCCCTTTGCAGGCGGGAGAAATTCGAACCGCCTTTCTGTCCGGCCCGAGACGTCCCGGCGCTTGGAACATATCTACCCTCTGGACAAAGACATATGGCCCGCTCTGGAGCGCTGTATGTATCTAATACTCACACTCTCCATTTCTAAATTTTAATGGTCATCTCTAGGCCTCGACAAGTATCTTCCGTCTTCAGGGTGGACTGTGAAGAAGGCAGCCCTGGGTGCTGAACAGGGTCTCGCTATCCCACCGGCGGGTTCCGACTCGTATACCTTGAATCTTGACAGCCGCCCTGATCATATCCATCGGTGAGACGCTCGCGGTCTGGTTTGTCTCGGTACCTGATCATAGGCGATAGCCTTCTACCTTGGATAGACCGACTGCTGTTCCCGACAGTAAAACGACTTATTCAGCTCTCCATACCTGAGATGCGGGATTGGTCCTTCCACCCAAATCGTGACCCTGAGCCTGATGGTGATATCTTTTGCTACTACACATGGTCACCAACTATCGGTAGAGGCAAGAGCACTGTCACAGAGCTTCGCCTGCCCATGAAGCCAGTGTTCGATCGACAGGTCCTNGTCGCCATTCAACCCCCTTGGGTCCTGACGGGTCCAGATATGCAGGCNTTTTCAAGGAGCCAATCTGTAAATGTTCACGTCGCTCCATCNTCCGTGATGTCTTCTGACCAAGGCTCGTAGTTCCCTCCTTGCGTCACGAACGAGGATACCACTCCAAAAGTCTTTGACCAAACGAAGGACCGCTTATGGGCCAAGGTGAGGGACACTGCTTGTCGGACCGTAGTGCCGTTCGCTCACGTTGAACAGCTGTGGGACCGTTGTGTTTACGAAAAAGTGAATTACTTCGTGGTGACCTCGTATACCCACTGGGTCTTCGGTTATTTCACGGAAGGTCGGTACCCGTTTAGACTTGAAAATTCATGCTCTAATCAGACTTACCCCAGGTTATACATGCGCCTTCACAAGCGATGTGTACGCTCATGATACTGCCTCACCCACGATCGTGGAGAGGCTTTCCTACTGGATCATCACGGCCATGGGTCTTCCATGGACCGTCCCACATGAGGTACGTATAGATAAGTCGCGAGATACCTCGTCTTCCAAGTGCCTACTACGGCGTATGATCTCATTTAAGATGGGTGTGAGGCCGTTCTGGCACCAGCCATGATGTGATCTGCTATTGTCACCGTGCTTTTTGAGTGGGCTTCTGGCAGCTCGGGGCGATCGATGCGGAGGCTCGGACTCGGATCGGAAGGCGAGAACTCGAAGCTCATGATCACCTTTGCCCATATAGGTTCCTGAAACCTTTTACAAGACACCTGTCAATATGCCAATTTCTAGAGAGCAGAAGGACTGTGAATATCCAGAGGACGAAGACTCAGACTCAGACTCAGACATGAGCTCAGGCTCAGGCTCAGACTCATACTGGGGTGGGAGCAACATTGGTACGTGTTTCCTTGAGCAGCACACCAAATCAGATCTTACAAGTTCACCCTTCATCCAGACAGCTACGTCGACTCCGCCGGTGCGTGCTACGATACCGCTAGCATGATAACAGATACAGAGGACGACACATTTGAGCACGTTGCTTATCGCAACAAGGTGAAGGGCGATTACAGGCAGCTCGAAGAATGGGTATACCAAACTGCCAAGCCGGTGGGAAAAGGTCGTCCTATTCCACAAGAGGACCTCGAGCTCGAGCTCGGTGAGACCGAGAAGGAGTTTCCCTTCGTCATGGAGCTTCAAGTCCAATCACGAATCACACCCTCACAGCAACTGATGATGGTTGGAGATTGGATACAATGAGGAAACTAGTCGCAAGAGTGCTAGATTACAGCATTATAATACAGATAATGGATAATGGGTCAGCGAACGATAATACTGCCCATCGAAATCAAGTTTGCGCCGGAACCGGGTCGGGACTTCTTCCGTGTATTGAGCTTGGCGTCCTCCCCAGTGTCTCATCAACGGAGTTTTGAGTTTGATTTGAGATTTGCGACACGGAGGGAGTAACTTGACCGAGCGGTGTCAATAACGAGATTCGAGCGCCAGGGATGGAAGGCGGTTGGACCTAGAGTCAACGTGTGTGAGATCGATAAGCTGGAAGGAGCGGGATACATACGGCGATGATACTCGAGAGATACGGAATCTGGTCCGTATCCTGAGCACGATAGAACTCAAGCATTATTCCGAGAGCAGCTTCAAAGGGGAAAGGTTGAGTTTCATTCGTGAAGCAGGCACAATGGGAAAGGGTACGAACTTGCGATCGAGACTAGTTCTTGATCAGTGAACGCGTAACGTTCGACGACTACGCGAGTAGCATCCGGGGATGGGGGCTTGTGTGACGGGGGAGTGGGTAAATGAGACGCGGGCGAAGTAGCGGATATTCTAGCGTCCAATGAAGGGGAGTTCGGGCCGTCGTGGATGCGCTGCGCCAGAATACAGCAGGCAGTAGCAATGATTCTCGGGGGATATAACACGCAAAGAGGTGTTCGATACCTATGCCATTGCGGAGTTAATCGAAAGTTAATAATGATATGGTGATAGCGGGCATGTACTGACGAGTCGTGAGCGAGGCTCCACGCGTATTCCTGGACGAGTTGGGGGCACTCGCATGATTCAAAAAGGTCTACAAGCTCGGCGTGTGGATTTTCTACGAAGAAGTCGAAGCAAAGCGCCTCTAGCAGCACCTCCTCAGTCAACAAGATATTGGCGCTGAGTTCATCAACTTCCTGCGACGGGTTGAGTGATTCATTAATATCCTGGTGAAGAGTGAAATACCGGGCAGTCGTCTGGGATTTGTTTAAGGTCTGTTATGCCCTGGGCTTTGGAATGGCAGATGCGGGCAACATCAATCAACTTCCGGCCACATTCCTCAGTCTTGGTGGCCAGAAATATACACGCGGCGGCGACATCCTGCGAGGCCAAACGCCGTGAGATATGAAAGGCAGACGGTCACAGAAACCCACTTGTCGATGAAACTCCTCCATTGAGTATCGCATGTAGAACCTATGAAACCATGTTGCTGCGGTGCACAGTGCCGAGGTAGGTCTGGAAGACACCCTCAATACATTTACTGCTGCATGGGAGCTTCACACGCACAGTTGGAGTGAGGTCCCGAGGCGGAAGAGGAATTCAATCCCGCGTGCTCTATCGTAGAGTTCCTTTTCGAGGTGACAGGTGGACGGTGTGGCTTGGAGTGCCTCCAATGGGAAGTACCACTGCGATGAGCTTGAGCTTGGATCTGTCGACATGAGACCGGGTATCTGTGGCGAAGGAGTCTGTAATGCGTGTTATGGTGAATGTCGAGGTTCTGAGCAAAGCTTGCTGTCCGCCAAAACCGTCGCACAAGCAAGTCCAACCTTCCTATTTGGGTACCGATCGGAGATCGGGCGCGGCAGCTGAGCATATCAGGCGAAGGCGCGCTTTTGACATTCAACCTCAAGACGGAATATACTGCCGTCCTCACACATTTCCCTAGAAACCAAGCAGACTCGCCAGAAGCACTACATGCTGGCCGCAAACCAGGCCGAATACCTATCTTCTGCATCTGAGCAATAAAATCCCCCTTTTCGCACCATCTGCCCAGTTCCCGAACCCCGACTCCTCGTGTTGTTGCCAGCACAGCTCCGACGGCCCTGAGTGCACGCTGGGTCCAGACAGCCCACTGTCATGGTGGACAAGTGGCATAGATGCCACGAAGTCGAGGTATCTTCTTGAGCCGGATCCTGCGCCTTATCGGTCCACTCAGCCATGCTGAACGGCGCTCTCCTCAAGCCTGAAGCCCTCAGCCGCCACTAAATGTGCTCACGAATGACGTGGAGAAAACGTGCACTCGCCTCCAGAAGAAAAACCACGCCTCTGAATTACCCCATCCAGGAAGCCTCCATATCACCTCGATCACCTGTGCCCATGGACCGTTTGAGCTCCTCTGGTCTGCCTTCATGTCAGCTGAGCACACATTGCACCTCCCGTCAACGATTATCTCTCGTCAATCCTGAATCCATACCCAACACCAGAGGCATTTCGCTCCAATATTTTCGTCTATTCATGTAAACACGGAACGGCTTCTCTTTCATCCATTTTCGAGCCTCCTGCGCTTTTCCAAGAGCCGTCGTTCTCTTATCAGTGGATGCCGTTACTCGGAGGTTGTTCTTCCGGGAGTCCAAGAAGTATTCGTGATCAAAGTCCGGGAGAGACTACGGAGGTTCAACAAAACCGTTCAGGAGTAGACTCCTCATAGCCGACGTTCCGGGCTCGCCCTGAGCGCTACGAGAGAAAACTCGAGGCTACAGCGTGCCGCACCATGTAAGTGCACCTTTCCCCATCGACCGTGGAGAAGAGGCTTCCGGACCATCCTATCATCGATGTCTAAAGGCACAGCGGCGGTTACGGCTCGAAGGCTAAGATATGGCGTCAGAGGCAGCAGGGAAACTGATCCCTCTGCAGGGCCGCTTTTCTGCCTCAGATACAAGGAGTATCATTTCGAGACTCTCAAACATCTCGCGCCGTTGAAGGGAAGGGAAAAATGCGAATCTATGCGGGGGTGTATCTACTGAAATGCAAAGAGAAACGAGACGATGCGACAACGGAATGAGCATCCACACACCCAGCCCCAGCACCGACAATAAGAATAGATCATTCCTGCACCACACCTCGACCTGCTCCTCCTCCTCCGGCACCTCCATTGGCAATACAAGAGGGACATATCCTGTTCAGGGTTCGATCTATTAAAGAAAGCGAAGCTAAGCGGTTGGAGCAAGGATTACTAGAAGGTTGGAGACGCACTTATCTGTTCAGGGAATTGGCGACTGAAGATAATGAGTGCGAAAAGAGTGAAGTGGACAACGTCAGGACACCGAAGTATGACATGACATTGGCGGTCGGGGAGGGGAATAGGGGAGGGGAACAACGTACTATTGCCAACAAGTCGTCCTACAGTCGGGTCCGCAGTCGTCTGGGTGTGTAGTGCTGAAGCGACAGAACCGATCGTCACATTGGACCTGGAGTGTGATAAAGAGAAGAGGTCGAGTGTCGATCAGCCGGCTGTTCAAGTATTTTGTACCAACTGGTATCACAGAAGGATGCATACCAGTTGGTCGGCCTAATACAATCAAGTTTAGTGGTGGCGTCAAGCATAACCGTCGGAAAGCTAAATACCAGGCGAAAACTATGAGAGCAGGTGACATAGGTGTCTTGGATCCTGGATCAGCGGTGTGAGATGAGGGTCAAAGCGATCAAAGGAAGTGGAATCGCGCACTGTCTCCAACGGCACATGCTGAAAGGATGAGAAGATAGGCTCGGTGAGGTGAAGGTGGTAGGGTTGTGGTGGTGGTTGAGGGGGAACTCGATGCGATTGTTCTGAGGAACTCGTCTTGTCGCCATACACCGTTTTTTATATGTGGGCGATATGAGGCTCCGCAGAAACCGCCGTTCTAGTGGAAAGCTGATCTGTATCTCTCGGACCGCTTTGCTGCAAGGTAGGGACGTGCAGATAATGAAGGGGTAATACATACGCTGTCCACTTGCCTGGGACGGCCATTGATACCGAAATGGGCTTGCAAGAGACCTGTATGTCTCTCATCATCTTGGCGATCTCGCGCATTCGCAGACCTGTGTCAACGGCTGTTAAAACCCTAAATGTAAATCGTGAGGTCAAGCGACCACATTGCCAAGAGCACACGGTGTTCTCGCTTGCTACAAGACAGTGGATTAACGAAACTAGATAGAATCGTTTGGCTCGAGACACATGTTGCTGCTGATGTCGTCATTGCCATTCGCAACATCGAGGCTGCCATCCGCCGGATACTCCGCTTTGGATGCTTGAACCTCTGGAAGAATAGTACGGGCTATCCAGGTCTTTATCAAGATCCAATCGCGTTCCGACGGTCGGGACGAAAGAGGTGAATGGGAAAGAGAGCCACAATCACCATTGCCCAAGTCAGAATAGTGAATAGCGAAAGAAGGATAAGCAATGGGACTTCATCTATACACTTGCGGTATAGGTCAATCGGGAACGGTACGATGTGATCTCATTTCACTGAGTGTATTGATCCCTGTCGATTGGATATGGACTTTGATAGCCTGAAATCATCGACGACGTGTGAGGAGCAGGCCAGATAATCAGGATCGTGTTAAATCGCGTCCGGGATGTGCTCACGAGGGTCGGGTGTGCCGGGTGAATATAGCTACCGGGCGCAGCTTTTCAACCAGCGAACATGCCAACCAGATATTGGCTCACACCCTCCGGCGTCAGGCTTCCTACATCTGAAAATACCAGCGAAATTAAGTCGGGCCTGAAATGTGAACAGAGTTCGGCATTTAGTGTGGAGATTGACCCGACCAAGAGACAAGATAATGCACCTAGTGTAATCAACGTGTGGATTGGTAGCAGATATTTCTTCTGGAGTGATTTTAATCGGCAATGTTTCAGCTTCTGTGGTGGAGGGTGCTTCTGTGGGTTCGGTTGCAGTCGAAGAAGGGATGGAGTAGGCATTGCTTATGGAACCGGAGCGATTCGCGCGAGCGGGGCTGCTAAACGAGAGGAGCTTGGAGTTGTGGCTGGGGAGATCATATTGAGAGAGTGGGAACAGACGATGGAACTTGTAGCTGCAATCGCGAAAACCCAAGATGAGGGTTGGGACTCAAGGAAGATTCATGATAGAAAGGCCTACCTCTCCGCGAGCGCATAGAAAGGTTTGTTGGCTGCCCGAGCAATGATGGCAATCTGATTACTGCCCACGGCGTTGACAAGACCTCCACTTTCAACCACGGCTTCAGACCCGACGAGCACAAAATCGACCTTATCCATGACGTATGCGACAGCGGAATCCAAGACGACCGTGCATGGAACTCCAGCAGCGATCAGAGCCTCGGCGGTTTTGATCCTGAGATTCATGGTGGTGAACACGATGCACTGCAAGAGGATAGCACAGAGTGAGAAAGCTCACCCAAGGCCTCGAGGACGGGCTTCTGTGACAAAGACTAGGAAAGATCAAGGTTAACTACTCGCAGGCCGGGATAGGGCGTAATGTGTACCCGAGATGCGTTTGCGTTTATGTGCAAGAAGAAGGGTTTGCATCACAACCCTTGAGTAAGAATGTGTGAGGATCTGTGGCTTGTGAGCCTGATGCATTCCGAAGGGACATGGTCCATACGCACAACTGAACCGTCCTTGATGAAGCCGACTGCAAGCTCTGCAATCTTTTTGCGATATGTCAGTGCCTCTTCAGCGTATTGCCGCCCTTGACGGATCAGTTCTTGCTTGAGATCGGCAAAGCTCTGAGGGTCGCGTCAACAGCGGGTATCGCGGGGATGAGGGACGAGATTACAGCCTGAGGGCGGTCATGGGGGAAGAGAGTCACGAATTCGATGAACAGCGAGCAGCCCGCGTCGATGCCAATGGGGTTGCTGAATTTGGACGCGAGAGTGCGTTGTGCAGCCTTGAGAGCTTCTACGAGCTCGAACATAGTGCCGGCTGTGTGTGAGAGTTGAAAGGATTGGTCTGGGAGAGCAATGACACCAGTGAATACCATCAGAGTGCTCGAGGAGCTCTGTCAGGGCGATGATCGCGGACAAGGGGACTGCGAGCTGGAATGAATGAATGGGGTATACAATTGCAGCAAGAGAGGGGGGTCACACTTCATCATTTTGAAGGAGACGGGTGAAGGAGGAGTAGATATCGAACATGAGAGCGATGAAGAGCGGAAGAATTGCGGACGCTGTAGCGGGGGATCAGCGGTGCTGTTATAGTGGGAATTGGCCAGAGGCGTCAGATACAAACAAACGTCGGTGATCGTTACACGTTTTGGGGGCCCCGACGCAGTTACTCTATTCGTAAACCTCTTCTATTCTATTCCCCCACCCTCGAGCGCACTGTCCCCCCACAGACAGTACTTTCCAGAGGCTTTTCAAGGTATATACTATCGTCCTCTGCTCCCTGCTGCCCCCTTTGACTTCATATCTCATTTCACCCAGGTCGCCGTATCGCACCCTACTATCCACCACCATGCAGACCAGGCCCCAGGTCGTCTTCTCTAGCGCGGTCGCCAACATGGACGAATGGGCCCAGCGAACCCGAATCCCGCTGACGACCGCAGAGGCGCTGGGCGCTACTTACGCTCGCGCGCACCGCTGGTTCCAGCGTCTCCGCCAACAGCTCATCACGGAGCATAACTGGGATGATTCCCCTACATGCGAGCCCCGACTCCTCTTTGCCATCGAAACCTCCTCAATATGGCGCTCTTCCGTTGGCCTCCCCGCCGGGCCCAAGTCAAAACTATACCTTCCGGTCCACGCGAGTTCGTTCTTCTCCCCAGAGCGTAGGGTCCAGTGGGAGATGGTCTTCCACAGCGACACCTTCGAGTCAGTTCGGAAAATATGTCCCCCCATCAACGATATTCTCTACCTCCTTCAGTGCTTGCTGACCGGAGTTGTCACCGTGGTCTTTGAAGAGCGCCTCCCAGACGGGTTGTATCGCACCATCCGCGGCCTTCCCCCTGTCACTTGGGTCACCGCCAACGAGGCAGCCCTGATCGAAGTCTTCGGTGAGACCCACTTCAAAGCGTTGCGCAAGGCCTGTGCGGACACCGAGGCAGCCTACATGCTTCAGACCTTTCCATCACGTTGACCTCATCCAGCGCCAATTCCCAACCCTCTTTCCATCTAAAATTATTGTTCTCGTTGCTATTGTCGCTTTGTTACTGCATCCACTATAATCCTGATAGACTCCTTATATTTCTTTCATTTTCCACGCACGCTGCATTAACTTAAATTTCTTTTGTCTGGTCTCATCCATTCCTTGTCTGTTCGATACACCCAGCATCTAATGCCTCGTCCATCTGCCCAGTCACCCATGTATTCGTTCTACTTTTGGTCTTCCCCTGGTTACTACTTGCTCGCTTCCCTGTACATGTTGTACGTAGACAGGACTCCCACTCCAATGGTCTATGTGCCTAGTTTTCCCCTTGCGCTAAATGCCCCCTCAAACCTGTGTGCGTGAGAACCGTCATGGCAGATTAGCGCGCATCACTGCACATTTTTCTCCTGACCGACCTCTTCGTCATGTCTGAATCAGTCGTTCTTTGTCAAAGCTCTTCGTGCCCAAACGGAAACCCACCGTCCAGGCTCGAGTGCCCGACCTGTAATAAGTGTGTGGACACTTGTCTTCGATATCCACCAGATTCACTCATCGACAGCAACCAGGCTCGGTATCCGGGGCTCCTTCTTCTGCGGGCAGGAGTGCTTCAAGGCCGGTTGTACGTCGTCACATTGTCCGCGATACCAACGCAATTTTTTGACATTCCTCCTTAGGGGTAAGAAAGTATGATACCGCCACCACGAACGCCCCTTTAACCGCTGGTGTTTTTGATTCAGAAAACTCACAAGATCATTCACGATCTACTCAAGTCGGGTAGCAAAAATTCGAATCTTCCAGGTACGAGCCTGCATCTGGACACCACAGCACTTCCATTCTGAATGCTATCGACTGGCAGAGGGCGTCTACAATCCATTCCCGAACAATCAGTTCACGGGCTCTCTGCATCCTTGGTATCCCCTCTCCCCCAAACGACGCGTCCCAGAGCATATTCCACGGCCGGACTATGCGCTCACTGGTATGGGTTCCCAATGATGGGTGCGGAACTATCGGTCTCATACTGTGCTGCGCGAGGTGTCCAGGAAACTCCAAAGCTGAAATGAGAGCAGCGGGACAACCACCGCGGATCCTGTCGCCGGAGGAACAGGAAAAGATGCGAACTGTCTGTCGGGTAAGTTCAATTCTCGCTTGGCTGAGGGACACTATCCGATGCATTCACCATATCAACTCTAAAACCATAGTTGGCAAGAGAAGTGCTTGATATTGCTGCATCGCATATTCGCCCCGGGATTACCACCGACGAGCTCGACGAGATTGTGCACAACGCATGCATCGAGCGCAATGCCTATCCATCCCCTTTGAACTACCGCGGATTTCCCAAGTCTGTCTGCACGTAAGTCTTTTGAAATATCATTTCTGGCCAGAGCCTTGTTGACCGGCATTCACGATGTCTTGGGGTGATCGTAGCTCTGTCAATGAGGTCATTTGCCACGGCATTCCCGACAAACGCCCTCTTCAAGAAGGTGACATTGTGAATATTGGTACGGCCTCCACCTCAGATATATCCGATCCATAGAGAGTTGACAAGGACATGCGTGTTTATAGATGTGACCCTTTACTATCAAGGTTTACTTGTAGTAACCTCATTTTCCTGGCTTATCACTAACGCTTTTTTTGCAGGGTACCACGGTGATCTTAACGAAACCTATCCTGTCGGGAAGATCGACGAAGAATCTGAGAAGCTCATTAGGGTTACCCGGGAGTGTCTTGACGCTGCCATTGCCATTTGCAAGCCTGGGGCTTTGTTCAGAGATATTGGGAAAGTGATGTAAGCGCCTTCTTCACAATTGTCACGCATGTTGTTGACACAGAGCCAGCGAACCCATAGCTAAAGCGGCAGGATGCTCGGTTGTCCGAAGCTACACTGGGCACGGAATAAACGACTTATTCCATTGTCCCCCGAATATTCCTCACTACGCGAAGAACAAGACCGTCGGCGCAATGAAAGCTGGCCAGGTCTTTACTATTGAGCCGGTATGCTAGGCTTTCTTGCCTTCACTTCATGTTTCTGAAGCTCTGGTGTATGACTTGATCAAGATGATTAACCTCGGTTCATATCACGATGTCCATTGGCCTGATAATTGGACCGCAACAACTGCCGACGGAAGGAGGAGTGCCCAGTTCGAAGACACTCTGCTGTGCGTGTTCCACTATAGCTTCACTTGATAGAGGACAAATCATCTCACGAACGTATTCAGGATCACTGAAACTGGCGTGGAGATCTTAACCGCCGGGGCCCGGCATGCTTTGGCTTCACAGACATAACAAGCATTCTCATTCCCTCGCGATCGGGTTAAGACGACCTTGTGCTGCCAAGCTACGTACTTGATACACTGTAGACAGGTTCCATCTATCTTGGATAGGCGTTTTCGAATTCCAAACATCAGTTTGCTGTTACGAGTCATGTGCTTTTTTTTGCAATGCTGCAAGCATTCGCATTGGCCTGAATAGTTTGATCCCACTTTGTACCATGCCTGCGGACAAAAGGACCGGCATCGTGACCATTCGCAGCCGCCCTGATGATTCAGATTCAGCTCTCAGTGCAGATGATGGCACACAGCTTGGGTACTACTTGCATCCAACCACCACTGCGTCCTCGTTACTGTTTGCCGCATCCTCTTCCACCTGCTCTTGCTACCTAAATGGCTTCCTCCACCTCAGCTGCTCCCGTTGTCGTCTGCCAGAGCAGTGCATGCCCCAACGGCAACCCCCCATCAAGGCTAGAGTGCCCTACGTGCAGCAAGTATGTATGAATTAGTGACGTTTTGCTCTGAGAAGGTCTTTGTTGATAATCTCGTTATCAGGCTGGGAATACGCGGTTCGTTCTTTTGTGGTCAGGAGTGCTTCAAAACTGGATGTACGTTTTCAGATGTTAGCCCTGTCTTCTCGACCTGACGGTTACCAGGGGTAAGTGGTACATTTCCTCTAATTGAACCTATCCGACTCAAGGTATGCTTGGTTGCATGTCGGTTCAGAAAACGCACAAAATCATCCATGATTTGGTGAAGCCCAGCATCAAGTTTCCTCCCCTCCCGGGTGCGTAGTCGAACGCAAGCCATCTAGCCAAATGCTGCTCCCGACCCAGTTCTGACATTTATTCGCTTGGCTATGCAAGACGGTGTCTACAACCCCTTCCCAAACTACCAGTTCACTGGAACCATCCATCCTTGGTATCCATTGTCGCCCAGACGGCAGGTGCCGGACCACATACTTCGACCTGAGTACGCTGTAACTGGTATGTCAGCTTACTCCCAGTTTCTCAGGACAGAAATGAACACTGTCGCTCCGTGCGCTCTAGGTAAACCTTTGAGGGAACTGAAGGTGGCAGGACAGCCGCCCAAGGTACTCACTAAGGAAGAGCAAGAAAAGATGCGCACCGTATGCCGGGTACGTTGTGAGCTTCCAGCTCCGAGACTTGCTACACAATCACTCCAGTACTAATTGACGAGCTTTAGATGGGGAGGGAAATCTTGGATTTGGCGGCTTCTCATGTTAGACCTGGGATCACCACAGATGAGTTGGATGAAATCGTCCACAACGCCACCATTGAGCGCAACGCGTATCCATCCCCACTCAACTATCGTGGCTTCCCGAAATCCGTATGCACGTAAGTCCCACCCTGTCTTCCACACCGTGTTCAGCTCATACTTCATATCATGGACATAGCTCAGTCAATGAGGTCATTTGCCACGGGATACCCGATAAGCGCCCACTTCTCGAGGGAGACATCGTCAACATAGGTGAGCGTTCAAGCTGCAGTCCTAACGATTGTCGATATTTAATGACGAGAATGGAACAGACGTTAGCGTCTACTATCAAGGCAAGCCGACTGCGTTTATATCCTGCCTGAAATGATGTTGATCTGTGGTTTTTGTCCATATTGACCAGGGTTCCATGCCGATCTGAATGCGACATACCCAGTTGGCGAAATTGACGACGATTCGGCGAAGCTTATTCGCGTCGCTCGGGAGTGCCTCGATGCTGCCATTGCCATTTGCAAACCTGGCGCGCTCTACAGGGATATTGGCAAGGTGATGTGGGTGTCCTAGCTTCGTGCTCCACAACCGGTTTTACTAATCGTCGATCACAGCGAACCAGTCGCCAAAGCGGCAGGGTGCTCGGTTGTTCGGACTTTCACTGGTCATGGTGTTAATGATCTATTTCATCCTCCTCCGAACATCCCCCACTATGCAAAAAATAAGGCAGTGGGAGCGATGAAACCAGGTCATGTGCGACTTCTCTTGACACATTCGAGGTTCTTAAAAGTTCTAATGTTGAGCCTGTGAGGCAGACTTTCACGATCGAGCCGGTATGACCACGTTTGCCTCGAATCCATCGCCGTTCCTTACCCCTCCTCTACACAGATGATCAATCTAGGATCTTGGGGCGATGTGCACTGGCCTGATAACTGGACGGCAACTACGGTCGATGGCAAAAGAAGTGCCCAATTCGAAGAGACCTTGTTGTACGTCACATCTCACTGGTCATATCCACTGCATCTACTCATAGCGCTGCGATCGTGCAAAGAATCACCGAAACCGGTGTGGAAGTCTTGACCGCACCCTTTGACAAAAATTAGGCCATAATCAGAACTGGGTAGATTTGCAGACTGTATAACATAGCCACTGCAAAGGTGGTCGATCGAATCTTATCGTACTTTTACGAGTCCAAAACACAAGAGAAAAGGGGTTGATAAGGAAAAACGAANGTGATGAAAATCCATAGCAGAGCGTAAAGAAGGCGCCAACNGTCTGAAAAAGAAGAGATAGTCTAGTCACAGNTTGATGGGCGCTACTACCTCGTTTTGGAACGTGAGTTCTCTTCATTCAGGTCGTGGGTCGCCTCGTCGAAGGACTCCCGTCTGTCAAGGTGAGATATACGTTCCACTGGCACATCGTGAGTTAGACTGGCACGGCGAGTACGGTGGCCTGACCCAGCGGTTTGTCGAAGGCTCTGGTTCTGGTCGGCGATAGCTGTGGAAGAGGCAGCTGGTGATGGCTTGCCCGAGGAAAGACCAGACATACGCAGGCGTTGAAGATCCGCAAATGAACTGTTTCGACTCCGGGATTTCATCGCGGCCAGGTGGTGATCATCCACAAGACCAGCAACATCATCATAGTCACCAGCATCTTCGTTGTCCGATCCGTCAGGTGTTGGCATTCGACTGGTTTCATCGCCGCTCGCACCACTCCAAGCGCTGGTTCCCCGGCGGGCACTTGAGCTCCAGCCAAATAAGCGTTCATCAAGCCAAGTCATTGGGTGCGTCAGACCAAGACCTTGAGCATCGACCGCCCCCACACTACTCTTCCTTCTCCAGAGGCTTGATGTACCGCTCACTGAGGGGACGCTGGCGGAAGGAACAAGGATGCGTGTCTGAGCAATTCGCGTGAGTAAGGCGCAGCAAACAGGACCCTCGCGAACGTACCCCGTCGAAATCATCGTAGATGCGGGGTCCAAAGTCATTTATGAGGGATGCAACCTCGTTGGAAAGATGCTCTCGCATTGCCTTGAGCTTGTCAAGGTACTTTTGTTGACCTGGAAGAAGAGCCACAAGCAAAGGGGGCAAAGATCTGAAAATCTATGTCAGCAACTTCAAAGGAGCATAAATCGAATGCCACACACTTCAAGACATCCATCCCAGCTTCCCCAAACTTCAAAGCTGCCAAGTTGGCCACCGGGAAGGCGATTCCGACGATGAGAGGTGCAGCAATAATCCACCTGAGCGGCGCCTTGGCGCGGATGGCAATGACAGTGGCGACGATCGCGTAAATGGTGTACAAGACGGGGGTGACACCCAGTGCAATCAATACCTTCCAGGTGGCTAGCACGTCGCGACCAGCAATTTTAACAGTTGAACCAGCGAGAGCCTCTATTGCTGATATTTAGCGGAGAGACGACCTGAAAAGAGACTTGGGGACGAACCTTTGGCTTTCTTCCGAGAGATTATGGAAGCGAGAATGAACATTGGGGCGTTCAAAATTGTTCCAGGGAGTGCTAAGATGGTCCAAAATGCAAGAAGGCCAAGTCGATAGGTTAGAAGACCCAGAGTCTTCCACCCTGCCTTCTGAGCTCGAGGAACCTAAAGAGAGGTCAGTCGGAAAACCTGGAGAAAAATCTTGAAGCTTACTTGATGGTCGCGAAGTCCGAGGTCGCGAACAAGACGATTGTACTTCAGAACGTCCTGTCGTAATTTCTGGACACGGGGTTCGTCTTTGAAGTGTTCGTAGCCCTGTAGCAACCGCCTGTTCAATTCGACCACTTGACCAAGGGTCAAATGCTGTGCAGGGGTCTTATATAGGCGCCGAACAGCTTGAATCAACTGGGATTGCGTCATGAACAGACCGAGGTTGAAAGCATAGGCGAAAGTGACGCACCATGAGGGTATCATAGTCTGGAGCACGGACGGTTACAGTTTTCAAACTGTCGTAAATGAGGTCGAGGAACTTGGCGACCGCATCGCGTTTCTGCTGACCACCCTGCTTGTACATTTCGACAAATTCAGCAGGAACGTCCAGCGCTGAGCCGAATTCGACAACAGCTCGAGATCTGAATTTGTGGGCATGGAAGTAGGACAGCCCAACTGGCACGATCTTGACCTGGCAGTTGGGATCATTTGCCATTGCCCCGAGAGCCATGATTGAAACGCCAGCTTTCAGCGGCAACAAATCAGTCCTGTCATGACTTCCACCTGCAATTCCGTCAGTTGGGATCGTTACCGCCTGCATATGATTGCGGCGCACCTTCAGGAAAGATACCAATGCTTCCTCCATTTCTCAACGCCTGGTAGACGTTCCGATACATCTCCTGCTGGTCGACGTATGGGAGCTTTTTGTACTCCAAGCCAATCTGACCCGACTCCCGCAGCTCCGCAACTGCTTCTCTGATACGAGAGGTTCCCTTGCCAGACTCTCCCCCGAATTCGCGCTTGATCTTGAGTTCAGTATCAGAAATGATCTGTGTGACCTCTGCCAGAGGAGCGCCGACTGATTTGGGGAGCATTATTTGCATTTTAGGTATGAATTCCTTGGTGAATTCAGTCCCTTCCCCAAGGATAGTGGTGGGGTCGTCGGGGGATATCCAGATGAGCCCTTTCCCCGGCTTCGCGCCGTCCGCTGCGCGAACTACAGGGACTTGAATGGGACTTCAGGAATTGCCGTTATACTGGAAGGGGAATTATAAACTTACTGCTATTCATCATCTTAATGAAAAAGCCTACGTCCTTCCTCTCCATGCTTTTGGCGGCTGCGAGGAACTGCACAGAACGGTGTGTTTCCCGCCATACTTGAAGGCTAAGGAGGAGAGGGTCGAGAAACTGGGGCACCAGTATCAGAGGTGTTCGTGTAGGTCAGCGACAGGACGGACCTGGTTGTTGTGGGGTGCCGCAACGAAGATAACTGGTCCTGTTCTGGGAATGTTGAAGGCGCCTCTGGGTCGTATTTCTCTGAAGAATATGTGGGTTATTAGCTTCCAGAACAGCATGACTGTTTCATAGGGAATAGGTGAGCCCGAAGGCTTTCCCTGCGAGCTGGACATGTTGCGAGCAGGTGGTGGGGAGGAGAGAAGGGTGGTATAGACGCCGTGATCCTGTTTGCCGCGCTCACTCTGCCAACCCCAGTGAAACAAGGCATCACTGTGTTAGCATGTAGTTGCCGGGTTACTCACGTTATTCTGGCAGACATCAACGCGGAGAATGTACTGGAAAGTCCATGCATTCTTTCATATGAAATAATACCACACTGCCTCTTGCCTTCAG
>Ga0065721_10050659_pt1 | contig 18613 bp, 15 predicted proteins | sample Mesricmetagenome_FD_59108 | JGI IMG/M metagenome (GOLD analysis project Ga0065721, IMG submission 59108) | Mesophilic microbial community from rice straw/compost enrichment Sample: eDNA_1 v2 (version 2) | ecosystem: Engineered > Solid waste > Grass > Composting > Bioreactor | place: USA: Davis... | reverse complement strand
CCTTCTGGCTCGCGGCGAAGAAGTTCTTCGCCGGGCTTCCTTAATTCCTCTTCATCTTGCCAGAACTCGTCATCCAAAGGCAAACTTGCGTCTTTGATGCCGTTTCTTTGTTCGCGCACATACCGCCGAAGCTTTGAATGCAGTGCTGAACCCTCGCGGAACTGACGTTCGATCCGCACTTCAATAGTTGGGTTCAGGTCGTCCCGAACGCGAACGGCATGGACTTCTTTTCGGAGGTCCTGAATCTCGGAATGCAGGGCATCGGACGCCGCCTTTAAAGTAGCAGCGTCGGAGAAATTCTTTTGCCTGAAATTTTCCAGCTTCTCGTTGAGAAGCCGTATCCGCTTCTGCCTGCGCGAATAACCGTTCTGAACTTCATCGGCTGTGACAGAAGCTTCGGTTCTAGCGAGGGAAACTTTTGGCTTTTTCAACTATCCATTCCCATCCATGGAGGATGCCTCGCTTCCGGCACGGCTGCTCCCTTGCTTATCCCGCTACCAAACCGGCTCCAGGAAGGAAATGTGCCATAGACATCCCTTCCATGCACCTCAGATGAACCGGTGCTGCGCTCCGCATGACCTGATGCCGCGTCACGCGTGAACTGTGCTTTGCCCGTCGCCCGATGCAGCTTTGTACTACAAAACTCTCTTTTCGTTCGTCGCAAGATGTGCGTGTACTACACGCAATCTTGGCAAGGGAGGCCCGCTGCGCGCCTCCCGTTGCATCCCTCCCGCCCAGATCAAACCTGGGAAAGGCTTGTTTCGGATCGATTGGAACTCTCAGTATAACTGGGCTGATTTTCGTCAACGTCATTGCTGACGGGATTCCATTTCTCGGCGCCATTCAAAAAGTTCGTGGATGGGAGGCGCTTCCTCGCCCTCCGGAATAATGACATCGTCTTTTGGCGTGACCGCCATCGAATCTAGATCATGGCGCCCAATTTGCCAGGCTTCGCGCACGTTGAGCTTGCGCTTTAGGATTGCCCGCTCTGGAAGGAGTTGAGGCTTTCCCTCACCATCGAAGATAGCGGGAAGAAGAAAATAGCAGCCGAGCATCGCAAATGCGCGCTGAAACAATTCCAGATTCTTGTGGTCGTTCACGGTCATCGTGGTCATGCGAGCAACGCTCACAAAACGCCTCGTATCATTTTTTGCGATTGTGTCCATGTCACGGCTAATGCAGCCGCGATAATAATACGGGTTCTTCCTGTCGATCCCTTTGACGATGCTGATGCGTATTTCATCATTCGCATCCTCGCGTCCAAAACGATCCTGCCATTCTTCGAAGATAGCGTTCGCCATCTCTGCGCTGCTGAAAATCAGACCCAGTAGAGGCGGCTGGTTGGGACTGACATAGCCATACATCATTCCCTGCCACCCCGCCTTGTCCCAGAGCGACTGGTTGATGATTGAACTGACAGCCAAATCGCGGTGGCTGTTCAGCTCACCAAGACCGATGTCCGCTTTTTTATCGTCTGGCTGTTCCGGCAGTTTTCTTGGTTGGATGTCCGGCGCATCATTTTGGAACGCATAGGTTTTCTCAACCAGATGCCGCCAGTCGGCAATTTGCCCAACGTCATTGCCGAGCGCTCGATTGCGCGACATCCCGGTTCGGCAAAACAGCGTTGCGCGGTCGAAAGCGCGCTCGATACCCAACAACTGTTCCAGCACCTTCTCATGCACTGGTAAAACGATGCAATTTGCCAAGACGTGGGTGCCAAACTCAACAAGATGCTCGTTGATTTCTCCATGGCTATCCACTTCGGACGGGTCCCAAGTAGATGGCAGCGTAACGGTCAGTCTGCCACCGCCTGCGCTGAACTCAATCCCGGACTTGGTCGATGATCCGTTCTGGACAATTTCTACCTGCAAGCCTTCCCTGTGGGGGAACGCCTCCGAATTGAGAAGCGTCGAAAGGAAGGCCTCGAGAAAGGAGATGTGCGCCTCCGCCAGCAAGAAGCCGTTCCGATCGCCCTGGGCCGCTGCCTGGAAATTGATCCCCATGATCCGCGTTTGAATCTTCGTAAGCTCACTGCCGAGCAAAACAATATGCTTTGGTAGATCGCGGGATGCCGGCTGTGCGGCTATCATCGACATCATATCGTGGATTTCGGACTCATCGGTGCCCTCTGGAATGGACCCATCGGACTTCAATATGTCCAGGTGTCCGAGCCGGTAGAGCAGAACCATGCGGGCCGTAAACAGGTGTAGGGCTTCAAGAACGTCAGGAAGCTCCGTGAGTCGTTTTATGTCATCGGTAGAAACCACCGAGAACAGGCATGACAGCAACTGATCGAATTCAATGATTTTTTTGGAAAGCCGTTCTCGGCTCGTGTCGTCGAGCGGCAACACATTTTTGGCGGCATGAAGGAACTGTATTCCGCTCAAGAAGTCCGCCAGATGCCCCAGTTGAAGCGCGATCGTCGTAAACAAGCTGAATGTTGGCACCGCTTCTACTGGTATCTCGCCATCCTGCTCTGCCTGTGCGCACACCTGAGTGATCGCCCCCATCGCCGCCCCTCTTGCGGCCCACAGGAGTCCGGCGCCTCGATAACCGACCGCCAAGTAGTAAAGGGCGCGGCCCTGCTCTTCACGGCTCTCTTCCTTCATAAAGTTGACGACAGCGCGCCCGAGGAATTTGATGCTTTCTATTGGCTTCTCGGCGTCGAGCTTGCGTTCTCCCTGGGAAAGATAGATTCTAGCTGCCTTCAGCTCCTTGCTCCGCTCGGCCATAAACTCGGCGAGTTTTTCGACGAGCTTGTCGAACTCTGCGCTATCAGGCGCCAACGGCGAAAGAGCCTCGACGACCGAATCCAGCATCTCGGCCGGAAACTCACCGAGCCCCGCGGCACGATCGATGACGCTGGACAGGCCAATCCAGATATCATCGAAGTTGTCGCGGTTACCGCCGAGGGCGTTTTCATTGAGCTGAAAGAGCCAAAGGAGCGCTTCAGCGTAAAGCGCATTGTTCGGGCGGGTCTTGTCACCGGCCAGCGCACCCAGTTTCGCCTTCAGCCGGGACGACCGTTCTGGAAGCTTAAGGGAATCCGGACCATGAAGACCGGGCAGCACCTGACCCACAAGCAACTGATGTAGATTGCAGACCTTGCTAATATGTTCGGCATGACCTGTGGCAAAGGCAATTTCTTCAACTTGCTCGTATAAGTCCTGCGCCGCTTCGACATCGTCAAACCACCAAAACCGCGTCCACGCCAACTGGTAGATGGCGCGTAGATGTTGGTAGTTCGCGCCGTATTTTTCCGCGAAGTCGATTGCCCGCTGAAACCGGCCTTCGGTCTCATATCGTGGCCGCTCCAGTCGCCTGGAAAGAGTTGCGGCCTCGTATGTATCGGAAACGGCCTGGGTATAATCGGATTGCTTATCACCCAAACGTGCAAGCGCCTGCTCAATCTCCGTTAGCGCCTGCTGATTCTTAAAATCATTCGGACCGAGCTTCACGCTGCTTGGATCATGCTCTCCCGCCGCGAGGCATTCAAAGGCCAGGTCTTTGTGGCCATGTGAGAAGACGCGGTCGAGAAGCCATTCCCTATCCAGAATGGTTACTGGAACGCCGTGGGCAATTCGCAGCTCATCCTCGACACGCAGCCTGTCTTTGGCGCGTGTCGGACGGCTGGTAACAAAAAAGATCTTCTCATAGCCCCGCCTTGTCCCTGCGATGCCTTCCACATCGGAGCGAACTTTGTTTGCCCAGTCCTTCTTTGCGCTAAAAGCAAAGCCCCATTTCGCTTGGCCGTCCAATCGATCTCCGACGAACCAACGTTCAGCAATCTTGTCATCGACTGGATAAGTTTCGGTGTCCACCTTGCCATCCCCGCCGCCTTCGGGCCCCGTTTGCGGTCGTAAATTGGGGCAAATTTCTCGCTCACAAAGCCGACGGGAGAAGTTCTCAAAGTCTTTGTGTTGATTGCGGTCAGTCAGGCTATCGAGGTGATGGCTAAGCTCTGACCGGCTCAGCCGATAAGCATCCGTATTGGCGCTATCGGAATAGAGGTAAGGGCGTTTCGCCCGCATGAGGTCGGAAGGTTTGGGACGCTGATTCATAGCGCCGGATTTTAACAGAAATCATCGTATGAAGTCGGCGTATTCTGCACCGTCAGCACAACTTATTGTCTATCCTGTCATGGATATGAAAGTTTCTGGCCCGTTCAATGCAGTCAAATTCTCACAAGAGTAGCTGTTTAAAGCATTTTCGCTGAGATTTGACGGCGGCGCGGGACGTTGGATCGTTCAATGGGCATTCGCGCAGGCGTTCCGCTATAATACCAAGAAGAACAGTGAACCCGGGCTTTTGAGGCGAGAATGACCAAAGACATCACGGCAACCGATGAAGATGAGAAGCCGGATGATCGGCGAGCGCTCGCGGATCAGGAGCTTTTTCGCCCGCTCATATTGCCGCGCCTCGAAATTCCGGAGTTGTTTCCCAAATCCATGTTTGAAGACATGGCGAAAATCGGTGCGGCGTTTCGCCGGATGAGCGAACAAATAGCCAGCGCGGTGACGCCGGCCATTGAATTGTTCAAGGATATCAGCGCCCATATTGAGCAATCCAAGAGGATTGAAGCTTCTGGATGGTTGCCACACTACACGACACCGTTTGCCTTGATCGGCGAGGAAATGACCGCGGCGGAAATCAGTACCGTGATCGAGCAGCACTATCGCGAGAATTGGCACGAGGCCGAAAGCGCGTTTCTGACACGGTTGGAAGCGAGCGAGCTTGATGATGAAGCTAAGGCAACCTTCAAGGAGGCGCTGGCCAGCCATAGGCACGGCCTTTACCGGTCCGTCCCCCGCACGCTGTTCCCCGAAATCGAACGAGTCGCCTGCGCCGAGCTATATGAGGGCTCCCGGAAATACCGCAAAGAGGGCGCCAAAAACGGCAAACCGCTTGAACTCGGCATAACCAGCCTTCCCGACTTTGCCGAAACGGTGGGGCAGCTTCCAGTGGGGCATGTGTTGACGACCGACTACGGTTATGCGCTCTACATCAAGCTGGAAAAGCACCTGTACAGAACGGTCAAGCGCCCGGACGAGATTGCGAAAGCGGCCGCAGACGCTGTGCCCAACCGGCACGCATCGCTGCATGGCATTGTGACCTACAGCACCATGCAGAACAGCGTGAATGCGCTGATCATGACGGATTTCATTTTTCACCTGATCGGACAGATCAAGATGCTGCCGAGGGAGGCTGGCAACCAGGGCGCCTAGGCAGCCATCTCAGCCGCGCACACGCATACTGGTACCGCCGCTTCCGCTGGAGCGCATGCGCATACGGGCACAACGAGCAGCGGCGGCGAGCATAATCATAACTACCGTTTCAACAACGGACAGGGCGGCTCTAACGAGACCTTCAACACATCAGGAGGCAAGGTCGCGGCCCACTCTCTTATGACCAGTGCCCTCAAGATAAATGCGGATAGACCTTGTTGAACTTAGCCATGTCCACAACGCGGTCAATCGTTCGCCTGGTCACCACCTTCTTATTCTCCCCGGTCAAGAACCGTTCGCAGGCTTCTTCCGCGCCGCCCAGTATTTGCCATAGCTCGGTCCTTTGGAGTCGGGCGGCGACGGCGGCTCATGAATAAGGACAGGAACCGGTGCGGGCAGGTCGGGACCAACGACAATGGCTTCGCCAGGAGCCAGCGTGGGTATGAACAGAGCTGCTTGTTTGTCGAGATCCCCGCACGCACGTTCAACGGCATGCCTGTCCTCATCGTTCGTCAGGCGGTGCACGATCAGCGTGCCGAGCTGACTGATTACATCTGCAGGAATATCGCGGGGACGCTGCGTCGCCATGATAGCCGTCAGCCCATATTTGCGGCCTTCTTTGGCGATTAGGCCGAAAGCTTCAAGCCGAACGCTGGCATATTCGTCGCCGACAGTCCGTCCGAGGAACTGGTGTGCTTCGTCGAGCAATGTGATCATCGGCTTGTCGCGGAACGTGTTGTCCCGCGCCCGGCTGAGAAGAAAGCGGCCGATGACATTCAGCAGAATTTCTCGGGTATTGTGCTCGAAACGGACGTTCTTAAACGATATTCGGATGATATCGTCGCTCTCACTGGCGAAAAACTGGTCGAGAATGCTGGCCAGAGATTGACCGGCTGTACCGAAAAGACATGCAAGTTCCGGTGAGTTGATCAACATGCGGATGCGCGCAATCAGTCCCTCGCAATAGCCGACAGCCTGATCATCTATTCGCCCCCAGTTGACCTGAACATCCCGATCCGAGGCGTAAACGCATTCCGCGTGGAGCTGTTCGGCCAAGTTTTGAATATCGAAATCGCAAAACGGCGTTTTGATTGCTTGGGGATATGCCGCGAGAGCTTGAAAGAACGGCGCGCGGGGCCGGTTCCGTTTCGTAACAAGCCTGTTTTCGAAAAACACCACGTTGGCAGGGGCCACCCCGTTCGCGGCGCGAACCAGTTTCAAGCTCCGGATAGCTTCGCGCAGCTTGGGCCCCTGCGTTTGCCCGGCGGGCCTGAAAAGGGCGAATAAATCATCTTCCGTCATCTGCGAGAATGGAAAATGCACCCGCATTGTACCGGGCTCGTCAGCATCAAACGCGTAGTGCTTCGAAATGGCCGGAATGCCGGCAAACTCCCCGGTCGGATCGAAGAGGATGCATTTCCCACCTGCGGATTTGATCTGATTGAGCAGAGCGACCAGCGTCCAGCTTTTTCCGCCGCCCGTCGCACCAAAAACGCCGCAGTGACGGCCGAAGAGCTTTTCAGGCGGCAATTTCAGTCGAATGCCCGCGCCGGCATCCAGGAAGCCGAGATCGAGCGTGTTCGCGCCCAGTTGCGAGAGTGAATTGGCCATGAGCTCTCCGAACATGGCAGGGTCCGCGAGATAGACCGCATCACCGACGCGCGGGTGAGCACGCAAACCGCGCAGCAGCTTGTCCTGTTTTTGGTCAACCGAGGCCAGCAGTTGGATTCGTCCAATCGGATGAGGTTCTGGCGGCGTGCCGAGCACGGGCTCGACAGACAAGCGCTCGGCATCCGGCACCTTCACTTCAGTAATTCGGCCCAGCAGTTTGACGGATTCGCAGTCGATAAAGACGAAATCCCCGACGGCGCCCTTGGCCAATGCCCGTTTCTCCGCACGTGCCGTCGCCTTCGGCAAGTTCGCTTGAACGGTCGATGCCCCAACGATGGTCGTCGTTCCAATATATCGGTCCGGATCGATAAGGCTTCGCTTGCTCATCCGAATACACCAGACGTCGAGTCATGCAGAATCTTGATCCGCTCCGCATGGCGCTCCCGCTCCGTTTGGGCAACGAGGTCGGGAACTGCGAGTGCGAGGTCTTCGAAGCGTCCGTTGAGTACGGTTATTCGCTCATCGCCTATGTCGATCAGTTGCTTGAATTTCCTGAAGCTGTCCGTAGCGTATGACTGCGCCGTATGATTGGCCGGGAGATTATGTGTTGCTCCCGCAAGGGTAGTTTCATCGAGAAACGCCACGTCGCACACAATAACGCGCAAGCTCATATTTGCCTCTATGGCGGCGAAGATGGGCCGGGCGATATGATCGTCATTGAAGCCGAAGCCCGACACGATCAGCGTGGTATCAGGCTCTCGCAAGGCAGACTGAAACGCTCCCATCATATCTAGGTAGGGCGGTTCGAACGCCTGCTGATACTTGCTGTCACGTGGGTAAATCAGGATCGGGGTGCCGTGTGCATCGTCCCGGGAGCGGATGATTTCGGCGTCCTTGCGCCGCCAATCGAGCGACCCGTGCAGCTTGTAAAGCTGGAATACATTTTCGATATAGTCGGGGCCTTCACGACCGGCATCCCGTCGCACGATATCGTGTGCGAAGTGCCCGCGCTCATATACTTGCGGCATGGAATGCGAAAAGCCGTCGATGACCGTGAAACGTTGCGCCCGCGCGGCATACTCAAAGCAAAGGTCGTAGTTGGTTGTGAAGATTTTTGTGCGCGGTTTCCTGATCCCCCTCCTGGCAATTTTGCGGATCAGAGTGCCGTGAGCGCTCAGGTTGGTATCTTCCGTAACGAAGTCCACACGTGCCGCGATAGCCTTCTCTGCCGCCGATATGAATTCGCCGACATTCTTGGCGTTATCGTCATCGAACAGCTCGACATAGATTTTGTATTGTGTCAGCAGCTTTTCGATATTCTTTCCGATCCCCTTTGCCTTCGGGATCAGTGCGGTTACCGCGTCGAATTTCGGCTGCGTGACATCGGCGACGACAGCATCCCAAAGATCGCTCATCCCAGGGGCCTGCGGGGCGCCCGCTTTGACATTCTTGGCGCAAAATGACGTGCCTGCGCCGCTCAGCAGCGCGAGGTTTGAAGCATTCAGCGCAATGCCCAGCGCTGCTTCAACGGCGCGGTGCGAGCCCTGCGTCGATACGCGGCCTTCCCCATCAAGGACGTCGTCGTAGGCTGTCCAGCCAGTCGCCCTGTCATAATGACGAATATTTCCGGCTTGCGCCGGTATCGCATCCCAGTAACCCATAGCCCCTACCCAATAAGTAAAAATAGACTAACTACATCGGTTTCGTCCTCAAACAATTATTTCCGCATCGACCCGGAACGCCTCGTGCCGGCAGTTGGCGCTGCGGCACCATCATTCGAAACCGGTCCACGCTGAAGGCAGCAGTTGCCAGCGGCTTCCTGTTTGCCGGTAGGGCGTCCCTCAAATGAGCGATTTTTCATATCCAGCAATCAGCACGTTCGGGAAACCTATGCGGGTGCCATCGAAACTGGGATAACGTCCAATCATCTCTTGCCCCTGCAGTCCTCAGATTCTACTTTTGTTCCGGGCAGGGATTCGCAATTTCATTTGTGATTGCTCGTCCCTGACTCAAGGGCAACGGCGATGGAAGCCACTACGTATGCCTAATTCTTCACCCGTGCTCTCGTTGAGCCAGTCTTCGCTGCCCGGCTTCTGCCCGGTCACGGAGGCCGTCAACGCGCTTTCCAGACCCGGCATCGAAGAACGCGGGGCGATTTTCACGCGCCGCGAGGTCGTTGATTTCATTCTTGATCTGGTCGGCTATACGGATGACCAGCCCCTTCATAAGCGGCGCTTGCTTGAGCCGTCCTTTGGCGCAGGCGACTTCCTCCTGCCGACGGTGGAGCGCCTGCTATCGGCATGGAAAAAGTCGGATTATTCCGATCCGCTGGAGAGTTTATCCGGCGCTGTGCGTGCAGTGGAATTGCACACGGAAACCTTCCAGCAAACTCGTGTGGCGCTTCTAGGCGTCCTTCGCGCCGGCGAGATCGATGATAGTGCCGCCGAGGCTCTTGCCGATTCCTGGCTGATCAACGGCCACTATCTGCTTGCGCCGATGGATGGTCCCTTCGATGTGCTCTGCCAACGCCTCGTCCAGGAGCAGCTATATACTACGGCGGCATTGCTGGCCTCGCCCCGTGAAGCGGCGGCGACGGGGGAGTTTTCGGAACTGTCTGAAATGACGAACTTGAAAACGTTCGTAACGACCTTCGCGGGACATATTGCCAGTGAAGCCGCCCGGTGATGGAGCGCGTCATGAGTGATGACGCGGCCAGCAATCCGGGTGAGCAAACCGCCCAGCCCACTGCACCTGAGAATATCCGCGTTACCATCGCTGCCTTTGAAACCGAAGAGCGCGCTACGGCCTTCGGCCACCTCGTCGCCGCCTTTGTCAGGGAGCTAAGCCGTCACATCGACCTTTCCGCGCTCGACGGAGTGACCATCGCGGCGGATTATGATCAGGCGCTGCTTACTCTTGATCGCGGTTATGAAACATCACACCGCCTGACTCGGACCAGCGACGTTGCGATCGGCGTGGCAATGACACCGTCCGTCATGCGCGAGGGCATGCGGAAAAGCCATATGGTCTTTAACGCCGGTGTGCTTGTACCGCTGGAAGATTCTGACCATGACGCGTTCGGGCTTGCCGTTCATACGCTGGCTCATGAATGCGCTCATGTTGAAATCAGCGCCGCATTTGACCGCTGTTTCCCCGATACGCTTTTGAAGAAAAGCTACGACAATCTCCATGAAGCGGCCCGCTGGGACATCATTCTGGCGTGCTGGGACGAGTATGCCGCCACCCGCATCGCCGCGCCTTTCGGGGAAGACCCGACCGAGGGCTACGAACAGACGTTCCTGAGTGTGCTTGCGGACGCGCGCGATAGGGCCAATGGGCTTATCCGCGAATACCGTCGTCACGGCGATGTTGCCCGAATTTACCGAGAGGTGGCGGGCGTATACGGCAATCTGCTGAAATTCGCCTGTTATCACCTTGGGAACCTGGCCGGCTTCGGCCTGCAGCCGAGCGACAGACCTGAGACGGTCAAGGCTCTCGACGGGCACTGGTTCGCGCCTTACTTCCAACGGCTGACCGACATCTGCCGTGACATTTACGAGACGTTCGGAAGGTGGGACGATCAATCGCTTTTTGAGAGAATCGGCGACCTCGCTGACGAGCTCATCGAGCTAGGCGGCGTCCATGTCGAAGACCGTCCCGGTGGCGAAATCTATGTCGATATCCCGTTCACCGCGCAAACAATGCCCTCATTGCACTCGACCTGATCTGGCGGAGTTTCAAAAAAGCGCATGCAGCCTCTCGTTTATCGCATTACCAGGCACACCATCCCAGGATGGGTTCCCTTTCACGAAAAGGAGCCGCGCGGCATCGCCTATGAGACAGACAGCCATTTCGTCCATGTCTTCGGAAAAGACCGGGGGCTATGGGTTATCTCGACGGGGCTGACCGTCACACAAGCCAAGACAGGCACGCTCCGCCAGTGGGTTGAACAGACATTCGGGGCCGTGGACATCGAAACGGCGCAGTGCAAAGTCGGCCACACCGTCGAGGGCGTATGGCGGCCAGGTCTCTACTTTGAGGATGAAACCTTGCAGGGACTTGGTGCGTCCGGCTTCGATCTGCGGCTGTCCGAGCAATCGTTGTTGCTCTTGATACAGCGGCTTGACGAGCTTCTGCACTTCGTTGAACCAGCGCCGGGCGCGCTGCAAACATACAGCCATAAGGCGCGCGAGCTTCTTATTCTCGCCTGCACCGAGGCGGAGAATTACTGGAAGGCATATCTGCGACTGGCTGGTGTCGTCTCCACCAAAGGCGACTTCGGGACGAAAGACTACGTCCGGCTGCTTGGCCCGCTGCATCTCGCCGACTACGTCATTTCGTTGCCGCGGTATGCCAACATTGATCCGATCCGACCTTTCGATGGCTGGTCTTCAGCGCAGCCGACGAAATCGCTCCCCTGGTACGACGCCTACAACAAGACGAAGCACGACCGCACAACGCATTTCAGCGAGGCCAATATCGGGAATTGTCTCCAGGCAGTTGCCGCGGTGATTGCCTTGTTCAGCGTTCGCTTCGGGCCGTTCCGCCTGTTTCACGGCGGCGGCACGCTTTCGGCCTTCGTCAACCAGCTGTTCGCGATCGAGCTCGAAGATTGCGCACCATCGTCCTTTTATGCGCCGCTGGTGGCGCTGCCGCCGAACCAGCGAACAGACCTCATTTGCTACGGCGCGCAGGAGCAGGTCCAGGCGCGCGTGGTTGATCCGCTGATCTTATGACTTCGCGGCTTGTCGTTGCCAGTTTTGGCGGATCGGATTTATGAAACCCAATGCCCGGTAGCGTGGAGGGTGATGCAAGCTGCAATGTGGACGCCGCAATACACCGATCCGCTGGGATCACAGCTTCCAGCACTTGAGCGCAATATTCTGAAATTGCGCGCGATGCAGATGCTCCTGATCTTATTTTATGCGGAAGAGCTCAAGCGGCAGGTACTCAACCTTATCCAGGGGACGGACGGGCTTTGGGCCCGGCTTGTTACAGATGGGTCGCGTCGGGAACGTGTTCCCAAAAGAACGAAGAACCCCGTGGGCAAGGCGCTTGATGCGTTGATCGAAGACGGTGCCATCAGCCCCGAGGAAAAAGCGGAAATCATTTCGCTGATCGACTACCGGAACCTGATCGGACACGAAATGCACGAGTTGGTCGCCGATGTGAGCACCGACCGCGAAGTGCGCCGGAGAGCAGAATTCAGGAACGGCGAAAAAGCTTTCGATTACGAGGCGGTCGAGCGCTTGCAGCACTATCGGCGGCGGCTGGGAGGTCTCTGGCGGACGCATCACTACGTGATGACTTATTCCGAGAACAATTTCATGTTCAAAGCCGCCGAGCGAACGTTTCTTTCCGAGATTGGAAAGCTGAAAACCAAAATCCGCAAGCTCCATGAGGTGCGCGGCGCGAAGATCGACGCGCTCAATGGGGAACTATCCCTGGCCGGAACTGAATTCGACGACGACGAGCTGTATCCCGGCCATCCGCTGCATCATTATGAAGATCGCAGGCTGACACGGCGCGGCGAGGAAATCTGCTATCGCCTGTTTGATAGCGGGCGCTCCCCAATGGCCGTTGCGCACCTGCTTGGCATTTCGCTGCGGGCCGCTCGCAAGCGCAGGAAGATGTGGTTGGCAATAGGCGGCGAGGATCGCGCGAAGGTCGAATACGCCGAGCTTCCGCGCCGGAAGTTTTACCGCAAATACGATGATTGAGCCCGCGTAAGGCCGACACGGCGAAGGAAGCGGCCCATCATCGGGTAGCCGTCATCCATTGGCGTATGGTCTTCTCTTCATGAGAGCATCGCCAGCCGACGGCGCGTTCGATGCGCTTTCCGACCTCTTCGTTTGGGTCGACGATTGTGACCTGGGCGCGGCCCGTCGCCGGTTGCCTTGTTCCGTCTTCATCCGGTTCGCCATGCTCTTGGTTATAGAACCCGCAACGCAGGGCGAAGCGCGCATGGAAATCGGCATCGGCCAGCGAATAGCCGAGAAACCGAACTTCCGACGCCGTACTGAGAACGGAAACGGCTTCGCGCCATAGTGACTGAAATACGGAACCGCCGAACTCCTTGTTGAAGACGGGCGGTACAATCAGCGGCATATAGCTGCGACGGCTGGACGATGGCGCTCTGTAGGGCTTGAAGGCGTAAACCGCATCCGCGCCTGTGCCGTGAAGCTTAAATTTCTTCTCTTCGCTGAGATATTTTCCGGTCGCGTGCTCATACCAATTTAGCGAACCGTGCGGCTTGATGAGTCGCACGCCGCGCCGCCGCCGCCGGCTAAGCCCATAACATGCTTGATCAAGATCGTCACCGAACAGCATTTCATCGAGCACGAGATCCCAGTTGAACGAGATGATCTGAGCATTTTCCTCCCGCATTTGGTCCACCAGCTTCGAGAACCATCGTAGATTTTTGCCCAGAGCTTCGCGCTGCACATCATGAAACCACGCGGCTATTTCGAGCAGGAAGCTTTGGCGGCGCTCGATGAGTTCATCGCTGGTAAAGCCGCCGCTTGCCGCCCGCGTCGAGCTGAAAAGCTGCTCGTTCGCCTGCATTTCCGACAGCAGCATTTCGACATTTACGAACGTCTCATCCAGGGCGGGATTGAAATCGGGGTGATGGAACCGGATGATTCTGGCGAGGTCGTCCGCTGTATCGGCTTCAACCAGCCTCGGCCAGATTTCGCGAAGTAGCGAGCTGATGGTCGGGAATCCTAGCCCCGCCGATAGTCCGGCTCCCACCACATAGACGATACGTTGTTCTGTCACGCGCCCTCCGAATTCTGTGTAGTTCCCGGCTGCGTTTTGATGTGAACTGGATTCAGGCGGGGTGGCAGATCGACCCCGTAGGCATCCCGAAGGATCGCCAGCACGATGGCTATGTTGGTCCCGAACATCTCCTTGCTATCGGGCAGGTCTGTCGAGATACCGACAAGCAGCGGAACGGGGGCTCCCGTTATCGAAGCTTCGTTCATGGCAATGCCGAACATTGCGCCGCCGCTGATGCCGTGCGGGTCCGGTGGTTTAACAATCGCGCGTGTTTTCGCGTCGATTGCCCGTTTGGAACTGAATTTTACGCGCACGCGCTCGGCTGTGGCCTCGATAAGCGTTCCGCCAAATCCATGTATTTGCCCCTTGAGCTTGTTCTGTCCGTGAACTTTCCGGTTTTTCGTTTCGGGAAATCCGACCAGCTCGATAAAGCAGCTTTCTTCAGTCTGTTTCGAGGTGGCAATCGAACTCTCTTCGAGCGGGGTAAAATTGGATAGTTGGTCAATCTGCTCCTGATGTAGCTGTGTCACAGCTACATCATGGTCCCCCACCGTTTGGAAATCGCTCTCGAATGAGATGAGGACATTTTCTTCGGAGATATAGAGCGTCGAATCCCGATTTCCGTCGATGACGTGCTTGGCCGTACACAGGAAAACGGAGCCGCCCAGCCGGATTAACACGGCACTCCCAAGCAATTCGGCCTCGGATCGGTCATTCACATCAAAGATGGGCGTGACACAGCCTTTAAGCAGATCAACCGCTTGCTGGAATTCTTTCGATAAGATCTCGCCAGCCGGCTTGATCGTCAAAGCGTCCCCCTTATCCCCCACGGCCCGTTGCCTTGAGAACCTGGCGCACGAATGCGAACATGCGGGTGAACAGATAATCGATCTGTTCCGGCGTGGTCAGGGGCTCCTGTGTGGTCTCAGAATGTCGAATGCGAAAGCTGTTACCAATGGCGGTCAGCGCTTTGGCTTCTTCTCCCAGCATCTCGCGAAATTTGCTGCCTGCGGGCGCGGCCCGGTCGAGCAGGGCATTGGCTTGGGCCGCCTTGCCGTTTCCGCTCTCAAGGGTTTTCAGGCGCTCGAATGCATCCCAGAGCTTTTCCAACGCGTCCTGGCGGTCTTCCGGTTTCGGCGACGAAATGCGGTTCCTGGCTTGCTCCAGCAGGCGGTTCGTTTCGATGTCCTCGGTAGAAAACAGCGTTGTCGTCAGCGCATCAGCCAGAGGGGCTGGGAGCAGACGCCGGGCCTGTCCGGCAGGCGTCAGCTCATAGGCAATGCCGTTGCGGGAGAACAGCACGTTCACGGCGGCAACGAAATTGGCCAGCCCGCTTTCCCGCTCCCAGCTCAGATGATGATGGCGGAAGAATGCATGATAGGAACCCTCAACCGGCTCGCCGATCGATGCCGCACAAAATTCCAGCAGATCGAGGATGTCAGGGGTGCCGGGCGGGTTGTCCCATCGCAGCGGCAGCTCGATGCCGGGGACTTCGGCCAAAAGAACCCGCTCGAATGACTGAACATCGCATCCGCTCATGCCGTATCCGTCGGGGCATTGGTCGGGGAAGCGATAACCGAATGAATGGTCTGACAGGCGCGTTTGGATGAGGGCATGAAGTCCGCCCCAGACCCGCTCATCGATGGCATCGGTGGTGCGCGGTGCGGGGCCGAACTCACGGTCTGTGAAATAGCTTGTCATCTTCTTATTCTTGCCCCGCAGTAAAGTTTTCGCCAGTCCAATATTGTTTGCATATAGCATTGGGTGGCCGGGTTTCCGACAATAAATCTTATGCAAGCATCTGTGGTTAGCCTGATTTCATGCGCTGCCTCCGGTGTTGCCGGACCGGGCTCTATGGCAGGTGCCACCGAACCCGCGAACGGTTTCGGCCCATGCGGGTGCCTATCCCTGGCAGGATAGGCAATGAGGCGGTAATCGCCCTGTCTTTTCCGCGCGCGGTTGCGCGCTTGAACCCGTCTTGTCCAGCTTACACCGACGCCGGGAACGTTTCCCAATAGCCGAAGTCCGGGCGGCCCGCTCCGTTCGCTGGCGCTCCCGTGTTGCCCGAACGGCTTCGCCCCCTTCAACAGGGTTCGGCTTTGGCGTCCCCGCCTTTCGGCACGCTCTCCCATGACCCGCCTTTGGCGGGTTTTTCATGGTCGCTCGGCGCTGGCCAGGGGTTCAGGCGCGGCAGTGTTTTTTGGAGCCGTGTCCTTTGAAACCCAAGGCAAGCAAAGGAGCCGGCTATGAAACTTGAACACCTACCCCTCGAACAACTCAAACTCTCCCCCCTCAATGTCAGGAAGAAGGGCGGCAAGGATGTTGCCGATCTTCTGCCATCCGTCCGCTCGCTCGGTATTATCCAGCCCTTGCTGGTGCGGCCCAATTGCGAAGGCTTTGAGATTGTCGCGGGACAGCGGCGCTACCATGCGCTCCGGACGCTGGCCGAGGAAGGCGAAGTCGCCCCCGTGCCCGTGGCGATCATGGAGGATGGGGACGATGCGAGGGCGCTCGAAGCGTCCTTGGCCGAGAATTTCCGTCACCGTCCGATGGACGAAATCGACGAATACAAAGCCTTTGCCGCGATGAAGGCGGAAGGCTTGAGCGTTGCCGAGATTGCGGCGCGGTTCGCCGTGAGCGAAAAGCTGGTCAATCAGCGCCTTGCGATTGCTGGCATCATCGACCCCATTCTCAATGCCTACCGCCGCGACGAAATCCGCTCCGATACCTTGCGTCTTCTCACCATGGCCACACCCCGCCAGCAAAAATCATGGTGGGCGCTGTTCAAGGGGAAAGACGGACACGCGCCGACCGGATGGCGCTTGAAGGAATGGCTGTTCGGCGGGGCGCAGGTGCCTGTACCCTGGTGCGCGTTCACCAGCAGGCTGCGAGTGGAAAAGGGGGGCCAAAACTCAGGCGATGGGGCGTTCCAGAGGTGGACTGACCACCAAGGTCCACATGATCTGCGACACGCTCGGCCGGCCATTGCGCTTCCTGCTCACCGCCGGCCAGCGGCACGACAATCTCGCCGCCAAAGCCCTGCTCGAAGGCTTCCGGGCCGAGGCCGTTCTGGCCGACAGGGCCTATGACAACAACGACTTACGGCAAGCCATCGCCGCCATGAACGCCGAGGCGGTCATCCCTTCGACCCGCTCCCGCAAGCTGGCGATCCCGCACGACCAGGCAATCTACAGGCTGCGAAACCGAATCGAGCGCTGCTTCAACAGGCTCAAGCACTTCAGACGTTTCGCCACCAGATACGACCGCAGAGCCGAGTACTTCCTCGCATTCGTCCACATCGCAGCAATCGCCCTGTGGCTCCGCTGAATGTGGATTCGGCCTAGTCGGGGAGCAGGATTGGCTTTCGCTCTACTACGAAGAGTGGCGCACGATCAAATAGGCTTGCGCAATAGAGAAGGCGGCAGGATTTCCCGCCGCCTTTCGTATGTTGCTTCACCCGCTGGCAGGACGAGGCAACCCGTCAAACCGAATGCGGTCTTGCGGTTAGTTCAACGCCAAGCGCTTTCATCACCGCCATCGTCGTTTTCAGGGTCGGGTTTCCGGTTTCGCTGAACGAGCGGTAAAGCTGTTCACGCGACAGGCCCGTTTCATTGGCGATCTGCGTCATACCTTTGGCGCGTGCGACAACACCGATCGCATGGGCGATATATCCGGTATCTTCGGACGCGAAGGCTTCCGCCATGAAGGACGCAACAGCGTCATCCGAGGTCAGCGCTTCCGCCGGGTCGAAGGTTGTAATTTTTTCTGCCATCTCATTCACTCCATTCTTCCGCCAGACGTTTTGCCGTTCTTATATCCTTGCCTTGCGAGCTCTTGTCGCCGCCGCACAGCAATAGGATGATCTCGTTCCCGCGCTTCTGAAAATAGACGCGGTATCCGGGGCCGTAGTGGATACGTAACTCGCTGATGCCTTCGCCCACCGGCTCAGCGTCGCCTGCATGGCCGTAGGCCAGACGGTCCAGCCGGGAGACGATCACACCGCGGGCGCGTTCGTCTCTGAGCTTCATCCACCACTTACGGAACGTCTCCGTCTGCTTTAATTCTATCATGCCCCAATGTAGTTTTTAAACTACTATTTGTCAAGGAATTGGCGAAGCCATCGTGCGCGGGGCCGCGTGAACTCCCCCTTTGTCAGCGTACCCGGACGCCGAGCCTTGCTCCAATGGCCTCGGCCTCTCCCGCCCACCTGACGACCATCCACCATTGATCGCCGCACGCGGGCCATTTCTCCTTTCGCACGATTGATCCGGGCCGCGCCCATAGCGGCCTTCTTTGGGGCTGTCCTGGCAGGGCGTTTTCGCCCTTGCAACGGCATGCGCCGTCTTTCCGCTTCGCCCGCCCTTCGGGTGCAAGGGCGCTCCCGCCCCGCTTCTTCGGACGCCATCAGGCCGCGATGGTCGCGGCCCCAAAAAGCGAAAGGAGAGCAATCATGGCCCGCATCCAACCAAAATTCGACGTTCATCAAGAAATCACCGACCGCATCGTGGCAGCCCTCGAAACGGCAGAAGAATTTCGGCTTCCCTGGATCAGGAACAAGGGCGGCTCGATGAAGCGCCCCGCCAATATTGCCTCTACCAAGCCCTATAACGGCATCAATATTGTGTCCCTTTGGGTCGCGGCGCAGGCGAACGACTATCCCTCGCATCTTTGGGGGACTTACCGCCAATGGCAGGAGCGTGACTGCCAGGTCCGGCGCGGCGAGAAATCTTCGCTGATCGTCTTCTACAAGCAGCTTGAATTTGAGCAGGCCAACGAACAGACTGGCCAAACCGAAACCGCCGAACGATTGATGGCACGCGCCAGCTATGTGTTCAACGCGGCGCAGGTTGACGGCTTTCCGCTCGAAAGCAGTGAACCGCTTCCCGAGGAACCGGCCTTCGATCCTATCGAACAGGCCGAAGCCTTTGCCAAGGCAACCGGAGCGAAGATCGAGGAAGGCGGGGATACGGCTTGCTACATTCCCGCAACCGATATGATCC
>Ga0065721_10005721_pt1 | contig 18615 bp, 14 predicted proteins | sample Mesricmetagenome_FD_59108 | JGI IMG/M metagenome (GOLD analysis project Ga0065721, IMG submission 59108) | Mesophilic microbial community from rice straw/compost enrichment Sample: eDNA_1 v2 (version 2) | ecosystem: Engineered > Solid waste > Grass > Composting > Bioreactor | place: USA: Davis... | reverse complement strand
GCTGCCGCTCCGGCGCGGTCGTGGCTGGCGGGCGTTATGTGCGCCGCCGGTATCACGGCGACCATTCTGGGTGCGAACCTTCTCGTCGAGGGAGCAATCACGCTTGCCCGGCGACTGGCAATTTCGGAGACCGTCATCGGCTTGACGATCGTAGCGGTGGGAACGTCCCTCCCGGAACTCGTGACCAGCCTCGTCGCGGCGTGGCGCAGACAATCCGATATCGCCTACGGCAATATCGTCGGCTCCAACATCTACAATATCCTGTTCATCCTCGGCGTCACAGCGCTTGCCCGACCCGTCGCCATATCAGCCCAGATCGCCGGGCTGGACGTCTGGGTCATGCTCGCGGCAACCGCGCTTCTGGTTTTTTTCGGCTGGTCGGGGTGGATTCTGTCCCGCTGGGAAGCGACGGTTTTCATTGCCAGCTATGCCGTCTACATCTGGTACATCGTAACGACTTTCGCGGCTGCGTAAGCAACCCCGCCCGGTTTCGCATCCGAGTTAGCTGCGAGGCCAAGTCTCACAAGCCGGGCGATTATCTGTGCTAAGCCTCTGCTATCGCATTCCGTATGATCTCACTGGAATGTCTGGTTAGCGTCTTGGGGAGTTGGCCGATCAGCCTTCCCGCAAGCTCATCATGGTAATGCTTACGCAATTCACCCAACGTGCGCGGATCGGCGATGATCACAAGCTGTTCGATTCTGCCGGCCAGCACTTCGCGGTTCAGATGTTCGGCGGCGGCAGCGGCAAAGTCGTCCTCGGCAAGACGTCTGCTGTCTGGGTTAGCGGAACTACTGCGATGACGAGCTCCCGATCCGGTGTTGTCCACGCCAAGATCAGGTTCGGGCAAACTGGCCAGATCGATATGGGGCTCGTGGCCGACGTTGCGGAAAAGTTGCATTCCCTGGCCGTCGATAACAGCGACGATAGCGCCATTCGGCAGAATCATAGCGTATTCTCCTATTGTGATTCATATTCCGCAGATTGCATGCTTCTTCGTTCTAGAGACGGGCATCGGGCCGTGCCGAAGGAAACCTGCAGGCGTTTTTCCTGCACGCTGCGGTCTCGGAGAACGGCCTCAGTTGGCGAAAAGCGGAGATAGAGCACCATACGCTCGATCTCCGGCCGCGGCTCTATTACTGAGGCATTCTTCGCCATTCTCCGAACTCAGCCGAGTTGCTTACGGATAAGTATCAATGCGGGATCATCCGGATAGCTCTCCGCGACAAATCCCTGCTCGCGCTCGAGCTCTATGGCCTCATGGTTTTCCCGGCTCTCGATCGACTCGAGAACCTTGACGCCTTTTGCCTCCGCGTAGCGGGCGATATGGCGGAGCAACTCCCAGGCAATGCCTTTGTGTTTGTAGTCGGCACGCACCGATATCGCCACTTCTCCCTTGTCCATGGAGGCATCGCACGCCAACATAGCCGTGCCGACGATAGTTTTCCCTTCGTCGCTCAAGGCGAGGAAATTCTCTGTCAACCGGTGATCGACATGCGTCATCGCCACAAGCCGCTCCTGACTGACCTCCCGTACGCCGCCAAGAAAGCGAAAACGCAGGTCTTCCGGCGTCACATGCGCGAAGAATTCGGCCAGAGGCGCTTCGTCGTCGGGACTTACCGGACGTACCTGAAACACGAGCCCGGCACGGGTCGTGAGATCGCCGCTCCAAGCGTCAACCTTGACGGTCTTTCCCGGTTCAGTGCGCGCAGGCTTGTCGCCCGTCGATGCTGTAACCTGCTCCCCGGCGGCGGTTTCGATAATGACTTTGAGAGCTTGCGTGCTCGCCGCGCGGCCGAATGTATCGTAGGCGTCGAGGATCGCATCCAGCTTGAAGCGATGCGTGATCAGCTTCTTCGGGTCGATCTTGCCCGACTGCACCGTCTTCAGCAGCATCGGCGTGGTCACCGTGTCGACAAGCCGCGTGGTGATGGAAATGTTCTGTGACCAGAGCTTTTCCAGATGCAGGTCGGCCTTGACGCCGTGAACGCCTACATTGGCGATGACCCCGCCGGGCGCGATGATCTCCTGGCAGAGTTCGAAGGTCGCGGGGATACCGACCGCCTCGATCGCGGTGTCGACGCCCTTGCCTCCGGTCAGCGCGAGCACCTGCCGCGCGGCCTCCTCACCGCTTGCCCTGACCGTCTGCGTCGCGCCGAAGCGCTTCGCAACGTCGAGGCGATTCTCGTCGAGGTCGACCATGATGATCTCGGCGGGAGAATAGAATTGCGCCGTCAGCAGCGCCGCCAGCCCGATCGGCCCGGAGCCGACGATGGCGACCGTCCCGCCCGGCTGCACTTTGCCGTTCAGCACGCCGCACTCGAAGCCGGTCGGCAGGATGTCGCTCAGCATGACCAGCGCCTCCTCGTCTGCGCCGTCCGGGATCGGATAGAGGCTGGTGTCGGCGTGCGGGATGCGCACATATTCGGCCTGCGTGCCGTCGATCGTGTTGCCCAGAATCCAGCCGCCCGTGGTGCAATGCGAATACATGCCGCGCCGGCAATATTCGCATTTGCCGCAGGACGAGATGCACGAGATGAGCACCCGGTCGCCTTTCCTGAACTGGGTGACTCCGGTGCCTGTCTCCTCCACGATGCCGACGCCTTCATGGCCGAGGATGCGGCCTGGCGTGCAGGTCGGCACATCGCCTTTCAGGATGTGCAGGTCGGTGCCGCAGATGGTGGTCCTGGTCACCTTCACGATCGCGTCGGTCGCGGCATCGATTGTGGGCTTCGGCCGTTCTTCCAGGGATTTCTGTCCCGGTCCTTCATAAACGAGAGCTTTCATCCGATTTCTCCTTGGTTCACGGCAGAGGCCGCTTGCGAATCCTCGGCCACCCTGCATCGGCAGAGCACTAGGCGGCCTTGATCCCGGTCAATGCGTCCGCCCGCCGGCCTGCCGGAGAATTACCGGATCGGGAGATTACTCTCCCGTCGACCGCCATCGAGGTCTCGCCGATGAAGGAATTGCCGCTTGCCAAGGTCTATCAGCTGATCGAGCCCGGCCCGGTCGTGCTGTTGACGACCAGCCAAAAGGGTCGGGCCAACGTCATGACCATGTCCTGGCATATGATGATGGAATTCACCCCGCCTCTCATCGCCTGTATCGTCTCGGGCGGGGACTTCAGCTTCACCGCGCTCCGCGCCACGAAGGAATGCGTGATCGCCATTCCAGGCGTGGGACTGGCCGAAAAAGTGGTGAAGGTGGGCAACTGCTCCGGCCGCGACACCGACAAGTTCGCGACCTGCGGATTGACGCAACTGCCCGCGGAGCATGTCTCCGCGCCGCTGATCGCCGAGTGCTTCGCCAATTTCGAATGCCGGGTCGTCGATACGAGGATGGTGAACAGGCACAATCTCTTCGTGCTGGAGGTCGTCAAGGCATGGACCGACCCGAAACAGGTCGATCCGAAGACCATCCACCATCGCGGCTACGGAGCGTTCTCAGTCGACGGCGAGACGATTCACCTCCAGTCGCGGATGCCCTGACGGGATTTCCCAGGGTTTGACGCGCATCAAAGCCGGATGAGTGGAGCCGGCGCATTCTTCCAGCAAATGGCCTCGAACTCTGGGAGATACACTATGGCCACCACAGATATTACATCAGCTTCCGCAACTTCTGTTCCGGCATCAAAAGAGGCCAAGCTGCGTCTAGGGGCGTTGACCGCCCTTGTTATCGGCTCGATGGTCGGCTCGGGCGTCTTCAGCCTGCCGCAGAACATGGCCGCCGGAGCCGGGCCGCTCGCCGTCATCATCGGTTGGGCCATCACCGCGGTCGGCATGCTGGCGCTGGTCTTCGTCTATCAGTCGCTCGCCACCCGCAAGCCAGAACTTGACGCCGGGCCTTATGCCTATGCCAAGGCCGGTTTCGGCCCCTTCGTCGGCTTCAACAGCGCCTGGGGCTACTGGATCAGCGCCTGGGTCGGCAACGTCTCCTACGCGGTGATTGTCTTCAGTGCACTGTCCTACTTCTTCCCCGCCTTCGGCGACGGCAACACCTGGCAGGCTGTGGTCGGTGCATCGATCCTGCTCTGGGTGATCCATTTCCTGATCATGGCCGGCGTGCGCCAGGCGGCGATCGTCAACATGATCGTCACGATCGCCAAGATTGCACCGATCGTCCTCTTCATCGGCATCGTGGTCGTAGCGTTCAAGGTCGACGTCTTCAGCGCCGACTTCACCGGCCTCGGCAACGCCAGCCTCGGTTCCATCATGAACCAGGTGAAGAGCACCATGCTGGTGACGTTATGGGTGTTCATCGGCATCGAAGGCGCCAGCGTCTTCTCGGCCCGCGCCGAAAGGCGCAAGGACATCGCAACGGCAACGGTGCTCGGCTTCTTCACCTGCCTTGCGCTCTATGCGCTGGTGTCGCTGTTGTCGCTCGGCATCATCAGCCAGCCGGAACTGGCTGCGCTGAAGAACCCGTCCATGGCGGGCGTGCTCGAGGCCGTTGTCGGGCCATGGGGCGCCATCCTGATCAACCTGGCGCTCGTCGTCTCCGTCGTCGGTGCGTTCCTCAGCTGGACGCTGCTGGCCGCCGAAGTTCCCCATGTGGCCGGCAAGGACGGGACCATGCCATCTTTCTTCGGCTTCGAAAACGAGCGGGGGGTGCCCTCTACGTCGCTCCTCATCACCAACCTTCTGGTCCAGCTCTTCCTGATCATCACGCTGTTCGCGCAGAGCACCTATCAGGCGCTGTTCTTCATTGCCTCGACCGCGATCCTGGTGCCCTACATCTTCTCCGGTGCCTATGCGGCAAAGATCGCGATCATCGGCGAAAGCTATGGTGCCGGCGAGAGCCGTAACGCCCCAATGCTCGTTGGCCTGTTGGCGACGATTTACGGCCTATGGCTCGTCTATGCCGCCGGCCTGTCATACCTCTTCATGTGCGCCATCCTCTACGCGCCCGGCATCGTCTTCTTCATCTGGGCGCGTCGCGAAAACGGACAGCGCGTCTTCCATCCGTTCGAAGCCGTCCTCGCCGCCGCGCTGATCGCGGTCGGTCTCTACGCTGCTTACGAAATGTGGACCGGCGCGGTCAGCGCGCTTTGAGCCAAAACGCTCTTTCAGAAGGAATATCCTATGACTGCTCTTGGCGCTCATTCAGAAGTCGGTCGGTTGCGCGAGGTGATCGTTCACCGGCCGGACCTCAGCCTGCGCCGGCTTACGCCTGACAATTGCAAGGCGCTGTTGTTCGACGATGTGCTGTGGGTCAAGCGGGCGCGGCAGGAGCATGACGTCTTCGTCGACGCCCTTCGCGAGCGCGGGGTCATCGTGCATCTCTTCGGCGAATTGCTGGCCGAAACCATGGCGATCGCCGAAGCGCGGGACTGGCTGCTCGACCGTCGGGTCGATGCCTCGATCGTGGGCTACGACATGGTAGGTGAGCTGCGTGGCTGGCTGGACGAAATGCCCGTCGACCAGCTTGCTTCGCTGCTAGTCGGTGGCATCGCCCGCGCCGAACTGCCGTTCCAGCCGGGCGGTCTGACGGGCAAGACGCTGCTGCCGCAGGATTTCGTCCTGCCGCCGCTGCCGAACCAGCTCTTCACCCGCGACAGCTCCTGCTGGATTTATCGCTCGGTGTCGGTCAACGCCATGTACTGGCCGGCGCGCAAGCCGGAGGCGGCGAATGTCGAGGCCGTCTATCGCTTCCATCCACGTTTCCGCGATGCCGGCCTGCCCTTCGTCTCGCCGGACAATCCGGGCCCTGGCGTCAGCCTGGAAGGAGGCGACGTCATGCCGATCGGCGGTGGCGTGGTGCTTGTCGGTATGGGCGAACGCACCACGCCACAGGCTGTCGGCGGGTTGGCCCGCAGCCTGTTCGCCGCCGGTGAGGCGACACGGGTGATCGCTGCGCTGATGCCGCGCGACCGGTCCTTCATGCATCTCGACACGATCTTCACCTTCTGCGACCGCGATCTGGTCACGATGTATCCTCCGGTGGTCGAGCGCCTGCGGACTTTTTCGCTCAGGCCCGGCGAAGGCGGCGCCGCGGTCGACGTCGTCGAGGAGACAAAGCCTTTCGTCGACGTGGTCAAGGAAGCGCTCGGATTGAAGACGCTGCGTGTCGTCGCGACCGGTGGCGATTCCTACGAATCCGAGCGCGAGCAGTGGGACGACGGCAACAACGTCATCGCCGTCGAGCCTGGCGTGGTCATCGGCTACGACCGCAACGTCTACACCAACACGCTGCTGCGTCGCGCAGGCATAGAGGTGATCACCGTCGAGGGCGCGGAGCTGAGCCGCGGCCGGGGCGGCGGCCATTGCATGAGCTGTCCGATCGCTCGCGATCCGATCTGACTAAGGAGGGAATGGACATGCCCGTCAATCTGCATGGCCGCAACGTGCTGACGCTGGACGACTTTTCGGGAGCGGAGATTCGCTACCTGCTGCGCCTCGCCGCCGACCTGAAGACAGCCAAGCAGGCCGGCACGGAAGTGCCGCGGCTGTCACGCAGGAACATCGCGCTGATCTTCGAGAAGGATTCCACCCGTACCCGTTCGGGCTTTGAGGTGGCTGCCTACGACCAGGGGGCGCATGTCACCTATATCGGACCTTCCGGCAGTCATATCGGCCACAAGGAATCGATGAAGGATACTGCACGTGTGCTTGGCCGCATGTATGACGCCATCGAATACCGGGGCTTCAGCCAGCATCAAGTGGAACTGCTCGCGGCCTATGCCGGCGTGCCGGTCTACAACGGTCTGACCGACGAGGATCATCCCACGCAGATCCTGGCTGACTTCATGACCATGCGCGAGTTCACGCACAAGCATCTGTCCGACATGACGGTGGCCTTCGTCGGCGAGGGCCGGGACAATGTTGCTCAATCTCTTGCCATCGGCGCGGCGAAGGTCGGCATGGACATTCGCCTCGCTTCCCCTCGGAAGCTGTGGCCCGAGGATCATTTCTGCGCTCACATCAAGGGACTGGCTGAACGCAGCGGAGGTCGCTTCAGGCTGGACGAGGATGTCAAAGCCTGCGTGGAGGGCGCCGACTTCATATACACTGACGTCTGGCTTTCCATGGGTGAGGATGAGAGCAGCTGGCGCGAGCGCATCGATCTGCTCACACCCTACCGCGTCACCCGCGAGCTGATGGCCGCGACCGGCAATCCTTATACCAAGTTCATGCATTGTCTGCCGGCCTTCCATGACACGGAGACCGAAGTCGGCACGCATATCGCCAGCGAATACGGGATCGACTGCATGGAAGTCGAAGACGCAGTCTTCGAATCCGAAGCCTCCATCGTTTTCGATCAGGCAGAAAATCGCATGCATGCGATCAAGGCGATCCTCGTCGCCACGATCGGCAGCTGAGATGCGCATCGTCGTGGCGCTCGGCGGCAACGCGCTGCTCAAGCGGGGCGAGCCGATGACAGCCGAAAACCAGCGCGCCAACATCAGGCGTGCCGCCGCTGAGCTTGCCGAACTCGTCACCGCCGGTCATTCGCTGGTGATCACGCATGGCAACGGCCCCCAGGTCGGTCTGCTCGCGCTGCAGGCCGCCGCGACGCTAGAAGCGCCCTTTCCACTTGATGTGCTCGACGCCGAGAGCGCCGGCATGATCGGTTATGTCCTGCAGCAGGAACTCGGCAATGTAATGAAGGAGCAGCTCTTCGCCACGCTGCTTACGCAGGTCAGAGTCGATCCGGACGATCCGGCCTTCCGGAATCCGACCAAGCCAATCGGTCCCGTCTACGATGAAGCCACGGCTCGCAAACTCGCAACCGAGCGCGGCTGGCAGATCGCGCCGGACAACGACAAATGGCGCCGTGTCGTCGCCTCGCCAAAGCCGCTGGCGATTCTGGAAGCTCAAGTGCTCACTTTCCTGATCGAGCGCGGTGTCATCGTCATCTGCGCGGGCGGTGGTGGCATTCCCGTCGTCGAACTGGACAACGGCAGCATTGCCGGCGTCGAGGCGGTCATCGACAAGGATCTTGCTTCCTCACTCCTGGCCCGGCAGCTCAAAGCAGACTTTTTGCTCATGTTGACCGACGTCGACGCAGTCTACGTCGGCTGGGGCACGCCGCAGGCACGTGCGCTTGGCCACATGAAAGCTTCCGATCTTTCAACGGACAACTTCGCTGCGGGCTCGATGCGGCCAAAGGTGGAGGCGGCAGTCGAGTTCACCCAGGCGAGCGATCGCCCTTCGGCGATTGGCAGGCTCGAAGACGCGGTGGATATCGTCGCCGGAACCCGGGGCACATTGATTCTGCCCGACGGGATGCTTCCCGTCAGCGGCCAGTCGATATGGCCTGCATCGGATTGATCCGCGTCAAGGCAACTCTTTCCGCGGATCCTATCGTCCCAGCACAGCTTACGGACCAGAGGAAGGACGCCCAAATGAGCTACAAATCCATTCTCGTGAACATCGACATTGACGGGCCGATTGTTCCGATCGTCAAGGCGGCAGTGGACCTCGCCGGCCGCTACGACGCGAAACTGATCGGTCTGTGTGGGGCGGATGCGCCTCTGCCCATGGCCGTTCCGGAAGGAGAGGCCCTCGTTGTGGAAGCGTGGCAACAGATGCGGGATGATATCGAGAAACGTTTCAAGGAAGTCCATGCCGAATTCGACCGGCTAACCGCCAACTCTGTAGAGTCAGAGTGGCGAGAGAGCTTGGCGAGTCCCACTCACGCAGTCGTCGAAGCATCCCGGTCGGTCGATCTCATCGTCATGGCTGCATCTGAAGGCGCTTCGACCGGTGATGCCTATCGGGTTGCCGATCCCGCCAGTGTCGTTTTGCGTGCCGGTCGCCCGCTGCTGGTCGTTGCCGGCAAGGCCGAACAGGTGCAGGCAAGAAAAATCGTCGTGGCCTGGAAAGACACGCGCGAGGCCAGACGCGCTGTGGCCGATGCGGTCCCGCTGTTCGTCGTTGCAGACGAGGTGACTGTGGTCACCGTTGCCGCAGAAGCCGACCAGTGGATTCGCGACGGTCTGAAGGACGTGGTCGCCTTTCTGGCTGCGCACGGCATTGGAGCAAAGCCCAAACTGATCGAAGGTCCGGACGAATACATCGAACTCTTCAATTTTATCGACGGGAGCAACGCCGATCTGGTGGTCTCCGGCGCCTACGGTCACAGCCGGCTGCGGGAATGGGTGTTCGGCGGCGTGACGCGCTCGCTTCTCAATGAGACCGGACTCAACCGCTTCATGTCGAGCTGAAGGTAGCCTCCAACCTAGCTTTCTCATGGTTGCATCGCGCGACCTACGGAAAAGGAGTATCCGTGGGACGCACGTCGGGGACTTCCATGCAACAAAGACCGGCATCGCAGCAATCCGCACCCGCCGGGACGGCCTACTGGGCCGTCCCGGCGGAGCGGCTTCTATCGGATTTGCAGTCCCAGGAGACCGGCCTTTCCTCCGATGAGGCAAAGGCCCGGTTGCATGACGCCGGTCCGAACGCGATTGGCGGCAAGGGCGGCACATCGGCTCTGGCCGGTTTTGCAAGGCAGTTCCGCAGTCCGCTCGTCCTGATCCTCATTTTTGCAGCCATCGTGTCAGGCTTTGTCGGCGAAGGCAGCGAAGCAGTCATCATCGGCGCCATCGTATTAGCGAGTTGTGTCCTTTCTTTCACGCAGGAATATGGCGCCTCGCGCGCCATGGAAGCACTGACGGCACGCATCGCGCGCAAGGCGCAGCTAGTGCGCGATGGGAAAGAGACGCCCGTCGCGGTTGAGGAGATCATACCGGGCGACGTCATCAGGCTTTCGGCCGGAAACCTGATCCCGGCCGATGGGGTCCTGCTGGAAGCACGCGACTTCAACGTCAGCGAATCCGCGTTGACTGGTGAGACGTTTCCTGTGGTCAAGGCTCCCGGCGTATCTGCACCGGACGCGCAGATCGGCCAGCGTGTCAATGCGGTCTTCACCGGCACCTCGGTGCGCAGCGGCACCGCGACCATGGTGGCGGTAAAGACTGGCGAGCACACAGAATTCGCTTCGATCGCGGCGACGATCGCCCGCAGCGTGCCGGAGACCGAGTTCGCCCGCGGGATCCGCCGCTTCGGCTACCTAATGACCGAGATCATGCTGGTAATCGTGATCCTCGTCTTTTTCGCCAATCTGCTTCTGGACAGACCAGCCGTCGACTCCCTGCTCTTTTCCCTCGCCCTGGCGGTTGGCCTCACGCCGGAGCTCCTGCCCGCGATCATCAGTGTGACGCTTGCCCGCGGCGCCCGCGCCATGGCGGCAAGCGGCGTTATCGTGCGCCGCCTCGACGCTATCGAGAACCTCGGCAGCATGGATCTGCTGTGCACGGACAAGACCGGGACGCTGACGGAAGGCGTCATCCATCTCGATGCCTTCAACAACCCGAACGGGAAGACATCGCCGCTAGTGCGTCTTTGGGCGCTGCTCAATGCGACCATGCAGTCAGGAATGGCGAATCCGCTGGACGAGGCGATAGCCGCCAGCAAAGGCGAAGACGACGACCTTGGCGGCTATGTCAAGGTCGATGAGATCCCCTACGACTTCGTCCGCAAGCGGCTGTCAGTCGTTGTGCGTCAGTCAGGCCAGGCAGAGGATCTGATGATCTGCAAAGGGGCGGTGCAGAACGTCGTCGAAGCCTGTACATCAATCATCGAGGCAACCTCGACCCTGCCGCTGGACAAAACGCAGGCCCGAGCGATCGACGACAGGCTACGCGAATGGAGCATGCAAGGCTATCGCGTGCTCGCTATCGCAGTGCGCCGCTTTTCGCGACAGGACTCTTACCGTCGCGAAGACGAGGCCGGCCTTGCCTTCGCCGGCTTCCTGCTCTTCCTGGATCCGCCGAAACCGGGGATGGCCGAAACACTGAAGGCGCTCGCGGCGCGCGGCATCAAAGTGAAGGTCGTCACCGGCGACAACCGCTATGTCGCCGCACATCTGGCCGAATCCATCGGCCTGCCCCATCGCCGGATACTGACCGGCGCGGAATTGAGCAAACTGACCAGGGAGGCATTGTTCGGTCGTGCCGCCCGCACCGACATTTTCGCCGAGATCGATCCGAACCAGAAGGAGCGCATCATCGCTGCACTCCGCAAGCACGGCCATGTCGTGGGCTATCTCGGCGACGGCATCAACGATGCGCCAGCACTGCACGAAGCCGACATCGGCATTTCCGTCGACGGCGCGGTGGACGTGGCGCGCGAGGCCGCCGACATGATCTTGCTCAAGCGCGACCTTGGCGTGCTGCTGCGCGGGGTGGACGATGGACGCAAGACCTTCGCCAACACGATGAAATACATCGCCATCACCACCAGCGCGAATTTCGGCAACATGGTCTCGATGGCCTTCGCCTCGCTCGCCCTGCCCTTCCTGCCGCTGCTGGCGCCGCAGATACTGCTCAACAACTTCCTGTCGGACGTCCCCTCGCTGGCAATCGCCACCGACAATGTCGATCCCGATCAGGTCCGCAAGCCGCGCCACTGGGATATCGGCTTCGTCCGCCGCTTCATGGTGACCTTCGGCCTGGTCAGCTCGGCATTCGATTTCGTGACCTTCGCCTTCCTGCTCCTGGTGGCAGGCGCGACGGCGCAGATATTCCAGACCGCCTGGTTTGTCGAATCGCTGATTACCGAACTCGCCATCGTGCTGATCGTGCGAACTCGCAAGGCCTTCTGGCGAAGCCGCCCGAGCGCCCTGCTTTCCTGGCTGACGTTGGCCGTCGCCCTTTTTGCCCTCGCCATCCCCTATTTGTCAGGCGCGGACTGGTTCGGCTTCGCACCGCTGCCGATCCCGGTTGTCGGCGGGCTGCTCATCATCACACTTGCTTATCTGGCCGCGTCGGAGGCAGCCAAGCATTGGTTCTTCACCCGAGAGCGCCAGCATGTGACGAAGCGTTCTTGATGACGATCAACAATGTCGGCTCTGTCTTGTTCTTGTCGATAGAAGCAGAGGTGCGGCATTGGCGTTCATCGTCGGAACGCTCTTCTTCGTCGTGGTTGTCGGCCTGATCGATGGCTGGCTGCCCTGGCCTCCTGTCGAAAGGACGGGCAGGTGATCGCAGGACATTTCGGGTTTGCTGCCGGCGTCAAGGGCTACGACCGGTCAACGCCACTGTGGGCGCTCATGCTCGCCACCACCGCATGGGTATGCCGTGGCTGCCGGGGAACCTAGGTGACCTGCCGCGTCTGGGGTTGGGGCTGTGGCGATCTCCCTGGCTGTCCGCAGCGATCGAGCTTGTTTTGGTCGCAGGCGTACTTGGCTCTATCGGCTTGCTGCTCGCGAGTTGCACGAGCGCGCGCAGAACCGGGCCAGGCTGGTCGCTCTGCTGATCCCGCTGGGCGGTATCGCAACCCTCTTCCTAGATTTTACCGGCATCCTCGGTTGACAGCCCGCCTGCCACGACTTTGACAGCGATCAAGGCCGCAGTTTTCGCATCCGCTATTGAAGGGCTGTCCGCCGGAGAAGAAATCCATGCCCCGCCGCATTCTCATCATTGTCGGCCATCCCGACCCGGACCCGAGGCGCTTGGGCAGGGCCCTCGCAGCGAGTTATGCGGAGGGCGCGCGCTCGGCCGGACATGACGTGCGGCTCATCGATATCGCGACGCTCGACTTTCCTGTTCTGCGTACGAGGGAGGAATTTGGGGAGCGGCCGATGCCGGTCACGCTCGAGGACGCCGCACAGGCGATCAAGGACGCCGAGCACATCGTCTTTGTCTTTCCGCTCTGGCTCGGAACCATGCCCGCCCTATTGAAAGCCTTTCTGGAACAGGTGATGCGCCCAGGCGTGGCATTCGCCTATCCGGAGCCGGGTAAGGGCGGATTCGCCAAGACCCTGCTCAAGGGCCGCTCGGCCCGCGTCGTGGTGACGATGGGAATGCCGGCCTTCTTCTATCGTCTCTGGTATCTCGGCCACGGCGTCGCCGGCATGCGCCGCAACATCCTTAATTTCGTTGGCATCAGCCCGGTTCGGGAGACGTTGTTCGGCCTTGTTGAGGGAGCGAGCGAAGCCGAACGTCGGCAGTGGCTTGAGAAGATGTGTGCGCTTGGCGTTTCCGCGGCCTGACGGTCGCGGCCGGTATATTACACCACGCCGCCTATGAGCGCGCCGATGCCGGCGGTCAGCGCCAGGGCCGCCACGCCCCAGAACGCCACGCGCGCGGCCCCCACTGCCACACTCGCCCCACCAATCCACGCCCCGACCGCTCCAAGCAAGGCAAGGAATGCTAGCGAAAGTATGGATACGACCGGGACGAGCATGCCTGTCGGCGCGACAAGAACGGCCAGAAGCGGCAGCGCCGCCCCAACGGCGAAGGTTAGCGCCGACGTCATGGCTGCCTGGATCGGACGCGCCGCCAAGACCTCTGAAATCCCGAGTTCGTCTCGTGCATGCGCGCCGAGCGCATCCTTTGACATCAACTGAGTCGCCACTTGCCGGGCAAGATCGGGGGTCAGGCCACGGCCGACGTAGATCTGCGCGAGTTCACGCGTCTCCGCCTCGGGGTCATCGATCAATTCGCTCCTCTCCCGCGCAAGATCAGCTTTCTCCGTGTCGGCCTGCGAACTGACCGAAACATATTCTCCGGCCGCCATCGACATCGAACCGGCGACGAGGCCGGCAATGCCGGCGACAAGGATGCTGCTGGCGGAGGCGGCCGAGGCCGCAACGCCGACGATGAGGCTCGCTGTCGAGAGGATGCCGTCATTGGCTCCCAGAACCGCCGCTCTCAGCCAGCCGATTCTTTCGACAAGATGGTTTTCGCGATGCTGTATGAAGCGGGGCAATGCTGAATTCCTTTCGCGCACCGACCTGCAAAAGCAGAATGGAAGTGCATAGATAGCATCTGGTTGACTTCAGGGCACGAGCACAGCCGCTCCGCTCAGATTACCGGAGCGGAGATCGGCAAGCGCCTCGTTGGCGCGCTCGAGGGCATAGATGGTAGTATGCGTCCGCACGCCGGCGGCGCGCGCGACCGGGAAGAATTCTTCCGCGTCCTTCCGGGTCAGGTTCGCGACGGAGACAAGCTCGCGTTCCTCCCAGAGGATCTTGTAGGGCATGGATGGAATGTCGCTCATGTGGATGCCTCCGCAGACTACCCGTCCGCCCTTGCGGACGGCACGCAACGCGGCCGGCACGAGCTCACCCACGGGCGCGAAGATGATGGCGGCATCGAGCGGAGCGGGCGGCATTTCATCCGACCCTCCCGTCCAGGCCGCGCCAAGGCTCGACGCGAAACGCTGCGCTTCCCCATCGCCCGGGCGGGTAAAGGCATGGACCTCACGCCCCTGCCAGACGCAGACCTGCGCGATGATGTGGGCAGCCGCGCCGAAGCCGTAGAGGCCGAGACGCTTTCCGTCTCCCGCTTTCTGAAGCGAACGCCAGCCGATCAGGCCAGCGCACATCAGCGGCGCCAAGGCAACTGGATCGACCTCAGGGTCGAGGTCGAAGGCGAAGCTTGAATCGGCCACCGCATGGGTCGCGAAGCCGCCATCGCGCGTATAGCCTGTAAAGAGCGGCGCATCGCAAAGGTTTTCCGCACCGGACCGGCAATAGGGGCAGATGCCGCAGGTATGACCCAGCCACGGCACGCCGACGCGACGGCCGTGCCGCGAGGCATCGACGCCCGGTCCTGCGGCCTCGACGAGGCCGACGATCTCATGTCCCGGCACGAGGGGCAATCTGGGGTGGTCGAGTTCACCGTCGACGACGTGGAGGTCGGTGCGGCACACGGCGCAGGCTTCGACCTTCAGCGTGATCTCGCCCGGCCCCGGCACCGGATTAGGCCGTTCCTCCAAGACCAAGGGCGTTCCGGGCGCCTTGAGCACCATCGCCTTCATTGAAACCTCCGCGCGAGGATACGCCTGAACGAGCATGAGGCGGAAAGCTTTCCCTTCCGCCTCACACGTTTTCATGCACGAGTAGGAACCACATTCGTCAGCCGACAGTGATCCGGTCCTCCACCGTGTTCACACCCGCCGCAGACCACGCCGCCCGTTCCGCCGCACTGCGCTCGGACCAGGCATTCACCCGGCCTTCCAGCCTGACCTTGCCACCATCCAGGACGTTGACCTTGATCGCCTGCGCCTCGATCTCGGCGTTGCGCTTCAACGCATCTTCGATGCGCTTCTTGACGTCGTAGGCGGATGCGCGCTGTTTGATGTCGATCTGGTTCGTGACGCCCACGACGCCCGAAAGGTCCCGTACCGCATCGGCGGCCGCCGTCTTCTGGTACTGCCACTCTACTTTACCGGTGAGTGTCAGCCAGCCATTCTGGACCTTTACCTGCACCGCATTGTCCGGAACGGACGTGTTCCAGTTAATCGTGTTGATAGCACGCTTGGCGATCTCGTCGTCGGCCGTACGGTTGGTGCCGAAAGGTCGGACTTCAATCTCCTGGGCGATGCCCTTCACACCCTTCACCCGGCGCACGACGTCTTCGACCGTGACCTTCTGGGCATAGGTCGGCACATGCCCGGTCAGGGTGACGACACCATTCTCCACGGCCACGCCGATGTCGGCCGAATCGATGCTCGGCTCGAAATCGAGCTCGTCGATGATGTCCTGTCTCAATGTACTGTCGTTCATGGTTGTTTACCTCACTGTTCAGGGCGGGCTCCATCCCGCCGCAATGCCGGATGAATCTCCGCCAGTGATTCTCGATCGGCCTTGATCCGGATCAAAGCTCCGGCAGAACTTGGAGGTGGATGCTGGCCGTCATCGCCAGACAGGAGATATCTATGGATCATGCACGGACAGGGTACAGCACGAGCCAGATCGCGCTGCACTGGATCATCGCGGCGCTGGTCGTCTTCCAGCTTGTTTTCGGAGAAGCCATGAACGCGGTGATGCGCGCATCCGAGCGCGGCATCACGATTTCGGCGTCCGACCAGTGGTGGGGCGATGCGCATTACTGGGTCGGCATGGCCATTCTCGCCCTTGCCGCGATCAGGATGGCGGTCCGCGTCGTCGCAGGTGCGCCGGTGCCGCTCGGCAACGGCTGGACTGTCAAGGCGGCCCAGTTCGGGCATGCCGCCTTCTATGTCCTGCTGCTGGCCGCCCCTGTTCTCGGCATACTGGGCTTCTATCTCGGCGAACCCTGGGACGACATCCACACCTTGTGCAAGCCGTTGTTCATTATCCTGATCGCGCTTCACGTCCTCGGCGCCCTCTACCACCAGTTCTGGCTGAAGGACGGAACCCTGCGCCGGATCGTCGTGCCTGCAGGCTGACGGCACCGTGCGCCGGCAAGCCTGCGGGCCGTGGTCAGAAGCGCAGGCTTTTGCGCCACAGGGGCTTGAGCAGTTCGAGCAGGACGAGCACCGCGACGCCGGCGCCAAATGCCAGCGCGAGGTCGTCGCGATGCAGCGGTCCGAAGCGGAACAGCGCGCTCAGCGAAGGCACGAGCAGGCTCGCTCCCATGATCCCCGCCACGACGAGCAGGATCCACCCCAGCGCCGGGTTCGGGCGGCGCAAGGCAGTGACCAGCGATGCACTGAACGAGCGGTTGACCAGGATCAGGCTGACAACGGCCAGCACCAGCGAGAAAAAGGCAAGCGCCCGCACCTCGTTCTCCGACAGGCCGTTGCGCAACGCCGACAGGTAAATGGCCGCGACCAGCGAGAACACAAGCAGTCCCTGGAGCAGGCTCCACCCGATCAGGGACCATGAGAACAGCGGCTCGTCCGGCGGACGGGGAGGACGGTCCATCACGTCCTTCTCCTCGGTCTCCGCCTCGAAGACCAGCGAGCAGACCGGATCGATGATCATCTCCAGGAACGCGATGTGAATCGGGCTGAAGATGACTGGCAGCCCGAAGGCCAGCGGCAGCAGCGCCAGCCCGGCGATGGGGACATGGACCGCAAAGATGAAGCCCATCGCCTTGCGCAGATTGTCGTAGATGCGCCTGCCCAGCCGGACGGCCTTGACGATGGAGCCGAAATCGTCGTCGAGCAGCACGATGGACGAGGCCTCGCGCGCCACGTCGGTGCCGCGGCCGCCCATGGCTACGCCGATATGGGCCGCTTTCAGTGAGGGCGCGTCGTTGACGCCGTCGCCGGTCATGGCAACGATCTCGCCATCCGCCTTGAGCGCCTGGACGATGCGGAGCTTCTGCTCGGGCATGATCCTCGCGAACACGGTCGCGCTGCGAAGGCACGCGGCGAGTTCAGCATCGTTCAATCCTTCGAGGTCCTGCCCGGAAAGGACCTCGCGGGCATCGAGACCAGCCTGACACGCGATGGCCACGGCCGTGGCGGGATAGTCGCCCGTGATCATGACGACGCGGATGCCGGCCGAACGGCATTCGCTCACTGCCGCAGGCACGCTCGGCCTGAGCGGATCGGCAAGGCCGACGAGACCGAGAAACGCGAAGTCGAAGTCACGTTGCGAGTCCGGCAAGTCCTCAAGTTGGCAGGAGGCCCTGGCAACGCCCAGAACGCGCAATCCGTCCGCCGCCATCGCGTCGACCGACTGCTTCACCGCAGCCACGCCTTGCGCATTCAGACGGCAGAGATGGGCTATCGCCTCGGGCGCGCCCTTCGTCGCGACGACGGCGGCCTCACCTTCGCCTTCCGGCTGCCAGACCTGCGTCATGGCAAGGAGATCCGGGTGCAAACCGTAGCTGCGCACCAGCTTCCAGCGTGACGGAGGCGACGCGTCTGCCTCAGCCAGCCGCTCGCGCGCGAGGTCATGGAAGGCCCTTTCCATCGGGTCGAACGGTTCGGGCTCGCTCGCCAGAAGGCCATATCGGGCCAGATCGCGAAAGCCGTCCGCCAGCGCCGCCCCGGTTCTCTCGCGCGGCTGGAAGCTCGATCCGTCGCCCACGCGCAGCTCCGCGACCGACATGCGGTTCTCGGTCAGCGTGCCGGTCTTGTCGGTGCAAAGCACCGTTGCCGAGCCAAGCGCCTCGATCGCAGCAGCGCGGCGGGTCAGAACGCGGGCACGCGAAATCCGCCACGCTCCCATCGCCATGAAGACGGCCAGCACCACGGGAAACTCTTCCGGCAGCATCGACATGCCGATGGTGATTCCGGCCAGCACCGCGTCGAGCCATCCGCCGCGCAGGAGCCCGTAGAGCACAATTGCCAGGACGCTCACGATGCCGCCAGCGACGGCCGCCAACTGTACCAGCCGCCTGGTCTGCGCCTGAAGCCGGGGCGGTTCGGATTCGAGCTGGCGAAGCGACTGGCCGATCCGCCCGATCTCGCTTCGCGGGCCGGTCGCGGTTACCTCTGCGAGGCCTCCGCCGCTGACCACCAGCGAACCGGAATAGACATGGGGCAAGCCGTCGCCGCCCGGACGCGGCGGGCCGGCGGGCGCCTCTTCGGTTGCGACCTTGCGGACCGGCACCGATTCACCTGTCAGCAGCGATTCATCGGCCTGGAAATCATGGCTTTGCAGCAGGCGGGCATCGGCGGGAACGCGGTCGCCTTCCACGAGTACGACAAGATCGCCGCGCACGACCTCCCGGCCGGCGATGCGCTTTCTACCGCCGTCGCGGATGACCAGCGCCCGGGGACTGGTCAGGTCCCGAAGGGCCTCCAGAACGCGCTCGGTGCGCGTTTCCTGAACCACCGTTATCACCACGGACATGCCCGCGAACACGAGAAGGATCAGCGCCTCCTGGAGATCGCCCAGCAGCATGTAGATGGCGCCGCCTGCCAGCAGCAGCGCCAGCATCGGCTC